>Ga0307515_10004222_pt1 | contig 29881 bp, 23 predicted proteins | sample 17_EM_MG_FD_194513 | JGI IMG/M metagenome (GOLD analysis project Ga0307515, IMG submission 194513) | Populus trichocarpa ectomycorrhiza microbial communities from riparian zone in the Pacific Northwest, United States - 17_EM | ecosystem: Host-associated > Plants > Roots > Unclassified | place... | reverse complement strand
TAAAATTTTTCAACACTAGTTATAGCTTGCCAACTCAATGTGATGAGTTGGAAAACCCACAACAACTCGAAAAGAAATAAATATTTTACTAGTTTAACAACATATAAGCAAATAATATTATTTAAAGCTTATATTGTTTTGGACAAAATGGGGAAAGTATTTATGTTATGTGGTATTTGAGTATAAGATTTTGTGTAAATAAGGGGTAAGTTTAGAATATCATTATTAATAAATACTAATTTTAGATTCCATTAGGTTTGAGTAAAAGAATCAAAATTATAGCTAAATAAGTGGACTTCTTCAATGACTTTAATCAGCCTTACTAACAAGTTCACCTTCCGTTTGGATTCCATGAACAGGATCCCAATTAGAGAATCAAAGGGAGAAGAAAATTTATGTACTAATTAAATGAACACATAAGAACATAGACCTGATCATGAGTACGTGGAAGCCATCAAGGGGACAAGAAGGGGAGCCTTCCTTCCCATATAATATGTATCCTTTGGAAGGATCCTGCAAAAATTCCAATCAACTAGCCAAAATTACTAAACATGCTAAGACGCATAGGTATTTTACGGTAAACTTTTTTAACATCCTCAATTTTATTTTAATTTTTTAATCCTCAATTTCTTTTTTAATTGCAATTTTTTAGTGGCTAGAGTAATGACGAATTTATGATAAATTGTTAAGGATAGACTATTAAAACACAAGGGACAAAAGTGTATAACATGGAGAGAATGCATGGTCAATCTAAAATTCTTGAAAAAAGTTATTTTTAGTCCTCACTCTTTTTTCTCACTATAATTACTTTATTTTTTATAATTTCAATTTTAGTCTAAAATTCATTTCTTTGCATTTCACTTAACGCGTTAGGTAGAGGAAAGAAAAAGTCATATGAAAATAGAGAGGAGCGAGTAAAACGTTGGTTTGATCACTTTTCAAGGATATAAATTCATCGTTATTAATGTTAATGAGTTTTATTCGACGAAAAGAGTTTGATGATGATGGTTTGTCTCTCAACATACATGAAAAAGAGGTCAAGTTTTTTTTTTATTGATTTTGGTTTTTAGGTGTATTGAAGTCGTTTAAAAAGGTTTTTATGATGTTTTGAAGGTGAAAATAGCTTGAAAAAAATAAATTATTAACCCAAAATAATCATTTTCTTGATTTTTCAACTACCACCAATAGTCAGAATTTTAGTTTCAGTAAATGATGCATCTTTTGTTATTTTTTAAAGGAGAATGACATGTCATTTATCTCATTAAAAAAATAAAAATAAAAATAAAATTGAAATGGCCCAAATATGTACCCCTAGGCTTTTTTTTAATGGTCAGACGCACTAGGCAATCCAGGTTAGGCTCGCATGCTTGTGTCTATTTTTTTTTCACATTGACTCTTTTTTTAAAAAAATTTATAGGGTTTTCAAGTTTTTTATTTTATATTTTATTTCTTAAAAAATTAATTTTACTTTCAGTTATTTGAAAGGCATTTTCATTAAAAAAAATGAATGAAAATTTGAATATATAAGGATGAAGAAGTTTAATTTTTTTAAAAAAAAATTATTTCATTAGATATTTTAATTGCTAATTAAGAAATATTTTTTGTTTTTCTAAAAAAAACATCTATAACAAAATACACAACCTAATATATATGTGCAACCAAATTAATAATTAAAGATATATTTAAATTGTTAAAATATAATTATTTTTTCAAAAATAATGTTAGAATATAGTAATCACCACGTGAAATGTACAAATAAAAAACTGATTAAAGTATCATTTAATTAATTTTTATAATACAACTAATAATTAAATAGTTCCAAGAAACCATAAAAACTAAATTATAAACAACTCTTAAGTCCATATTAATTTTTTAAAAAATTCATATATTAACCTCTAGTTTTAATGTTTTAAAAAAACCATTTTAATTTTTTTTTTTTTTACATTTAAAAATATTTTGATCGTAGCGCAAAGAGTCACCTATTCTTATCCAAACTCACAAGGCAGCAACTAGAATCTTTGCCCATGCAGCCCCAACCAATACCGTATCTTTTATCTCATCCAAGACCATCATACCTTCAAACAAACCTATGCCCCATGCTCAATAAAATCATTTCATCCTCGGAAGCTGCGTCCTTTGTCGAGAAGGAAGGCAAAATATGCTAAGCATCAGAAGCGATTCAAAGCCAAAATACTCTTGGAACTCTACATAAGAGAAGACATCAATGAACTGTCTATGATAACAGCCCTGTGATTCATAAGAAAATATCATATATCAATCCTGGCTTCTGGCATTGCGATTCACTTCTCTACAATTGCTCATTCTCGCCCAGAAGCCTAGAACAGGAAACAAAACCTAGAAAATAAAAATTACTTGACCAATACAGCAGTGAAAGGTAACCTCTTGGCACGACAATAGTTCTTTTACCATGTGAAAGTTTGAGCCCCCTGAAAGGGAGGTCATTCAAAATTTGACAGCAAGTGTTACTAGAATATACAGGCGCTATGATAGAGTTGTCAAATTGCATTTTACAAGTAGAATGTCATGACAATAAAAGTCTTGACTCTAGCATTTCTGAAAGATAGCAGCTGGTCAACTAGCTGCGTATACCATGGCAGCGGTCACCCTTGCTGAGAGAAAAATTACATAGAGGGTTATAAGGCCCACCCCTAACATCTTGCTAGGACGCATGTCGTTCCTAGGTAAAACAACAAGTGCCCAAAGTAATCCAGATATGAGAAATCCCATTGTGTAAAACAAGCTACTGTCTTGAGGAACAATGTATATACCAGTGCTCTGTGACCAGGCTCCAAGCAGCATTGAGATACCCAAGCCAACAAGAGTATTGAACATAGGACCTGCATAGCATCCGGACATTGCAATCTGTGCACTGTCACCACCATTCATCGCCAATGCAACATTTGAAACTAAATCACCCATCGAGTTGCCCCATGCTAACACAGTTAATCCGAGGATTGATGGATTAATTCCGAGGACTATGCCAAATGCAACTAACAGAGCAACAAGCTCATTAGCTATTATGTAGAACCACACGATGCTCATAAAAAATCCCCCAAGAACCCAGGCAAGCAAGAACCTCTGAGGTGGATGATTGGAGTTTGCATGCTGATATGCAAGAACACCAAGCGTGCAACCAACCACAGTGCCTATAAAATACACTAGAATTCTGCTTTGAGGACCCACATCATCTTGGCTATTCCACAAAAATGCCAGTAAAAGAGGAGCCAAGGCAGCACTGGCTACAGCATATGGCTTTGACCATGTTTCATCATCAACTAATGGGATTGTTAACCGTCTGGGAACTGTCAATGGCAACTCCATCAGTGACAACAAACTTGAACATGAGAATGAAGAGCTACTGATTCCCATGCCCTCATCAGTCCAGCCCCATGGAGGCCTTTCTTGATCCAGCAAACTGATTTTTGACGAATGATTGGAATATATGGCCACATTTGAAGCCCACATCCACGATGGCAGGGAAGAAGGTAGATGGGGCACATCACTGTCAGTCTCAAGGTCAAGCAGAGAACTATAAATGTTTGCATCCTCTTCACTGCTTGTTTGGGAAAATATACTTCCTCGCACGGGAATCAATGGTGTAACAGCATCCAATTTCAACCTCCCTGCATGTTTCCTCAACATCTCATTAGCAACCACGGAAAATGCATAAACCACATAAATCAAGACAAAACCAATTGCTGCCCCGACACTCACCTCACCAACCATCAAAATTATCAACAATGCCATGAGTGTAAAAAGGAAGAAACAGATATCTCTAATGAAGCATCTCCTGTCAATCTTAACTTCCCTATCCGCAACACATAATGATACAGCCCCAGCAACAATGCAAGTAACAAACACTGCACCACCCAACACGCTATTAAGACCCACATCACCTGCATCCTTTCCAACGAAGGCAGCAATACTTGCAAACACATCTGGTGCTCCATTCCCAAGTGGAAGGAGTGCTACACCAGCAACAGTAGGAGGCAACTTCAAAAGATTCGATAACTTTTCCAATGAACAACAAAAGTAATCAGCAGCTGTATTCCCCAACAAATAAAACAAAGCAGCAAGCCAAATACCCAACACCACATAACCCAACACTCTAAAATCACCACAATCACAATACAAAAACTTGATATAATCAAAGAACCCACCCGATGAACACACCGGGTTAGCTTTCAAGTACTCGCACTCATTAGCATAACCATCATGATCAATCAAGCCATTACATAAAGCCGGGTTCTTTAAGCTCAAATCATTTTGATCACCAGTCACATTAACCAAACTCGATGAATTAGCATTGATCTCAATGATTTGTCTATGAATTATCGAATTACCCCTCGACCCATCACCAAAATCACCTCTTTGAATAGAATTGTGACCAATATAAGGATTTGTAAGTATATCTACCCGATTGTAAAACAAAAACAATAGGATCACGGTACAGAATCCATTGAAAACCCCTTTCAATTTGGGGTTTTTTGAACTATAAAAGCTATTAAAACCTATCATTTTAATCCTAAAAAACAATGAAATAAACAAAAGAATAAAAACCCAGATGGAGAATCCAGACCTAGGGTTTTATTGTCATGTTTTGGGAAACGAAACCCTAGTTCTCAAGCAAAGTTAAGAACTTTGCCTAGAAAGAGAGCCTGTATAGAAATTAAAGGGAAATTTTGAAGACTTACCAAGAATTTGAAAAAGTGGGGGAAAAGTTGTTAAAAAATACAGAAGATTAGGATTAAAGAATGGCAGCGTTGCTGAAGGAAGCAGGGAGAGGGAGGGAAATGATAAGAAATTTTGGGTTTGGGTTTTTTTGGTTGATCTTTCGTCGTCTGTTTGTTTCAGACAGACCTCAACGAGGATATTTCACACGTTTTAGTTTACCTTTGTTTTGATTTTCCAAGAACAATAATTTGGACTTTGTTTTGATTTTTCAACAACAATAATTTGGACTTTGCCTAATTAGTAACATTTGAGATTATTGTTATTTAAAATATTTTTTTTATTTAAAAATATATTAAAATAATATATTTTTTTAATTTTTTTTAATAATATCGTATCACAATAATTAAAAACTACTAGAAAGTAAAAAAACTTAATTTTTTAAAAAATTAAAAAAACAAATATATCAAACTTTGCCCAAAAGGACAGGATAATTACATTACAATTACAACAAGTCAAAACTGAGCAAATTAAAACTACAATGCTCTAGGTTCGTGGTCCCTCAGTTTTACAATTTGTACAATATGGTTCTTTTACATATTCGATCCCTATAATTTTTTATATTTATGTTTGAATCACAAACTTTATTTTTATTATATTCTAGTCTTTAAATATTGAGATATGAGAGAGAAACTTGTTGAAAAAGGTTTTGGATAATTATATTTTGATAAAAAAAAATTAATTTTAATGTTAATATGTTCATTTTGAAGAAAGAAGTTTAATGAAGATAGGTTTTCATTTTTTTTTAGTTTAACGTGGGTGTCCGGGCCAGCTTGCACGCACCTCGACTAATCTCACGGGCCCTGAAGTTAACGACCATGTAAGCCTTCAGTGGCCATCATATGAGCAACCACAGGGCTCGAACCTGAGACCACAGAGGAAGCAAACCTCTTGGTCCCAAACTCTTACCACTGGGTCACAGATAGTTTTTCATTTTAATTATACTGAAAGGGGTAGAATGGTTTTATGCAAAACTCTCTTGATTTGACTTTTGACTTTTTTTTAACCAATTAAAAGATATTTTTGGATTGAAAATAAGTTATTTTTGACTTCTACAATGTTTTTAAGATGAAAACCGTTGAAATTTAGGTTTTTAAGACTCAAATTATTTGGATTTTAATTTTCAAACATTGAAGATAACTGAAATTTATCAAAAAAAAAGTGACATGTTGTTTATTTAGATGGATAACGTGTCATCTCATTTGTTTAAAAATAACAGTTCAGGCTGATAATACACGTTGTTAACCTAATTTTTTATATATAAAAAAAGATGTATGAGCATGAGCTTCCATGTCTAGATGTGTTTAGATTTTTTTTTTATTAATATAGGTGTTCGGGTCAGTTTGTGCGCACCTCGACTAATTCCATGGGTCCTAAAATTAACGATCATGTAAACTTTCAGTGATTCTGAGATTTGCGGGACTCAAACTAGTGACTTTTATAGAACAAATCTAGGACCGAGACTCTTTTAATAGGTTAAGTGTTCAGCGTTTGAACTTTTTTTAGGCCTTACGTGTTTTTTTTATTTAATTGTTTTTTTTTAATTTTACCATGAAATTATTTTTTTTAATAAAATTCTTAAAATAATATATGTTAAATCATCTTTATTATAAATGTTTTCAAATTAGTTTAGAGGTTTTTATGCTAATATTAATAATCATTTTATAAATAATTATATGTGAATATAATGTGCAAGTTTATTTTTAAAAATATTGCTAACAAATATGAGAATAATTTTCTTATAAATTATTTATATAATTTATCGGATTAACTATTCTTTTATCTTTTCATATAGTCACATAAAAATAAACAAACTTTAATTCTTTTTTTTTTTTTGAAAATTGTTTTATTTGAAAAACTATGTTTTTTTGATAAAAAAATACATGCTTTTATCAAAATAAAAAGAGAATAAATCAACAACGAAAAGAGAGCTTTAACTAAAAACACAATTTTTTTATACTGAATTTCAACCATCTAATTTTTTATAATTACTTATTTAATTGCTTTAATTTTTTATCCAAATAATCATTTTTTACGCTTCGATGTGCTGTATACTTTTAACATCTATTTTTATTTCATTTTATAGTTATTAAAAAAACATTTCTAAGAAATCAGATGATAAAAATTCTTGAGTAAAAAATGTATTATTTTAGTCAACATTCTACATGGCTAATCTGTTGATTTAATTACATGGCTAATCCGTTCATTTAATTAAATTAAAACTAGAGGATGTGTGGTCTTTTACAATGGTAGACGATTAAATTTGTATCTTATAAAAAACGGTCCCGTATCAATTTAAATTAAGGATCATAAAATTGAAATATCAAGCATCTAGTTATCCTTTCTAAAATCACTCACCTGTGCTTGTTACCTTCAAACCTTTTTTTTGGATAATTATCTTATCTTAAAAATAACAAATATATATATATATTTGTTATTTTTAAGATAAGATAATTATCCAAAAATATATATTTTCAAACCAACCCGAATATACACACACACTTGAAATATATATAAAAATTATTTTATTTTTTATTAAATAATTTATAAATATTTTTTTAAAATATATAAGATATGAATAAAACAAAAGCATGATACAACCCCGTTCATGCTAATGTTGCTATGCATGAAAGAAACAAATCAAAGTATAAATTTAATAAAATTATAAGGAATATAACTTAATTGATAAGACTCTGGATTTATATGGTTATCAGTTTGAATTTTATAAATTTCAGATTCATTAAATATTTATATGATTATTAATTTTAGAGTTTATAAGATTAGTTGAGGCATGTATAAGTTAATTCAGATATCTATGTTAATAAAAAAAAATTAAAACATAAATTTAATGGAGAGCGATCATAAGAAAAGAATGGAATTAGATTTGAGCATCCTGCTAAGCACCAAAAATTATCCCCCACAGAAAGAAATTGATAGTCACACTCACAGCTGGCCGAGCAAGCAACATTACGTCGCCGATTTCCCTTCTTCAAAATCTGATGTGTGTGTGTGTGTATTAGAGGGGATAGGGAGGAGGCACATCAGATGACGGGATGCCATAATCGTTTGTTTCCTTCAATAATCATAAATGGACAAATCATCAAACTCATCCAAACACACTAACCCTCACGTCTCTCTCTCTCCCTTTTTTGTTTTTTTATTGAAGTAATATATCAATATATATATATATATATATGGAGGCACGGCTACTCTCTCCGCACTCCTCTCTTCCGTCTGTCTCCGTTCCATACCCAATCAATCAAAACTATCAACTCATTTCATACCCCATTAGCACGTGACGCTCTCTCTTCTAATATCCTTACTTTGCAGAGTTTCTCTTCTCATTCCAGAAAACAACGACGACGACAAATCAAAGTTTGTATTTTTTTTTTTGTTTTGATCCTTCATTCTCACACACACATGCATCACCCCTACTGGGTTTTCTTTTTTGGTTCGGAAAGCCAATAAAATGAGAGGATCGCAAGTGAAGATTGAATAGAAATAAAAACTGGGTTCTCTTTAATTTGTATTAGTATTTTTGTTTCCCTTCTCCCTTTTTTGTGTTTTAGGCATGGTTGTATTCTTCTTAGAGACTTTGATTTCACAGTGAATGAAAATATGTGAACTTCTTGTTATTTCTACATGTGCTCTTATTTTCTATTATATTTTTGGTTTCTAAGTAATTATTGCTGAAAGCTTTGATTTTGAAGCTTATAATTTTCTCGTTTTTGGAACCCTGATTTTTTTTCCAGCTCGGTGTTTGGTTACTGAGAAAGTTTAGAAATCTGAAGGCATGAAATTTTTAGTCTCACTTCTGAACCGTAATAATTAATGAAGCGCCTGCATACGTGTTTCAATTCTAAAAAAGAAAAGGATCGATTGTAATTATACGTTTCAATTCTAAAATCATGGGGTGTTATAATTTTGAATTTCAGTTTTAATGTGTGAAATAATAAATTATTTTGTTAATTTGTTTATGCAGAGATGAGTTTTGCTAGGAAAGATTATGAGTTTTTGAGTGAGATCGGGCTGAGCTCTCGCAATTTGGGGTGTTATGTAGATGGCACGTGGAAAGCAAATGGCCCTGTGGTCACCAGTGTGAATCCTGCAAACAATCAGGTTGTTACTGATTCTTTTACGTATGTATAACATGTGTTTCTGTATAATATATGTGTATCTGTGTGTGTATCTATTGTATTCTTCTGTGTATTTGCTTGTATAAACAGCTTTTATGCTCCAGTGCTAAGTTGCTATGAATCACAAATGAGGCCATTTGAGGCGCCGTGGAATTTACTAACTCCTTGCCTCACAACATCCATCGACTTTAATCATTTTCTTTTTTGTATTGATCTAGGCTATAGCTGAAGTTGTGGAGGGTTCTGTTGAAGATTATGAGGAAGGCATGCGAGCTTGCAGTGAAGCTGCTAAGATATGGATGCAGGCAAGTCTTTTTTCCTTGCTGTAGAACCTATTAAAATTTTTTTGGGGGACAAATATATGAGTTTGATGCATTATAGAGTTCTCTAGCACGTGAACTTCTAATATGCTTACTAGCACTATTCTATCCCTTGCATATATTCTGTTTGTGATCAACTGTTGAGACCTCCCAATTGCCTTGCATCTTATTTTGCAGGTTCCTTCTCCAAAGAGAGGTGAGATTGTCAGACAGATTGGGGATGCTTTGAGAACTAAACTTCAGGAGCTTGGTCGTCTTGTGTCACTTGAGATGGGAAAAATACTTCCTGAAGGAATAGGGGAAGTTCAAGTATGTTGCCTAGCTTTAATTTGCTATTTCATATGAAATTGTTTATAGGATTTTCATTTCACTTGCTGTAAAACCATCTTTTGTGATTTATTATTCGTGATACATCTTGTTCTTCAATGAGCTCTTCTAACATCATAAGCACCTATATTTTGCAGGAAATAATTGATATGTGTGATTTTTGTGTGGGCTTAAGTCGACAGCTGAACGGATCAGTAATACCTTCTGAACGTAGGCTCCATGATTAGTTCTCACCATTTTATGTATAATTTGTGGTAGTTTTTTTTTCTTTCATTGCCTTTTCAAAATAGTTTTCAAGTACATATTTAAGTGCCATAGTTCAACTGGGTGCAGTATGTTGTGGATAATGCTGGAATTTAGGCATTTATCTCCAGCTGTCATTTTGTTTCAAAAAATCAACTCTTGAAATTGGGTATCTTCCCCAGTTTTCTAAATGATAGTCAATGAATAACTCATTTTCATCTGTTAACAGGTCCAAATCATGCAATGCTGGAGGTGTGTTGATCACCTCTACTTTTGAATTCAAATCACTGCTTTAGTTCTTTAATACTGTTGACATTTTCAACATTTGTTCTGTGCATAGATGTGGAATCCTCTTGGAATTGTTGGTGTGATTACAGCTTTCAACTTTCCATGTGCTGTTCTTGGTGAGTGTTATATCCTGTTTTAAAAAATATTAGCCTTAGAAATAATCCAGAAACACACACACATTTACATTTGGCAATAAACAAGTATATGGAGATATATCCCATGTCTGTATCATGGGAGGTTGCTGTATCCAAAACACTGTGTTTGTCTTCACAATTATAGTTATTTCTTCTGCCAGTAGTACTTTTCTTGATGGTGAAGTGCGTCCTTTTGGATGCATCGTGACTGATAAAGTAGTGTAACTTGAATGGTATTCAAACTTTTTACTGGTATTGTACCTCTCTAACATCAAAATATTTTCACCATTTGTTTTAATGAAGTCATCAAATGGCTGTCTTCCAGTTATGACATGGATTTTTATGTGTGCTGCTGTTCTGCAGGATGGAATGCTTGCATTGCACTAGTATGTGGCAATTGTGTTGTCTGGTAAGTCACTGTACCTGTCTTGGCTGGGACATCATGCTTTATTTCGTTCTTAGATAGACATAATGTGCATTTCATTACTGGTTGAATGTGCGCACTGCAGTCTAGTTTCTTTTCATTAAATGTCTAATTTCAGCTTTTGAAGCTCATAATTACATGTCAATTTGTCCTTATTCAATCAAATACTTTCAGTGTTTTTCTTTTCTTTTTTCTCCATTATGTGATTATGCCATCCTGAAGGGTTCGGGTTTCAGTATCTTATTGGTGGACCACTAGCCCATTGTCCATTTCTTTCCTTGGGTTGTATTCTAGAAAGATCTATGAACTGTTTTAGGGAATATTTACATTGACTTGCTTAGCATGCAAATGATTAAAAATAGGCAGCATAAAACCTGTCCTTGCTGTGGTTTCTGGATGGTGTCATATTTAACAGGCCTATCCTTTCAAATTAACCAATAATTGAAATTTGGATAATCCACCTTTTCTCCATAATCAGATAGATTATGTGGGTTCAATGTCTAATCGGCATCTTTTGCCTTAGAAGTGATATTAGTCCGCTAAGCTTTTTATGCTCCCTTATTGGCATACTAGTTCCCACTTTGACCTCATTTCATAGCTGCTTATTGTGATTATCAGCATAAAATTATATGAATAAACACCTACATCTACTTTGCTTTCCTTTGTTGCAAATACAACTTACAAAAGTTTTGTTTGTGCCTGACTTTGAATTGTTCCTTCTTAATTATAGGAAAGGTGCACCAACAACTCCTTTGATTACCATTGCAATGACAAGGCTGGTAGCTGGGGTGTTAGAGAAGAATAACTTACCTCCTGCAATTTTTACATCCTTTTGTGGTGGTGCTGATATTGGCCAAGCAATTGCCAAAGATACACGCATTTCTCTGGTTTCTTTCACTGGCAGTTCAAAGGTGTTTAAATTGTTCTCGTTAGAAAATGTTTATCGTTCATGATCTTTACTGTAAGAGAAACATTTCTGTTCTTGGTCAAATTATTTATCCTATTTGATCTATAGGCCATTCTCTTCATTCATTATATTCTAAGGTTTCCTAATATATTAGGCTTATTCTAATAGTATCGCTATAATCATCTGCTGCATGTATTCAACACTGAATTTGGATTCATATTCTTTCTGCCTGTGCAGAATAAATTACTGAATTTGTGGTTTTGTAATGTGATTTATTGCAATATCAATGACTATTACTTGGATAATGTTTCCTGGATATTCTCTCTAATTTGTGCCCAGATGTTTGAGTTTTGTCACAGTTTAGAACATGTACATACAAATTTACTCTTATAAAAGGGGAAATTTTGATAATTATAATTGGTACATATTTCTTACACGCAAATTCTACATATTGTACAGGTGGGCCTAATGTTGCAACAGACAGTTAATCAGAGATTTGGTAAATGCTTGCTTGAGTTAAGTGGTAATAATGCTATAATAATCATGGATGATGCTGACATCCAGCTAGCTGTTCATTCGGTTCTGTTTGCTGCTGTTGGGACAGCTGGTCAGCGCTGCACAACATGCCGCAGGCTGGTACTCTAAAATCTGACTTTTCCTTGACATTCATGCATGTCAATGGTAGTCAAAATCAATATTAATATTTTTCTTGTTTGTGCTGAAGCTTCTACATGAAAGCATATATCAGAGAGTCCTTGATCAACTACTTGATGTATACAAGCAAGTTAAAATCGGGAATCCATTGGAAAAGGGCAACTTGCTTGGACCGTTGCATACTTCTGAATCAAGGAAGAGCTTTGAAAGGGGAATAGAGATAATTAAGTCCCAGGCATGTTCTGTTTTTCACCTATCTACTGTGGTTATCCAGCTGTTCCAATACTTTAAATATAAGCTTTCATTTGTCCTTTATGTTCCTAGTTCTCTAGGTGAAAAATGACTGGAAATACAAAAAAATAAAAAAAAATAAAAATCACTGACTTTCATTTTGCAGGGAGGTAAGATCTTAATAGGTGGTTCAGTGATAGAATCCGAGGGGAATTTTGTGCAGCCCACAATAGTTGAGATTTCTCCAAATGCTGACGTTGTTAAAGAAGAATTATTTGCTCCTGTTCTTTATGTTATGAAATTTCAGGTACATTCTTCATCCAGCTCTTTCCTTTGGTGAGTTTTTTTTTTTAAACTGATTTTCTTTCTTTCGTGAGATATGAAGTACGCAAGACTAAAGTTTCTTTCTTTCTTTCCTTTTTTTTCCCTTTTGATAACTAATCTCTACTATTTTTCCTACAGTTATTTTATACATGTAGAGATTGCTGAATAATTAATTTGCATTTGGTGTTTCATTTGTTGGGTTTGCACTTAATCTAAATTCTGAGTTTCATTTGTTGGGTTTGCACTTAATCTAAATTCTGAAAGCTGAACCCTCTCTACAGACTTTACAAGAAGCAATTGAAATAAACAATTCAGTTCCCCAAGGATTAAGTAGTTCTATCTTCACCCGCAAACCTGAAATTATCTTCAAGTGGATTGGGTGAGTTTTTCCATAGTCATGTCTGTAGAGTGAATTATGTTATTCTATGCTCTCTACATGCTAAAAAATCCTTGGATGTGAATTATGTGATTGTAGGTTCCATTTTTTATCTAAATAAAAATATTTTGCTCCTGAATTTGGAGTTTTTCACTCCCATGCAATTTCTGAAGGCTGTTCTTGATTCTCACTCACCTTAATGATCTTCGTGAAAATATTTACAAGAAGTGACATTTTTGTTGATATTTCTTTAATTCCTGTACACAGCCGAGTTCCTTAAAATGATTTGTGTGTTTTATAAGTATTCCTCTTTTGTTGCTTAGCTAAAGAAATTCCTCACTTGATTACCTAATGCAGGCCACTAGGAAGTGATTGTGGAATTGTGAATGTAAATATACCAACCAATGGTGCCGAAATTGGTGGTGCTTTTGGTGGTGAAAAGGCTACAGGGGGTGGCCGTGAAGCAGGGAGTGATTCTTGGAAGCAATATATGCGACGCTCAACTTGGTAAATCTAAGAATCATTGACAGTTCTTGGATTTCTCTGTTTGATGCTTGAATCGAACTCTAGCCCTTTTCACGTTGGGAAATTAGATATAACTTTTTTTCTCGACAGAGAAAAAAAAATGCAAATAAATAGAACTTCCAATAAAATTGCCACTGATCCTTTTTATTAATTATTTGACAGTACAATCAATTACGGTAATGAGCTACCACTGGCACAAGGAATCAATTTTGGGTAGACACCCATCAAGGTCCAGCATGTCCACTCTTCTAGCAAAGCAAAATTCCTGAAGGATTCTATATTTCCTGAAGGTTCAAGAGCTGTTCTGTCACCCTTTGGGTATTATCATCAGGTTTGCTGGCCTGAAATGTTCTAGCAGAGCTGTGGTCAAAGATCTTTCCTGTTTACAACCAGCTTTTCCCTGGATTAATTAGAATTACTTGCAACAAATAATAACAATGATGTCTCCCAAAGAACAAAGAAAATTGATGTTTCATTATAGCGATTCTTTGGTGTTCTTGTAGCTGTAAAACACGATTTACATTTTATTATTTCACGGACAACTTGAATTAATGTTCTGTGGACTTGGTTTGCATTTCTCCAATATTTCTCTCTTCCCTTGTCCATTATGACTAAAATATTCCATTTAACTTGTAGATAGCATGCAAAATTACCCAGTACCTTGCTTGTCTAACTGTAAACCTTGATATGGGAGATTATCAGTTCAAAATTGCATTACAGGTGACGTTCTTCTCTTGTTTGATCAGGCAAGGGCCTTCTTTATGTACAACCATAAGTAAAAGAAAGAAAGAACACTCAAGAAAGGGTTAGGAGAACACAATATAAAGACAAGACTCGCATAGGAAGGAATACCGATGGTCATTAGAAACTAGAAAGCGAAAGAGATACAGAGCTAGGGAGGAAATGGAGTCGAAGAATGATATGCTGAAGCTTATAATCAATATCAATGAAAGGCCATTCAAGTGCTGATCAAACAAGAGAAGAATGCCACATATAATTACCAAAACCAGATATGGATGTAACTTTGATCTCGTATTTCGTGTCCTTTGCCAAAGCTCCGTGCTCCCGATTCCCTACCGGCGAAGCCATTGTTTAGGCTCCCTGCCAATATTCAGCCCCAGCCCCACCGCCCTAAGGCGATGGTATATATCAGCATTTTTAATGTTTCTTGATGGCTAATGCCTTCAAGTTATGAACTGTACATTTATTTGTTGCGAAAATTTTTAACTAATGACTCCCTCAGTGTCTAGCTACTTGTAAAGATGCAGTTCAATTGGAATTGAATAAGCACCTATCATAGGTTCATGATCGCAGGGTTAGCGGGTTAATTTTATTTAACTCAGATTGTTTTTTATAGTTTTTTAGAAAAAATAATTTTTTTTGAAACTTCATCCTTTAACATTGGGTTATTTAGTTATTGAGTTTCATGATTTTACTCAATTTTCTTTCGACGAGGTTATCCTAGTGTTACGATCAAGTTGCATATTTATCATATTAATCTGAATAGGCTCGAGTCTAGTTTTATTGGCCTTTTTTCATTGTTAGCTTTTTTCACTTTATTTATTGTCATTATTTTTTTTTATAAGTGTTATTAAATTAGCTGAATTTATTAAATTCAATTGAATCAATGACTCAAGTCTTAATTTTATTTTTTGCTTTTTTAGAAAAATTTGCATCGCCTTAACATTCTTTTTTTATATTGAAAACAAATTAAGCTGGCCAACAATGAATATCACGTCACCTATTTTAGTAAGAGGTGTAGATCAACTAGTTAGACCTTGAGTTTGCTCCTTAGAGATTACTAGTTTGAGTACCACAAACCTCAGGGCCACTGAAGGCTTACATGGTCTTTAACTTCAAAACCCGTGAGATTAATCAAAATACGTGCAAGCTGGCCCGGACAACCACGTTAATAAAAAAAAAGCTAACCTGGAGGTGGTAAATTACCTGGAATAACAAGTTATGAAGTAGCTGGAACTTCAATAAAACACACATAATTTATAGGAGCCAATAATATATCCCAAAAAAACAAATTAAATTTAAGGATTAGAATGTAAAGTTTGAAAAAAATATTAGGCAACCACCGAAGGAGGACTGTTGAGGAGTCAAGGGTTGTGCTAGGTGTCTGTCCATCCAACTCGCATAGCTTGTGCGAGAGGGCCATCAAAGTGGTCCTGGTTGTTTATTTTTTAAAAATATTTTTAAATTTTTTTTAAGTAGTTTTCAACTAAATTTGTTTTCTATACTTTGTTGCGAGTTGATAATTTTTTTTTTGATATAAAAAATATATTAAGAAATTTTGTTTTTGATAATTGAGTTATTGGACCAATTGATAATTCAAATAATATAAATAAAAAATATAACAACAATAAAAAAATTGATAAAAAATTTAACGACAAAAAGTAAAATAATCCAACATGAACGAGTATAAAAAACCTCAATGTTGAAAGGAAAAAATACAAAAAATAAAAATAAAAATCCAATTAAACCGAGTCAACTCACAAATTCTAAGACTATAGATATAAAATTAAGATAACTTCATAAAAAGAAAAAAAAATCACTTGAAAGGAAAGGAAAAAAAATAATAAAAAGAATGATAATTAAATTTAATATTGATAAGATATATATATATATATATATATATGATGTCAAATAAAATAAATAGTAATAAAAATAATGATGATTAAATTTAAAAGATTAAAAAAATACATGAAATTAAAAAATATTTATAATTTTATAATACAAGCATGTTCTAATTTTTTTATAAAAAAATATGATCTGGGGTATAGAAAAAAAGACAAAAAAAAAAATCTGAGTAAATTTTTAAAATCTAAATAAATATTTCAAACTCGTAATTTATTAAATCTTAGATCGGGTCTGATGTGCAGTTAATGTCCAGTAATAAATGATGTCCCACCAAGACTCGAATATATGTATGTCGTTTCATCGAACTTGATAAAATCGTCGATCTGGGTCGCTGCCACGTGGGCATTGTTAGCTATAAACTTTCTGTCAATTCTGCTAGTACCAGATAATATCATGTTTATCTCTATTCGAAGTTGAACTTATCTCTTCTTATCTCATTGTATCTCTCTGTTACAATTCAAAAGATTATGTACTATCTATAAATATAATGAATAATAATAATAATAATAATAATAATAATGTGAGGACGAAGCTAGCTGGATTGCTGCAACAAAACGCAAGTAATTTATGATTTCCAGTTTCACTCTAAACTTGCAGGGAGAAATTACTTTTACTCTTGTTTGAAAAATAATAGCCTGACCAAATTACTGTGAGCATTGAACTGCTTTCATGAGCGAATATAATTGGAGAGTAGCTGATTTCCAGTTCTAACCAGTGATTACAGCACAAGATAAACGAAAAAATCCTTGCAATAATCATTCTGCTTGCTTCAAGAACTGTTATATACAGAATTGAATTTGCTAATTATGTCCTATTTCCATGAAATCTTGCTTCACATATGACAAGGAATGCACAGGTTATTGCAAATCATCTGCAGAAAAACCAAGCTCGTCATCTGCAGGAATATGCAGGCCGAGCTGCTCCCCTTCATTAAACAAAGCAAATTCATTAGCATCTACGAAGACCACTTTCTTCATGAGAGCAGAACCAAGCAAATATATTTATATACCTACGGAGAGGAATGAACACCAGTACACCACACAGCTGGTATAATGGAGGTGAAAATATTCAAGCATTTCGCTCAACAGATTGAACAGGAAGAATAAAAACAACATTTTGCAACTCACAATCATCCCAGCATGAGCACAAATGTAGAAGTCATTATTTCTTGGATGACAAATTTTGTTGTCAATGACAGTACCTGCAGGTAAGTTCAGGCAAAATTAGAACCAACCTTTCTTCCTATCTTTTTGTGTTAATGTTAATTTTTATTATTTTGAATTTTATTGTTTGAATATTAATAATTAACTTATTGGGACAAATTTACATCTTATATTCGTGTTAAGAAGATGCCACGTAAGAGAGGCGGTGCTAAGTTATGTACCACAATTAATTAATTAATATTATTTTGTGTCACACTCTAAAACACAAAAATCATGAAAAATATTTTTTTTTTCTTGACAATGGCGCATACTTTATGAGAATGCAAGACATCTTAACACCAATTAAAAAATTATACTCAAAATAAAACCCCATTAAAAGAAAACACCTTGAATTATAAATTAAATAAACCCAATATAAATTATCTTCCATCATAACTTAAATTCAAAGTAAAAAATAAAAAATAAAAACAAAATGCATTACAAATCTAAGATCATAAACTGATGTAATATTTGAAATATTAAAATCTAGAAATCAAGTATATAAACTTCTAAAACAATCACTTGACATTCTAAATCAACTTCAAACCAACTGAAAAAAATAAAAAAAATAAAAGAGGAGTATCACATACTCAATAAAGAACAATAATTCATCTTCTTAGTTAGACCAAACATGTCAAACTTACTAATACATACAACTCACAATCAATTCATTTATTATACTAAAATTTTAGTTCTTTCAAAGATTCAAAAGATAAAAAGCACATTTATAAACTTAAATAATTCAAATTAATTATTCTGAATATATACAAACATTGATTGCATACTCATATTCTACTCATATTCAAAGTCAAATTTAGAGTAAAAAAACTATAGTTACTCTAACAACAATAAATATAGGTCATATTTTGTCATAGGACTAAACATCAAATTCTAAATGAACATGTCTATAAGTGCCAATATTTAACCCCAAAAAATCAATTCCAAAGCATAATCAATCTAATTTATACTCATATGCAATCCATGAATAAGTTCACATAAAACAAAACATGTTCAAAATACTTTTGCAATTGTAAACTTACTTTTACAAATAATTTTCACAAATCATTTATCATATATGACCCACCTAATTTATGAAATAATAAATATTTTTAGAAAATAATTTATCAAGTAAATAAATTAATCTTATGCACTCTTTATTAACCACTAAATTTCAATAATTAGAAACATTTTTTCATAAACACATTTTTTTTTTCTCATGCATAATAAATATTTACCAAATTCTATGAAATGTCCTAAATATTGCCCCTCACCTATAATTACTCATCAAAGGATAATATTGTTAAGGTACTATACATACTTTGTTTGTAAAAATGCTTATAAATCAGGTTTTTGCGTAATGGCTTGCCATGCTTTCTTTGTCTCACCATTTTTTCTTGCTAAAAGAGATTAGAACAGACTTTCTATTTGCTCAACTGACATTTGAAACCATTTTGTTGCAAAACTCGGAAGCAGCTCTCAGCAAAGGACAAGCAGCGTATCCGGCCAGTACAAGCTATGCAAGCATGAAGTGTTGCAGCCACTTCATACGCAGTGCGCATGCTATCAGGAATGACCTGATCATTCCTTCATCTGCAGTTTTAGACACAGGCTTGAATAGATTGGCGATCATTTCAGCTCTTGGTGATTGGGTACGACCTGAAGCTCCATAGCGAGAAAATAATGGCCAATTCATGCAACTTACCGCCAAAAAGTATGGAGCATGAAAATATAGATGGAAGAAGTAAAGCTTTTACATAATGGAACACAATTTGAAGCACGAATAATTCTACGAGCTGAACATATGATGAAAGAAAATTAGAAAAATTAGCAATTGAATTACCGCAGCAAAAGATGCTGCAGGCCGCCCGTCCAGGAGAGCCATGCGAGACATCCTTCCCAATTGTTAACGTGGGAGTGTTGGACACCAAAGTATTGAAGAAGAATGCTTAGTTGGGTTTGCTTTTCAGAGATTATTAGTTCGTGTGTTACAAACATTTTTTTTTTGATAACCCGGGATGTCCGGGCTAGCTTATGCGTACCACAACTAATCCCCGGGTTCACTGAACATCCTGCAAGCCCAGTGGGCATGTAAGGCACCGCGGAGGTGACAGACATGCACAGAGAGGATCGAACCCGGGTGCAGAGGGAGGAAACAAGTCCCTTCCCCCGCTAGGCCACGACCTCAAGTGCAACTTTAAGGTTACTGGAGGCTTATGTAATCATTAACTTCAGGGCCTCATAAGATTAGTCGAGGTGCACGTAAGCTGACCCGGATCCCCACAGTTAACCAAAAAAAAAAAAAGAAAAAAAGAAAGAATGCTTAGTTGTTAACAGAGAATTCATTAAGTAACAATTGAATTACCGCTTGGCTGAAAAATAAACCAAAAACGGAGACGGTCGAAAAATAATGACCAGTAGCTGTCTCCCCCAAAATGTGCACAACCATTCCAAAATAATATTGAACATTTTGCATGGTAAACAAGATTTGTACGAAGATAACAAGCAATATTCAATGACAAAAAAAAAAAAAGATGAAGAAAAGAAGAATTAGAAGGAATAAAAGAGAAATATTGTCGTGTATTTCATATGGCACTGTATTACATTCTATCACATATATATACACAGTTGCATTTATTACAAGAGTAATTCTAGCTATGTCACTAATATTTCTTCTAAGATAAAGCCTAAGAATTTGTAAGTAACAACTCATAAAGGTAAGAAGAATCATAACAGAAAGGTAAGAAGAATCATATCAGATCATATTAGATTTATCAGCCAATACTCCTCCTCAAGCTGGATCAAGAAGATTGATTGATCCAAGCTCGGAAAACAGCAATTGAAATCGAGCGAAGGACAAGGCTTTGGTGAATAAGTATCCTGACTCCTAGTATATTGAGTAACAATCATCTGAGACTGAACTTGTTCCCGAACATAATGACAATCAACTTTGATGTGTTTGGTTCGTTCATGAAATACTGGATAAGAAGCAATGTGCATTGCGACTTGATTATCGCAGCAAAGGGATATAGGTTGAGGGTGAAAGACACCGAAATCAGCTAGCAATGCTTTCAACCATATAAGTTCAGAAGCAATGGAGGCCATGACGCGATATTCAGCTTCAGCGCTGGAACGAGCAACGACTAATTGTTTTTTTACTTTTCCATGAAATTAGATTTCCTCCAACAAAGATACAATACCCCGTAGTAGATTTGAGATCAAGATTATTTCCTGCCTAATCCGCGTCAGTGTAACTGAGTACCTGTGTGTGACCATGGTTTTGCACAAGGATTCCACGTCCAATAGTGCCCTTGAGATATCGAAGAATCCGTTTGACAATCATCATATGGGCTGCAGTAGGTGAGTGCATGAATTGACTTACAATACTAACCGAATGACTCAGATCAGGTCGTGTGATTGTAAGATAGATAAGCTTTCCCACCAATTTTTGATAAAGCTGAGGTTGATCAAAAGACTCCCCATCCAAAGTTAGCTGGAGTTTGCTATCCAGAGGTGTCTTTGCAAGTTTGCATTCAAGCATATCAGCTTCACGCAATAAATCTAGTATATATTTGCATTGATTAAAAAACAACCCTTTATAAGAAGTAACCATTTCTATGCCAAGAAAATATTTAAGAACTCCAAGGTCCTTAATAGCAAATTGCTGATGAAGAATACTCTTAAGATTGGTAATAGCTGCATGATTATTACCAGTAACAATAAGATCATCAACATAAATTAAAACCACCAACCTTTCATCAGACTTGATACGAACAAATAACGAGTGTTCAGCGTTGCTTCTGGTGAACCCAAGCCATAGATAGATTTATGCAATTTGCAGACCAACTTTGGATCATTACTCTGAGGATGGCCGGGTGGTAACTTCATATACACTTCTTCTTGGAGATCGCTGTGTAAAAAGGCATTTTTGACGTCAATTTGAGGTAAAAACCAACCATGATTTATAGCAACTGAGAGTAGAGTTCAAATGTTGTTTATTTTTGCAACTGGTGCAAAAGTTTCCCTGTAGTCTATGCCATGTGTTTGAGTGAAGCTTTGTGCGACCAATCTTGCTTAATGTGTTTCAATGGAACCATTTGACTTGAATTTGATCTTGTATACCCAACGACTTCCAACAACCTTCTTATTCTTTGGAAGTGATACAATACTCCAAGTGTGATTGTCATCCAAAGCTTGAAGCTCCTCGTGCATAGCCTTCTGCCAAACAGTTTGATGACAGGCTTCATGAAAACTTCGTGGTTCTGTTGCTTTGGCGATAGTGCTGAGATAGGCTTCATAAGATGAAGACAATCTATGATAGGCTAGAGCATTGGTTACAAGATGCCTCACTGTATACGTCACATAATCATGAAGCCTGAATATGATTGTCTACGGTTACGAATAAGATTACGCCTGAGGGATGAACTAATGTCACCCTGATGTTCAATCTGCAGATCAACACCCTCTGTTATGACTGGAATAGGATCAGTATGGAGGTCCATTCCTGTATTGCAGTAAGACTGGTCTGGGCAATATGCCTCGACTACTGGAGTTGGCAATGAAAATAAATATGATGAAAACTCCCCCTGACTAATGATCTCACTGGAAGAGGAATAATAAGGTGTGTTTTCATCAAACCAAAAATCCCTGGTAACAACAAGCTTATGAGTGGTGTGATTATAACACTTATATCCCTTTTGTGTTGGAGAATAGCCCAAGAAAATGCACTTGACTGCTCTGTGATCTAATTTGTCACGCTGAGAGGATGGAATATGCACATAACAAGAACAACCAAAGACTTTAAGATGTGATAAAGGTGGCTTATTCCCTGTCAATAACTCAGCTGGAGAAATAAACATTAGACTTTTACTAAGCAATCGGTTTACAAGGTAGGCAGCTGTGAGTACCCCTTGAGACCAAAATATTTTGGGAACATGCATTTGAAACATCAATGATCTTGTTTTCTCTAGTAAGTCGTGGTTCTTTCGCTTTGCTATTCCGTTTTGTTGTGGAGTTTGGACATAACTAGTTTGGTGAATAATGACATGCATGCTCAAGTATTGTATCATGATATTGGACATATATTCAGACCCATTATTTAATCATAGAATTTTGATTTTGAATGAGAATTAAGTATGGACCAAATTATAGAAATCTTGAAATACAGTGGCAACTTCACTTTTTGCTTTTAACAAATATAACCAAGTAAAACGAGAGAAATCATCAACACATGTAACAAAGTATTTATAGCCATCAAAAGACTCAATGACTGGTCCCCAAACATCAGAATGGACTAAATCAAAAGGTTTAACTGAATAAGATGTGGAAGAAGAAAATGGTAAGCGAGTAGATTTTGACAAAGGACAAAAATCACAGTTTATTGACTTGCTTTTCAAATTTGGAAACAGTTTTGCCAAAATAAGCTCTGAAGGATGTGCCAAACGCTGTTGCCATAACTGTTGCTCTGAAGCTAGACAACAGTGACTTGAAAACTCTTGGGTATGCAAAAATCTTTAGAAAGGTAATAGAGACCTTGAAAGAGGAATCATTCACCAATCATCTTCTTGGTGACTAGATCCTGAAACACAATATTGTGAGGAGAGAAAACAACACGACAATTTAGTGATGTTGTAATTCTTCCAACAAAGAGTAGTTTAAACAGGAAAGAAGGAACATACAAGAATGGAGATGCAATTGTTTGAGAGAGTAATTTAATCTTTCCTTCCTCAAAAACTGGTGCATATTTACCATTGGCAACAAATATTTGAGATGGTGGAGAAAAATTTTTAAAGTCAAGCAATTGATTATATTTGTTGGTTATGTGATCAGTGGCACTTGAATCTATGATCCAAAAATCATGCACATTACTTACAATAAGAGCAGAAGAAAAGGCATTCAAAATACCTGGTACATCCGGAGCTAAGACATCTTTATTTGCAGCTAGAAATCCTGTAAACTGACCAATCAGTGCTAATGAATCTTTGTTCTCCTCTAAATCACTTACACTCTGTTTTGCACTATGCTTTACGTGAAGATAGGATGCAAATTCGTTGATGAGGTAGATTGGACTAGAAGTAAATGTTGATAATCCATTTGCTGACTGGTTGGTCACAGAATTGGCTTTATACCTCGATGGTTAAAAAAGCTTATGTCCTCCCTTGCTGTCTCTTGAAAACTTTGGTTTTAGTTCAGGATGAAGATCCCAACATCGATCAACTGAGTGTCCAAGATTGTTGCAATGGTTACATTTAAAATAAGGTCTTCTACTCTTATACCCTTTTCTCTTCATAACGTCTCTGATAGGATACAAATGCTCGGGCTTCAGATAAATCAGATTTGATGTTCAAGTTCATAACCTTTTTTTAAGTTTCCTCCCGTTGAATAATTGCACAAACATTTGCAAAAGATGGTAATTCAGAGTTCATGAGTATACGGCTACGAAGATCTTCATAGTCAGGAGATAAATTGGCCAAAAATTGAAAGATTTTATCTTCTTCAGCTCGTTTCAGCAAGGTTGCAGCATCTATGGTGTGAGGTCGATAAATTGCCAATTAATTCCACATGTTTTTCATATTCCCAAGGTATTGGACATATAATTTTCCTTCCTGGTGCAAGCATGAAATATCTTTCTTGAGCTAAAACACACGGGCAACATTATTCTAATTTTCATACATCTCTTTGACTGCATCCCATAAATCTGCAGCAGATTCAGAATAGCTGAAGATTTCAGCAATGTGTGGTTCCATAATGTTGAATAGCCATGACCAAACCATCTGATCGTTAGCAAACCATGATTTGTACTGGGGAGATTTGACATCAGGAGCAGCATTACTTTTGTCAATAAATTCGATTCTTGACCTTCCACCAAGCGCTAATGACACAACCCTTGACCAAGGGAGATAATTGAACTCATTCAATTGAACAGAACATAGACGTTGATTTGAATTCAAATCAGGAAGATTCAAATCAGAACACAGACGTTGGTTTAATAATGAAGGAGCAATAGAACTTTCCATATCCTCCAATCCACGAGAAGCCATCTAAACAAATAATATATGAGACAGGTAAATATGAACCTGCTCTGATACCATGAAGAAAAGAAGAATCAGAACGAATAAAAGAGAAATATTGTCATTTATTTCATATCGCACTGTATTACATTCTATCACATATATATACACAGATTGCATTTATTACAAGAGTAATTCTAGCTATGTCACTGATATTTCTCCTAAGATAAAGCCTAAGAATCTGTAAGTAACTACTCATAAAGGTAAGAAGAATCATGACAGAAAGGTAAGAAGAATCATATCAGATCATATTAGATTTATAAGCCAATAAGAAAAGAGAATGGACTACACAAAATAAAACAAAAGAGAGAAAAGAAAATAAAATAAAATAAAAAAGAATGATAAGACACTAAAGACTCATCGAAACTCCAATAACAATATCTTTAGGTTATTTGAAATATATCTCAATAAGATGATTCTATAAATACTATCTTTGAAATCGGTGATGAGTCATATGCACTACCTTAAAGCAATAATATGCTCATATATTGGTATCTGTATAATATGTGTCAATCATAATTTTTTTTTAAATAGCTTGTTTGGGACATGGCCTGAATGAGTTGCTTCTAGTTGATTTGCACTAGCCTAAACGAACTCCCTTTCATTCTCTCCTATTTTAACCTGAAAAATAACTTGGCCCTCGACCCGGTAACATTAAAGAATTCCTAGCTAGGGCATGATTCACAATGCAAAGTGACGAGTTAAAAGACAATGCGTTAATGTTCTCTCTTGAATCATTTACTACAATGCCTACCTTTTTCTATCGACTAACTGCTACGATATCAACCATCTATCAATAACACCAACACCAATAAAAATCACCAACATTTTAATCAATAACAAACATGATATAACAATTAGTGACTCAACTTTTTATAATTTTTTTTCTTTTTCATGGAATAAGTTCAAGTAATTGAGTGTGTAAAATACATTCAGCCACAAGCAAAAAGTAAAAGCGTGTCTGAGTTGTTTTGGACTCCATACACTCTCTACATTTGTTAATTTAAGTATTAGAGGTTACATGTTCAAACGAGTAACTTGTTCTATTAAAAAATCATGAAAACTCAGCAACGAACATTAGTGATTTTTATACTCACACATGTAGAGGACTCTCCTGCTCTAGTAGTACTGTTATGAGGACGACACCATCAATGTAAGATGTGAGACATAACATTTGTTTTTCCATTATTATACTGGCTTTCAACTATATATTTACTTTGTGAATACTATTAATTATAATCTGGATTAGAAGTGATCATGGGAGATCTGCTTATAAGTTGTCTTTTAGCAGTTTTTCACATTTGTCTGTCTTCTACCCTCTCTTGGCGCTGTAGTAATTAAGATATTGTTGGTTAAATCCTTGCTTTATGACCATAATTAATTTCTATGGTCAAAAGATAGCGCACCCTGGAAGTCTAACTCCAATAAGTGAGCAAGAGATTGCACGGCAATAGCCTCCAATTGTGCAGGCCACATGTTGTTCCTTTTAAATTAAATACCTAAATATTATCCGATATATAGGTGTTAGCTCCTAATAAACCTTCTCAATCTATTTTCATGGATAAGGAATATTATCAGCTTTTTTTTTCACTAGCTTCTTGACTAGAGTTCCAAATATTAAGCTGCCATGTCGCTCTGAGTTGGAGATGTTACATCTGACTATTTTTTGCTTAGTGAGTTTCGTCTAGTAATTATTGTTCAGCCCACTTGGTTTTAATCAGGAAAAGAAGGCAAAATAAAGCCCTATTAACACTCCCCTAATTGATGTCCACACTCTTCCCTACCTTGTCGTGGGTAAATACCCTAATTTTTCATGTTAATTGTTGTACTCGAATCCATAATTTTAAAAACCAACAATATTAATTATTTAGTAGGTGATCCAATAATAAGAGTTTGAGATTAAAAGATTTTTTTTTCTTGTGGGGTCAGGTTTGAGTCCTATGGTTACTAATATGATGATCACTGGAGGCTTATATGATCGTTAACTTCAGGACCCATGAGATTAGTCGAGATACACAGAAATCAGCCCGAACACCCACATTAATTAAAAAAAAACAAACAATACTCCCCTCTCGATCACAAACCATTAATTTATTTTATATAACTTACAATATATTAATGGACACCATAGTACTGTATCATATTTAATAAAGTATACATTCATAAATAATAAAAAAACATATGTAACATAATACACCTTGGAAGATGGGAAAAAAACCATTAAGTGGGCAGAACAAATCAGACTGATCAATCCCTATTCAATAATGAATAAGGACAGACCGTATTCATATATATTAGCACATACAAGATCTCTGACAAAACAAAATAGTAGTGTTTTATTTCCTTGAAATAGCCTTTTATGGTAGATATAAGCCCGCAAACAATTTTGGTTCACATTGGTTTTGATTTTTCAAACATCTTTTTTGTATCTTTGTTACCATAAATATATTTTACAACGTGTATAAAATATTTTTTTAATTAAAATATAGTTTTACTTTTTTTAATCTAAAACTTCACAACCTGATTTTCTAATGACCAGAGATCACTGGAATCTGAACATGACAGACAACATATCATTTGAGTTATTTTATTTTTAAAATTTTAACGTCTATTAAAAAAATTAAAAATAAATAAGACCTAAACACTTGAATTGCTCTAAGCTTGCGTGCCCGAGTCTTTTTCTCGAGGCCCATGTGCTCTAAGTCAACCAGATCCAAGTGCCTGGATCTTTTTCATTTATTTTTTTCTTTAAAATTTAATCCATCACAATTTAATTTTTTTCATTGTTTATTTTTTTTATTTTCACTATTTAATATTTTATTGTTTATTAATTAAGTAACGTAATTTGTTTTGCTTTAATATTTTTATCTAATTGTCTTGGTATTTAGTTGGTTCTTTCCTTTCATATTTTTTTTGGGTTGCATTGCTAGTTCTAAATATATTTAATTAAATGTATATATGAACGTTTTAATTTATAATTAAGATTTTTTTATATTAAAAAACATGTAAAAAATATTGTTATATTAAAAAAAATTATTAACCCACAGTGAAATGAAGAATCAAATAAACAGGAAGCAGTAAAGCATGTTATCTATCTTCGTTGGACTTGTAAAGAGTACATTGAATTCATTATTAGTAAAACCAAAAAAAGCGTCTTGTCTTTGGTACAACCTTACTAGTTGTTTCATTGTCAAAAGAGCGATGATCTTGAAGGTTGGGAAGATATGATCAATAGATTCATGCAAAGCCATTAGCCATGGGCAATCATTTTTGTCATATACAACACAGGAATACTTCACCCACGACACTATCTCCCTTTTTTTAGAAGAATCAAATAAAGAAATGCCATTAGTAGAACCTAGAGCACCGAGAGAACCAAAAAGTAGGCCTCCCACCATTAGAGAATTCCATGCTCACCAAAGCCTTCTGTGGATCTATTCGCATCCTCGATTTCTATGATCAATTTCCTTTGATTCTTTAATAATATCACACCAACTTCCAACCAAATGTTGAATTATGACAAATATCATGCGGGGACCAAATTATTATGTTTCAATTATGGTGTGAAATGGCTAGACATCAATACTGAATGGTCATCGAGAGTTTGAAACCATGGAAACAACTAATCTACGAGTTATTCTAATCACACCAAAACATGTCAAAATTACTAAGAAATATAATTTGGTAAAGAGGAAGCAGAGTTTCATAAGAGATAGATTATACATGCAGGTACAACTGAAACAAAAAGTTTCAGGAAAAAGCTTCTGACTAGAAGTTCTGTAACAACTAACAAGTAGCGCTACATTAGGCACCTATCTTCGATTATTTTCCCCTTTGATCTTTCTTGTTTTGCATCAGAATGAAATGTAATTTTCTTTTTTTCCAATATTTTCACTGTCATTTTATTGATCACCGCTCATTCCACAGAACCTCATTAGTATACATCAACCAGACAAGGTAGGGAAGCAGCTTTCGGACCTAGTAAGCGCAGCAGCACGACTTTCTCCCTTCGTTTTGGTAGGACTACTTGGAGTTGACCTTAAACCTCTTGGTGAATCCAAGCTTCTTCTAAGAATTTGTCTCATGGCAGCTATCAAATGAATGGTTGGATCAGGAGGTGGCCCTGAGGAAACAAACTTCTTGCAGAAGTTCATGTGCTTTGCCATTGCTTCTTCAGTACTAATAAGCCTCTCAGTCCTTACAATTTCATCTTTTATAGCCTCTGCACATAACCCACAAATCCATTTACCATGATATCTTTCGCGTACTCTTTCAATGTATGCCGGTGTGCACTCTTCGGTTAGGCCACAGCAATCACATTTGGCAGACTCGACCTCAATCTGCGCGATGAGTTTTGTTACTGTCGTTGCTGCTGCTGTTGCTTGTGTTTCTGGTGCCGAGACCACCATAGGGTCACTGATAATAGTAGCAGACATTGCCAATTACCCTATAAATTCATCAAACAACGTTAATCCATTAATAAAGGGTTACACAATATATATTATGTTTTCATTTCAACTTGGATGCCAGCTACTTGCAACTTAATCGATGTAATAAAAGATAGAGTTGTGAAATGCTCTGTTTTCTAAATTTGATTTCTTTGTTTCTAAAACATGAGGAAAAAAAGGCTTGATTATTGCGCGTGGAATGCATTAGGAAACCAGCTGGACATCCAAAAAAGGGTTTTGAAAACAGCTCAGCGTCTAGAAAAGTTGTGGAAAAAAAAGACAAAAAAGAAAGCCTTTAGGTTTGGTTTTCCTTCGATTCTCTGTTCAAGGAAAACAGGGCAGCAACACCTTCAATCATACAAATACAGCTCTTAAATCATCCTTAGCAAGGAGAAAGAAAAGACACAAACATTTAAAACGATCAAGAAAGATGAATACAAGTAAAGAAAATTAAAACAAAAACATTTTTCCTAGAAAAAGAAAAAAAACAAAACTATACAGCAAAAGGGCTAACAAAAACAAGACCATATGCTTTAGTGCTTTGCATGAAAAAGCAATATATACAGGCGACTAAAATGAAAACAAAATCCTGATGAAGAATAACAATTATTACCAGAAGCAGCAGATCAAACTAAAACTCCTTAATGGTTTTTTCTTTTGTAGGTGTGTTGTTAATAAATGTTATGTATGTCTCTCTGTCTCTTTACTTCTGCTGGCTACCTTGGCTTTGGTGAACACTCTCTCTTTTTCCCACTCTCCTTCAACCTTCTCTTCTCCAGCAAAGAAGATTTCATGAATCAAATTCATTTCAAAGGGAAATCTTCTTCCTTTTTTTTTTTTTTCTTTCTCTAAATCTTAAACTTGTATGAATCAAGAT
>Ga0307515_10004221_pt1 | contig 29886 bp, 23 predicted proteins | sample 17_EM_MG_FD_194513 | JGI IMG/M metagenome (GOLD analysis project Ga0307515, IMG submission 194513) | Populus trichocarpa ectomycorrhiza microbial communities from riparian zone in the Pacific Northwest, United States - 17_EM | ecosystem: Host-associated > Plants > Roots > Unclassified | place... | reverse complement strand
GGTTAAAAAACCGCCACTCCGCGTTGCAGTCCTAGGCCAGGCGGCCAGCCTGGCCGTCGTCCCGCGCCTTGATTGGCGCTTTTTTAACCACGTTCGCACTTGCATCCATCGTGTGAACAGGCCCTAGGGCCTGTTCCTCTGGCGCCGGTAAACCGAGAAAACGTTCACAAATTATCAATAAAACGGTGCTTCATTCCTTGGTTTGGAAAGGTTATGCGGGAAGCGCATGAGGACGGCCTTGGTAAATGAGGGAAAACCCTTATTCTTGGAACATCCAAACTTCTCACCGCCAAACCCGGTGAACTCGACATGTTGCATCTCATCAACCAAATGGCCCACTTGCGTTATTGGCAACTGGGCACGAGCGCGGCACGCGCCAACCCGGCCGACAACGGAGTCGCCAACGGGTTGATGCAGTCCGCCGAAGCCCGCGCCGGGCAAAACCCGCATGAAGCGGCAGAGCTTCGCGGGGCGGCACTCGCCTTCCTCAGCGTCGTTCGTTAAGAACGCGTCCTAAGCTTCGACGGGCTCGCGCCTGAACGCCTGCCCGCCCGAGCGGGCGATGGCGTGGCGCAACCAGGCGTGGGCGCTGCTGTGCTCCATGCGGCGGTGCCACACGGCATCCACATGCACGGCCGGCACCTCGAAGGGCAGCTCGCGCTGCACCAGTTCATCCTCGATACCGGTGACGCTCACAAAATGCTTGGGCAGCACGGTCAGCAGGTTGGAATTGGCGACCACGCGCCCGGCGGTGAAGAACTGGTTCACCGTCAACACCACGCGCCGGTCACGCTTGAGCTGGGCCAGGGACTCGTCGATGAAGCCATACGGGCGGCCCGAGAAACTCACCAGCAGGTGGCGCGCCGCGCAAAAGCGGTTCAGCGTGAACGGGCCGGTGGCCAGCGGATGGCCGCTGCGCATCACACACACATACTGACCGTCATACAGCCGCTGCTGGGCAAAGGACACGCTTTTGCCCACCTGCGCGCGCGCGGTCAGATCGGCCTGCATCGCCGGGAAGAAGCCCACGGCGAGATCCACGGTCTCATCTTCGAGCAGCTTGCGTGGATCGCGCGTCGTGAGCGGCACGACCCGCAGCGAGACGCCAGGCGCTTCGTTTTCCACGATGTCGACCAGGCCCGGGATTAACGCGGCGGCCGTGGCATCGGCCATGGCCAGTACAAAGGTGTCGTCGGCCTCGGCCGGCTCGAAACTGCTCGGCGCCAGGGACTGCTGCAACTGCCGCAGCGCCTCGCGTACCGCGGGCCATAACACCAGCGCCCGCGGCGTGGGCTCCATGCCTTGCCCGCTGCGGCGTACCAGTTCGTCGCCGAGCGCCTCGCGCAGGCGGCGCAGGGCATTGCTTACCGCCGGTTGTGTCAACGACAGATTGCGTGCCGCACGGGTCAGGCTGCGCTCGGCCATCACCTCGTCGAAGACGCGCAGCAGATTCAGGTCCAGGGTGCGGAAATTGGGCGCGGTGGCGTGCATGGCGTGGCTGGGGAGTGGATCACCGGGGTGAATGGAGAGCGTGAGGTACCTGCGTTTGAATCATATAAGGGCAAACCCTTGGTTTCATGCATTGCATCGCTTCAGGCGATGGCCCGAAAAACCGTTGTTTTTTCGCAAATTAGAGTCAATCCCCCAATTCTTGACCTTTGAAAGTCCAGCCGAGGGTGCTTTGAAATTGCGAGCCGTCTTTGTTGCGTCGCAGCAAAAGAATTTGAAAATTTGCTATGTAAATAGTAGCTTAAAAGCTCGATACAGCCATCAATAATGGGTCTAAATCGTTGAAATTTCAAGGGAAAAGCAATGTGCCAACTATTTCACAATGTAAGCATGTGACGGCTCCCGTCGGGAGCGATTGAGCTTTTGATTATCACCACAGTGAATGAATCAAATCACAAAGATAAAGTTGAAGATGCCTAGTGTTAACCCTAATATTCAGTCACGCACCAAGCCATTCGGTCTTCTGGAGCGATTGTTAAAAGGAATTTCACCATGACCAGCTTTATCCATACCAACTATCCCGCCGAACATCCTGGCGTGGCGCGTGCGGAGTCGGTCCTCTTGGCAGCTCGCCAGTTGCGCCGCGGTTTCGACAGCACCAAGGGTCTGTCGACCGTGTTGTTGGCTGCCGCCGCTTCGGCCCTGATCGTTGTCGCCGACCGCGTGGTCGATAGCTTGGCCGAGGGCCATCTGATGACGGCCTGGCTGATGTTGTGGGCCGTCGGCTTCGCAGCGATCGCCTTGTTTGGCGGCGTAGCGCGCAAGATGGCCGCGACCACCGTGAAGTCGCTGGACGCCTGGTCTTACCGCGTGGCGCAAGCCCGCGCCGACGAACGTCTGTGGAACACCGCCCAGCACGACCCGCGTGTGATGGCCGATCTGAAGGCCGCCATTGAGCGCAGCGAAGAGTCTGCCCCGGCTCTCGCCGTTGCCGCAGCACCGAAGCCCAGCTTCTCGATCAGCAAAGCGCTGGGACAATGGCGCATCGATGCGGCCCGTGCCCGTGCCGATGCCCGCCTGTGGGCTGTAGCCCAGCGCGATTCCCGTGTGATGGACGACCTGATGGCCGCGAAGTCCCGCGCTGAAGTGGAAACGGCTCGCCCGCTGCCCACGGAAACGCAAACCCTGATCAAGGCCGACAATGCCGCCGCCCTGCGTGACGCGCTGTTCGAACTGCGTCCCAAGTTCGCCTACTACGCTTAATTGCCAGCCGCCACCCGGCGGCGCGTGACGGAGCCAAAGCCACCTGCGGGTGGCTTTTTTGTGAGCGCATGCGCGCCAGACGTAAAAAACCCGGCCGTGGCCGGGTTTGGTTCTTGGCGCTGGCCGCTCAGGCCGCCAGCCGGCGCTCGATCTGCGCCTTGGTCTCCTCCAGCTCGCGGGGTAAGTGGTAGGCCAGCTGAGCGAACAGCTCGGCATGCAGCGCCAGTTCTTTTTGCCAGGCTGCCTTGTCGATGCTGGTCACGGTGTCGAACTGTGCGGGGCTGAAGTCCAGGCCGGTCCAGTTGAGTTCTTCGTAAGTGGGGCTCACGCCGAACACGTGCTCCGTGCCTTGGACCTGACCTTCGATGCGGTCGATCATCCACTTCAGCACACGCATGTTTTCGCCGTAGCCGGGCCAGACGAACTTGCCATCTGCGCCCTTGCGGAACCAGTTGGTGGTGTAGATCGCGGGCAGCTTGGCGCCGGACTTGGCCAGCTTCTCGCCCAGGTTGAGCCAGTGCTGGAAGTAGTCGCTCATGTTGTAGCCCATGAACGGCAGCATGGCGAAGGGGTCGCGGCGTACCACGCCTTGCTGGCCGGCAGCGGCGGCGGTGGTTTCCGAGCCCATGGTGGCGGCCATGTAGACGCCTTCCACCCAGTTGCGGGCTTCGGTCACCAGCGGCACCGTGGTGGAGCGGCGCCCGCCGAAGATGAACGCGTCGATGGCCACGCCCTTCGGGTCGTCCCAGGCGCTGTCGAGGGCGGGGTTGTTGGTGGCGGCCACGGTGAAGCGCGAGTTAGGGTGGGCCGCCTTGGCGCCGGTTTCCTTGGCGATCTGCGGCGTCCAGTCCTTGCCTTGCCAGTCGATCAGGTGGGCGGGCAGCGCCTTGCCGGGCGCGTCGTGCTCCATGCCTTCCCACCACACATCGCCGTCGTCGGTGAGTGCCACGTTGGTGAAGATCACGTTCTTGTCCAGGCTGCGCATGCAGTTCGGGTTGGTCAGCATGTTGGTGCCGGGCGCCACGCCGAAGTAGCCGGCTTCGGGGTTGATCGCGCGCAGCGAGCCGTCGGCCTGGGGCTTGATCCAGGCGATGTCGTCACCGATGGTGGTGACTTGCCAGCCTTCGAAACCGGCTGGCGGCACCAGCATCGAGAAGTTGGTCTTGCCGCAGGCGCTGGGAAACGCCGCCGCCACGTGGTATTTCTTGCCTTGTGGATTGGTCACGCCGAGGATCAGCATGTGTTCGGCCAGCCAGCCTTCGTCGCGGCCCATGTTCGACGCGATGCGCAGCGCGAAGCACTTCTTGCCCAGCAGCGCATTGCCGCCGTAGCCCGAGCCGTAGCTCCAGATTTCGCGGGTTTCCGGGAAATGCACGATGTACTTGGTGCTGTTGCAAGGCCACTTCACGTCGGCCTGGCCAGGTTGCAGCGGCGCGCCCACGGTGTGCACGCAGGGCACGAACTCGCCGTCCACACCCAGCACGTCGTACACGGCCTGACCCATGCGGGTCATGGTCTTCATGTTGACGGCCACATAGGGGCTGTCGGACAGCTCGATGCCGATATGCGCGATCGGCGAGCCCAGCGGGCCCATGCTGAACGGCACCACATACATCGTGCGGCCCTTCATGCAGCCGCTGAACAGCGGCTGCAGCGTGCTGCGCATCTCGGCGGGCGCCATCCAGTTGTTGGTGGGGCCGGCGTTTTCCTTCTTTTCCGAACAGATGTAGGTGCGGTCTTCCACGCGGGCCACGTCGCTCGGGTCGCTGCAGGCCAGGAAGGAGTTAGGGCGCTTGGCGGGGTTGAGCTTCTTGAAGGTGCCGGCGTCGACCAGTTGCTGGCACAGGCGTGCGTACTCTTCGTCGCTGCCGTCGCACCAGTAGATGTCGTCTGGCTGGGTCAAGGCGGCCATGTCGGCCACCCAGGCGATCAGTTTCGCGTTCTTCACATATTTGGGCGCGTTCAGCTTCAAGCCCTGCATGGTGGGTGCGTTCATCGGGAAAACTCCTAAGTTGAAAATCGTCTTTTCAAAAGGAGCTCCGGGCTTACGTGCTGAGAGCTGCCTTTTCAGAAAACGGCTTGGGCTGCTCAGTCGGCGGGCGGCTGGGTGAAACGCATAGGGATTTCAAGCTCCGCAGGTCGGCTGGGAATTCGATTTTAGGGAGCTGGCCGTGAGTTACCAGACGATTACAGGCAAATTTAATGCAAAAAATGCATTAGGTTATGCATAAAGATATGTGGTTCGTAACGATGCCATAGCGGCATTCGCCCAGGGCGGATCAGTCGAAAGGAGAGGGGTTTCGGCGACCGCGACCTAAAAGGCCTGCGGCGCAGTCGATGCGTGAGAGCAGCGACAAAACAAAACCAGCTTGTGATGAAGCTGGAAGCAACCCGCGCTGAGTCGGCGGGTGCGGGGGCCTGATCAGGCCATGAAAACGGCGATGAAGGCCAGCAGGAAGATCAACACGCCACCAACGATGGGCAAAACCATCGGGATCAACGGCACGATGGCTTCGACCGGATCGGCGGGATGGTTGTCGGGCGTGGCGTTGTTGGATGGGGTCGGGCTGGACATGGACGGTTCCTTTACGAAGCGGGGCTTATTCTAGGGCTTGGCGGCGGTGCCGCCTTCATTTCTGCTCGCTGGCCTCGAAGCCAGCCGCATGCAGCGCACCAATGACTTCATTCATGTGCTCGCGTCCGCGGGTCTGGATCACCAGCTCGATGTCCACGTTCTGCGCCGACAGCGCGGTGAAGGCGCGCTGATGGTGCACTTCGTCGATGTTCGCACCTGCACCGGCCACCGTGGCCGTGATCTTGGCCAGCGAACCGGGATTGTCGCGCGCGCCCACGCGAATGCGCGCCAGCCGGCCCGCGCGCACCATGCCGCGTTCGATGATGGCTGCCAGCAGCAAGGGATCGATATTGCCGCCAGACAACACCAGGCCGACCTTTTTGCCGCGAAAGCGCTCGGGGTACTTCAGCAAGGCGGCCAGGCCGGCCGCGCCCGCGCCCTCGACCACGGTTTTCTCGATTTCCAGCAGCATCAGGATGGCTTGTTCGATGTCGGCTTCGTCGACCAGCACCAGGTCGTCGACCAGTTCCCTGATGATCTCCTGCGTGAGCTTGCCCGGCGAGCCGACCGCGATGCCTTCGGCGATCGTGCTGCCGCCCTGCGCGTGGTGCGTGCCCTGGATCACATTCACCATCGCCGGAAACCGCGAGGCCTGCACGCCGATGATCTCGATGCCGGGCTTCAGCACCCGCGCCGCCGTGGCGATACCTGCGATCAGGCCGCCGCCGCCCACCGCGATGACCAGTGTGTCGATGTCCGGCACCTGCTCCAGCATCTCCAGCCCGACCGTGCCCTGGCCGGCGATGATGGCCGGGTCGTCGTACGGGTGCACGAACACCAGTTGTTCGCGATCAGCCAGGTCGAAGGCGTGGGCACGGGCCTCCTCCAGTGTGTCGCCATGCAGAACCACCTCGGCACCGAAGCCCCGGGTGCGTTCCACCTTCACACCGGGAGTGAAGCGCGGCATCACGATCACCGCGCGCAGGCCCAGCCGCTGGGCGTGGTAGGCCACGCCCTGGGCGTGGTTGCCTGCGCTCATGGCCACCACGCCATGCAAGGGCGGCTGGCCCGGCGCATTGCCTGCGGCGCGCGCGGCCTCGGCGTCGGCCAACTGCGCGAGCTTGTTGCATGCGCCGCGTTCCTTGAACGAGGCGGTGAACTGCAGGTTCTCGAACTTCAGGAACACATGTGCGCCCGCGATTTCCGAAATGGTGCGGGAGTCCACGCAAGGGGTAGTCAAAATCTGACCTTGTAGGCGCGCGGAGGCCTGGCGGATGTCGTCGATCGATGTCATGCTGCGATTGTGTGCCAAATGCCCTTGGCGCTACTGTATTTTCGGCCGGCCGGTCTTCCCTTGCCAATCGGGCTGCGTTATGGTGCGGACCAACGTATCTCGTTGCTGGAGCACTTTCCGTTATGAAACGCTCGTTCGCCACCGCGGCCAATGCCCATCTGATTCCGTCGCCCGGCTTGCAGGAAGCCCCGGTGCTGGATTTGATGTGCTCGCACTTCGTGCTGACGCTGGTGGCCCGCCAAGGCGCCAAGTTCAATGTGCGGCGCGACCTCAACAGCCTGCTGGCCATGGCCGGGCGGCATCTGGTCTGGCCGCAGCCGGTGCTGCTGCGCCTGCGCGAATTCCTCACGCGCCGCTGCAAGGACAACGAATTCTGGCGCGGCCACACCGCACTCGATACCGCCGAGTTCCTCGATCGCCACGGTGTGTGGCGCGGCCCCTATGAGGAAGGCACCCTGTTCTTCTACCTGGACGAATACGCCAAGGACCAGCCCAAGGACCTGCTCGCCGCACTCGCCGTCACCGGCGACTGGCTGACCCAGGTGCTGAAGAAACAATCCACGCTGGTGGAGAAGAACATCGACGCCCTCTCGGGCCTGCTGCAACTCAACAAGGCCGAGCGTGCCTTGCTGCTCTACGGTACCCTGGCGCGTTACCAGCGCGACCTGCGCACCATCCTCGTCGAGGTCAAGGTCAACAACGCGCCCGAGGCTTATGCCGCCATCGCCGAAGTCGCCGGTGTGAGTGCCGCGGAAGTGGGCGAGGCCTTGCGTGCCGGCTCGCGGCTGGAACGCATCGGCCTGGTGGAGAACCTGATCTCCGAACACAACATCACCGATCTGGCCGACCTGATGAAGGTCAGCGAAAAACTCCCGCCGGTGCTGATGCGCGAGTACCGTGACCAGAACGAACTCATGGCCGTCTTCACCCGGCCGGCCACCAAAAGCACGCTGGGCTTGCAGGATTTTTCTTTCGTCGACGACGACGCCCAGGTGTTGCTGGCCCTGCTGCGCAACGCGGTCGCACGCAAGGAACCGGGCGTGAACGTGCTGCTCTACGGGCCACCCGGCACTGGCAAGACCGAGCTGGCGCGCGTCGTGGCGCAGGCTGCGGGGCTGGACCTGTTCGAAGTCGAATACGCCGACCGCGACGGCAATTCATTGAGTGGCCGCGACCGGTACCGTTCGCTGCAGATCGCGCAGGTGTTCCTCAAAGGCAGCGTGCAGGCCGCACTGTTGTTCGACGAGGTCGAAGACGTGTTTCCGCCGATCAGCTCCGAAGCGGCGCAACTCATGGCGCGTGCCGAGCAGGTCGCGGCGCCGAGCAACGGCTCGGTCAGCGGCAAGGCCTGGGTCAACCAGATCCTCGAATCGAACACCGTGCCGACCATCTGGGTCACCAACCGCATCGAGCAGATCGACCCGGCGTTTCGCCGCCGCTTCGCCTACCACCTGGAGCTCAAATCGCCGCCGCCCGGCGCGCGCGAGGGTCTGGTGCGCAAGACACTCGAAGGTGTGCAGGTGTCCGACGCCTTCGTGGCCAAGCTCACCGAACGCAAGGGACTCACGCCCGCGCAGATTCGCACCGCCGTGCGTTTTGCCGACCTCGCCAAAAACGATGCCGCCGGCATGGAAAGTCTGATCGAGCGCCAGCTGCGCAACGCCGACATGGCGCTTGGCAACCGCAGCGCCGATGCGGCAGGCCGGCCCTGCGTGACCACCTACAACCTCGACATGCTCAATGTCGAAAGCCGCTTTGAAGTGCCGCGCATCGTGCAGGCACTGAAGGCGCGCGGCCATGGCACGCTGTGTTTTTACGGTGCGCCCGGCACCGGCAAGACCGCGCTGGCCGAACACATCGCCAAGGCGTTGGAGAAGCCTTTGATCATCAAGCAGGCCAGCGACCTGATGAGCAAGTTCGTCGGCGAGACCGAGCAGAACATGGCCGCCATGTTCAAGGAAGCCGAGACCGAGCAGGCCGTGCTGCTGCTCGACGAGGCCGACAGCTTCCTGCAGGACCGGCGCGGCGCCCAGCGCACCTACGAAGTCACCGAGGTGAACGAAATGCTGCAGGGCATGGAGCGCTACCGCGGCATCTTTGTCTGCACCACCAACCTGCTTGACCGCATCGACCAGGCTGCACTGCGGCGCTTCACCTTCAAGATCAAGTTCAACCCGCTGACCCGCATGCAGCGCGAAACCATGTTCGTGGCCGAAGCGCTGGACGGCAATGTGGCGCTGCTGGACGCAACGCTGGCCGTGCGCCTGGCCAAACTGGATCAGCTGTGCCCCGGCGACTTCGCCGCGGTGAAGCGCCAGTCCGACATCCTGGGCGAACCCTTGCCCGCGGAAGAGTTCCTCGACCAGCTCGAAGCCGAGCACCGCATCAAGCCGGAGGTGCGCGAGTCGCGTGGCATGGGCTTCGTGCACTAGCCACCGGTTGGCAATTCCCCAGGCGGGATGACGAGAGAGCACTGCGACGACCACACGCGCAGTGCTTTTTCTTTGGCCTGAGGCCATAAGCCAGGCTTATCCAAACTCAACCGAAACCGGGCTTCTCTCACGACCGTCTCGTCCCGATACTCGCTGCCAGCCGCAATCCGCGGGGCCAGCCGTATTTCGACCGAGACCGCACCGTGAAAATCACCGCCATCGACAGCCATGCCCACGTGTTTACACGGGGTCTGCCGCTGGCCGCTGTGCGGCGCCATGCGCCCGACTATGACGCGACGCTGGCCGAATACCTGGGGTTGCTCGACCGGCACGGCGTGTCGCACGGCGTGTTGGTGCAACCCAGTTTCCTCGGCACCGACAACAGCTTTCTTCTCGGCACCCTGCGCGCGAGCCCGCAGCGTCTGCGCGGCGTCGCCGTGGTCGACCCGGAGACGAGTGAAGACGAATTGAAGGCAATGGACGATGCCGGCATCTGCGGCATTCGCCTCAACCTGGTGGGTCTGCCCCTGCCCGAGCTGGCGCGCGCCGACTGGCAAGGTTTGCTGGAACGTGTCCACGCCCTCGGCTGGCACGTCGAACTGCATTGCGAGTCGTTCGCTCTGGCGGCTGCCGGGCAAGCGGTGCTGGACGCTGGGTGCCAATTGGTTGTGGACCATTTCGGCCGGCCCGGCGCCGCACTGCAGCCCGATGCAGGTTTTGCCTGGCTGCTGCAACAGGCGGCCACGGGGCGTGTGTGGGTGAAGCTGTCGGCGGCCTACCGCAACTGGGCTGGCCACTCGGCTGCGGCGTTGTCGCACGAAGCCGCCCAGGCGCTGCTGCGGGCTTTCGGCCCCGAGCGGCTGGTCTGGGGCAGCGACTGGCCGCACACCCAACACCGCGAGATCGTGGACTACTCCACCGCCCATGCAGACCTGGCGGCATGGGTGCCCGATGCCGCCGCACGCACCCAGATTCTCTGCGGCACACCCGCGCAATTGTTCAAGTTCAACCCAGGAGACAAACATGACCAATGACTTTTCACGCGCAGGTTTGCTGCGCGCCATTCCCGCTGCGCTGGCTGGTGCGGCCCTCATGTTGGCCACGCTGGCCGTCCACGCGCAGGCCTGGCCAACCAAGCCGGTGAAGCTGGTGGTGACCTATCCGCCGGGTGGCACCGTGGATGCCGTCGCCCGCATCCTGGCGCCCAGGCTGTCGGCCCGGCTCGGCCAGCCGGTGGTGATCGACAACCGTGCCGGAGCGGGGGGCGCCATTGGCGGCGACCTGGTCGCCAAGAGCGCGCCAGACGGCTACACCGTGATGCTTGATGCGTCCAACCATGCGCAGAACCCGGCGTTGCGCAAGATGCCGTTCGACACGCTGCGCGATCTCGCACCGGTGTCGTTGCTGGTAAAGGTGCCCAACGTACTGGTGGTGAACCCCGCCACCAGCATCCACAGCGTCAAGGACCTGATCGCGCAGGCCAAGGCCAAGCCGGGCAGTATCAACTTCGCCTCCTCGGGCAACGGTTCGGCACAGCATCTGGCGGGCGAGTTGTTTGCCTCGATGGCCGGTGTCGAGATGACCCATGTACCCTACAAGGGCGGTGGTCCCGCGCTCACCGATGTGATGGCCGGGCAGGTGCCGGTGTTCTTCGCGAGCATCGCATCGAGCCTGTCGTTCATCCAGAGCGGCAAGCTGCGTGCGGTGGCGGTCACTGGCAAGGCCGCTTCACCCGCCTTGCCTCGGTTGCCGACGGTGGCCCAGTCCGGCTTGCCTGGCTACGAGGTGTACGAGTGGAACGCGGTGTTCGTGCCGGCGCAGACGCCAGCGGCGATCGTGGAGCGCCTGTCGAAAGAAATTGCCGCCACCCTGCAGGAGGCCGAGGTGCGCGCGCGGCTCGAAGCGCTCGGCGCCGAGGTGGTGGGCTCGAGCCCGGCCGAGCTCGACAGCTTCCGCCGCGCCGAAATCGCGAAGTGGACGCGCCTGGCCAAGGACAACAAGATCCAGCTGGATTGAAGCGCGACCTTTAGCGGCGCAGCATCGCCGCGAACACCTCGGCGAAGGTGGGCCGCGATCGTGCCAGCCACAGTGCCGACAGCTCGAAGGCCGGCAGGTCGGCGCCGTCGCGCACCTCGGCGTATTGCACCCCGCCATGGCGCAAGGCCCGCACCGAGCGCGGCAGCAAAGACCAGCCCATGCCGGCCGCGACGCAGGCCAGCACGGTCAGTGTGCGGTTGGCGTCCTGCACCACACGTGTCTCATGGCTCGCGCGGCGCAGCGCACCCAGCAACTGGGCACGCAAGGCCGGTATCTGCATTTCAGGAAACCACACCAGGCCGTGCCGGGCGATGTCGGCGAGCGACACACAGCCGTCGGCGGCCAGGGGGTAGTCGGCCGGCAGTGCGGCCAGCATCGGGTCTTCACCCAGGCGCAGTTCATGCACACGGGCGTTGAGCGAGACCGGTGGATGCAGCAAGGCCATGTCGATACGCCCGCCCTCGAGTGCCGCCACCTGTTCGCTGTTGCTCATCTCGCACAGCACCACGTCGAGTTGGGGGTGCTCGGCATGCAGGCGGCGCAGCGCGGTGGGCAGCACCTCGTACAGCGCATGGGTCACGAAGCCGATCGTCAACCGGCCGGCGCGGCCCGCCCCCATGGCGCGCGCCCGTTCGGTGGCGGCGTCACCGTAGGCCAGGCTGGCACGCAGGTCGTCAAGGATGGCCAGGCCCGCCTCGGTCGGCAGTGCGCCGCGGCGGGTGCGGGTGAACAGGCTGGCGCCGAGTTCTTTTTCGAGGCGGTTCAGGGTCTGGGTCAGCGCGGGCTGCGCCAGCCCGAGTTGCTCGGCCGCGCGCGTGAGGCTGCCGGCCTCGGCGATGGCCACGACGCAACGCATTTGCCGGGTGTCCATCGTGTGCGCAGGTCTCGGGTTCAGGCTGCGCAGACCCGCAGCACTTCGGCGCCGTAGGCTTCCAGCTTCTTCGTGCCGATGCCGCTGATGCCTTGCAGGTCTTCCAGCGACTGCGGCGAGCGGCCGGCGATGGCGGCCAGGGTGGCGTCGTGGAAGATCACGTAGGCTGGCAGGTTGTGTTCCTTGGCCACCTCGGCGCGCCAGGCCTTGAGGTTGGCGAAGCGTATTTGTGCCGCGTCGTCCAGGCCGGCGGCCGCGGGCGGTGCGGCGACCTTGTCGCGGCGCGACTTGCGATCGGCGGGGCTGGACACGGTTTCGCGCAGCTGCACCTTGGTCTCGCCCTTGAGCACGGCGCGCGAGGCGTCGGTGAGCTGCAGCGTGTTGAAGGCCTGCGCGTCCACCGCCACCGCGCCGATGGCGATCAGCTGGCGCAGCACGCCGCGCAGCTGCGCCTCACTGAACTCCGCGCCGATGCCGAAGGTGCTGACGCGTTCATGGCCAAACTGCTTCACCTTGTCGGTGGCCTTGCCGCGCAGGATGTCCATGATGTGCCCGGTACCGAAGCTGATGCCGCTGGCCTGCTGCACGCGGTAGATGGTGCTGAGCAGCTTGCGCGCCGCATCGGTGCCGTCCCATACCGCAGGGGGCTGCAAACAGTTATCGCAGTTGCCGCAGGAGTAGGTGGCCCCCCGGCTTGTCGCTTCGCGTACTTCGCTACCCCCCGAGGGGGAGGCTTGCCCGCCTTGGGGCGGCCCGGCGGCGGTCAATTCCTCGCCGAAGTACCGCAGCAGCCGCACGCGCCGGCAGTCGGTGGCTTCGGCCAGGCTCAGCAGCGCGTCGAGCTTGCCGCGCATCACTTGCTTGAATTCTTCGCCGGCCGGGCTCTCGTCGATCATGCGGCGCTGGTTCACCACGTCCTGCAGGCCGTAGGTCATCCACGCGGCGGCGGGCAGGCCGTCACGGCCGGCGCGGCCCGTCTCCTGGTAGTAGCCCTCGATGTTCTTCGGCATGTCCACGTGCGCCACGAAGCGCACGTCGGGCTTGTCGATACCCATGCCGAAGGCGATGGTGGCCACCATCACGATGCCGTCCTGCCGCAGGAAGCGGTCCTGGTGGTCCTGCCGCACGCGGGCGTCCAGGCCGGCGTGGTAGGGCAGGGCGTTGATGCCGTTGTCGCAGAGGATCTGCGCGATCTCTTCCACCCGCTTGCGCGACTGGCAATACACCACGCCCGCGTCCTGGAAGTCAGCGCCTGCATGCTCGCGCTGGATGAAGCGCAGCAACTGCTGGGTGGCCTCTTTCTTCTCGACGATGGTGTAACGAATGTTCGGCCGGTCGAAGCTGCTGACGAAGTGGCGCGCCTCTTCCAGCTGCAGCCGCTCCACGATGTCGGCGCGGGTCAGCGCGTCGGCCGTGGCGGTCAGCGCGATGCGCGGCACACCGGCGAAACGTTCGTGCAGCACCGTCAGCGCGCGGTATTCGGGCCGGAAGTCGTGGCCCCACTGGCTCACGCAATGCGCCTCGTCGATGGCGAACATGCTGAGTTGGCCGCGCGCATGCAGGGCGTCGAGTTGCTGCAAAAAGCGCGGCGTCGTCAGCCGTTCGGGCGCAGCGTACAGCAGCGTGATCTCGCCGCGTTGCAGCCGGCGCTCCACGTCGTTCGCCTCGTCGAAGCTCAGCGTCGAATTCAGGAACGCCGCCGATACACCGGCCTCGTGCAGTGCGCCCACCTGGTCGTGCATCAGCGCGATCAGCGGCGACACCACGATCGCCACGCCCTGGCCGGCCCGCTGCCGCGCGATCGCCGGAATCTGGTAACACAGCGACTTGCCGCCGCCGGTGGGCATCAGCACCAGCGCGTCGCCGCCGGCCACCACCTGCTCCACGATGGCCTGCTGTGGGCCGCGGAACTGCTCGTAGCCGAAAGTCTCGCGCAGGATGGCGGTCAGGTTGGAAGTCATGGGAGCGTGGGGGAAAGATGAGATTGCTATCTAAAAGATAGCTTGTGCCGAAAGAAGGATGAGCGCTGTAGGCCGATTTGATTCAATAATGAAGCCGTCGAACCCTGCTGCGAACGCGGCCTGCCAGCGTGTATTGTCCGAGGAAAAGCCCGAGTTCCTACAATCGAGGTCTCATGAAAACGCTCCACTACACCCGCGCCCAACAGCTGCCCGCCATTCTGGCGCAGCGCATCGCCATCCTCGACGGTGCCATGGGCACCATGATCCAGCGCTTCAAGCTCGGCGAGGCGCAGTACCGGGGCGAACGCTTCAAGGACTTTCACAAGGACGTGAAGGGCAACAACGAGCTGCTGAGCCTGACCCGTCCGGACGTCATCACCGACATCCATGAAGGCTACCTCGCCGCAGGCGCCGACCTGATCGAGACCAACACCTTCGGCGCCACCACCGTGGCCCAGGCCGACTACGACATGGCCGACCTCGCGCGCGAGATGAACCTGGCCTCGGCCAAACTCGCACGCGCGGCCTGCGACAAGTACTCCACGCCCGACAAGCCGCGCTTCGTGGCTGGCGCCCTCGGCCCCACGCCCAAGACCGCCAGCATCAGCCCCGACGTGAACGACCCCGGCGCGCGCAACGTGAGCTTCGAGGAATTGCGCGCCGCGTATTACGAACAGACCGAAGCCTTGGTCGAAGGCGGCAGCGACGTGCTGCTGGTCGAAACCATCTTCGACACACTCAACGCCAAGGCCGCGCTGTTCGCCATCGACGAGTACTTCGAGAAATCCGGCGAACGCCTGCCCCTGATCATCAGCGGCACCGTGACCGACGCCTCCGGCCGCATCTTGAGCGGCCAGACCGTCACCGCCTTCTGGCACAGCGTGCGTCACGCCCAGCCGCTGGCCATCGGTCTGAACTGCGCCCTGGGCGCGGCGCTGATGCGCCCCTACATCCAGGAGCTGAACCGCGCCGCGCCCGACACCTTCATCAGCTGCTACCCCAACGCCGGCCTGCCCAACCCGATGAGCGACACCGGCTTCGACGAGACGCCGGCAGACACCTCCGCCCTGGTGCGCGAATTCGCGGCCGAAGGCCTGGTCAACATCGTCGGCGGCTGCTGCGGCACCACGCCCGACCACATCGCCGCCATCCACAAGGCCGTGGCGCCGTTGCCGGGGCGGGCGGTGCTGGGTGGGAGTGTGCGCTTCTACGCTGAAGCGGCCTGAGCCTGCCCGCCAGCGGCGGTTATTAAAACGTGGCACCTGTTCCACGCCGCATTGGATCTGTATAAAAAATCGCATTTTCTATGCACGTGCGGGCTAACATGTATAGAAATCTGCATTTTCTATACACATCATCCCATCCACTCACCTCGCCATGCCCGCGCTGCAAGCCCTTGATCGCTTAGGTGCCGCCCGCTTTGACACGCCGGCCATTCTCAAAAAGCTGGCCAGCAGCAGCCGGCGGCTGGCCGAGCTGAAGGGCATCGCGGCGTCGATTCCCAACCAGGGCATTTTGATCAACACCCTGGGCCTGCAGGAGGCCAAAGACAGCTCGGAGATCGAAAACATCGTCACCACGCACGACGAGTTGTTCAAGGACGACGTGTTGCCAGAAGCTTTTGCCAACCCGGCTGCCAAAGAGGTGCTGCGCTACCGGCAGGCGTTGCGCGTCGGTTTCGACCAGGTGCGTGCCAGCGGCCTGCTGACGGTCAACCACATCATTGACATCCAGAGCGAGCTGGAGCGCAACAACGCGGGGTTTCGCAAACTGCCCGGGACGGCATTGAAAGACGGCAACGGCCAGACCGTGTACACGCCGCCGCAAGACCCGGCCGAGATCGTGGCGCTGATGGGCGGGCTGGAGCAATTCATGAACGACCCGGACTTGCTGGCGGTCGACCCATTGATCAAGATGGCGTTGATCCATCACCAGTTCGAGAGCATCCACCCCTTCTATGACGGCAACGGCCGCACCGGGCGGATTCTGAACGTGCTGTACCTCGTGAAAGAAGGCTTGCTCGACATTCCGGTGCTATACCTCAGCAACCACATTGTGCGCAACAAGGCCGACTATTATCGGTTGCTGCAAACCGTGCGCGACGATGACACCTGGGAAGACTGGGTGCTGTACATGCTGGAGGCGGTGGAGCAAACGGCTGGGCACACCATCTCCACGATCCATGCCATCAAGGCGGCGCTGTTGGACTACAAGCACCGCATCCGCGCAGGGCACAAGTTCTACAGCCAGGACCTGATCAATCACCTGTTCAATCACCCGTACACCAAGATCGACTTCTTGCAGCATGACCTGCAGGTGTCGCGCTTGACGGCCACCAAGTACCTGGATGCGTTGGCCGTCAGTGGTTTTTTGCAGAAGCAAAAAATCGGACGGGGCAACTACTACGTCAACTTGGCATTGACCCCCATTCTGTTGGGCCAACCGCAGGCAAATGCATGACCGAAGACCAGCGCGGCTGATGGTCAAGCGCATTCTGCGCAAGTACAAATACCCGCCAGATCTGGAAGCCGCTGCCGTCGAACTGGTGCTGCAGCAGGCCAAGGCCCCGGTTCAATCGGCGATCACCCGCGGCTCCGCGCTCAGGCTGTAGCGCGTGTAGCTCCGGTTGCGCGCGGGCAGCGGCGTCACGTCCATTTCGCCGACCGCGGGCTCCATGACCACCATCGCCACCGTGGCCGACAGGTTGTCGTTGCTGCCGGGGCGCGGCGGGCGGCACACGGCGTAGGGCGTGCCGAAGTCGTCGAAGAACGCGTCGCGCAGGTCTTGCCGGCCGAGCTTGCCCTTCTGGTTCAGCAGCTTCCTCACGCGCCAGTCGCGGTAGTGGCTGTCCGGCGAATTGGCGATGCCGCCGTCGACCAGCTTGCCGAGTGCGACCGGGCTCATCCAGTGGTTGGCATGCACGATCAGTTGGTCTTCGCCGGGGTAGATCGGAAAGGCTTCGTTGGTGGTGCATTCGAAGTCGATGCCGAAGCCCTGCGCCATGCCCAGCATGATGTTGTTGGAGCAGGACTTGGGTGTGGTGGCCACGGCCTTCATTGCCAGTGAAAACTGCGTTTGCTCCAGCACCTTGCGGCGGATCAGCGACAGCGGCACACCGAGCTGCGTGAAGTCGCGGTCCGACTCCAGGTAGTTGGCCGTGATCGACACGCCCGCGCTGTTGAAGCCGCTGCGGGCCAGGCCGCCAGCCTCGACGAAGGTCAGGAAGTCCGGCCCGTCGTCGCTGCGCACACGCAGCACGATGGAGGTTTCCACACACTCGGCGCGCCAGTCCCAGTTCTGGCCGTGCAGCAGGTTGCCGGTGGCCGAACGCTCGGGCAGCACCAGAGCGCCGGTGCAGCCGTCCCCCGGCTCGGCATCCACCGCCTTGACCTTTTCGGCACGCGCCTTGGCCAGCACCTCGGTGCGGGCGTTGATCATCACGATGTCTTCGAACGGCACGTTGGCACCGGCCGCGATGCCGCGCATTTCGTCGAGGTAATGCGGTGCGAAGTCTTCGATCTGCTTGGCGAAGTGGTCGATCAGCCGGGCACGTGCGCTGTCGCTGTAGCCCAGGTTGACCAGCGTCTGGCCGTACAGCCTGGCACTGCCGCGCACGCGGTCGGCCACCTGCCGGCCGTACTGCAGGCCGCGCTCATGCGGCGTGCCGGCCACCGACACGAAGGGAAATTGTTCGGGTCTGGTCATCGCGTTCATCATCGAAGTCATTTGGCGGCGACCTTGGTGTTCCACAGCAGTGGCTTGCCTTCCCACACCGAGAAGCCCGTCACGCGTCTGCGCACGGCCCAGGAATCGGTGATGTTGTAGAACACGATCAGCGGCGTTTTCTCCAGCATGGTGGTGTGCAGCTGGTCGAACAGGAACTGGCGCTTCTTCGGATCGGCCTCAATGAAGCTCTGGTCGATGAGCTTTTGCGCATACGGGTCGTCCCACACCTTGCGCGGCTGCTTGGCCTTGGGGCCGGAGAACTGTTCATAGGCCAGCGCCGGGTCGAGCCGCGACGAATACGAGAATGAACTCATCTGGTAGTTGCCGCTGTTGTAGCGGTCGAGCTGCGTCGCCCATTCCAGCACTTCGATCTGCGCGTTGATGCCCACGGCCTGCATCATGGCCTGGCTCAGCACCGCCACCGAGAAGCTCGGCACGTGGGCGCGTTTGTTGGCCAATATGACGATGGGCTGGCCCTTGTAGCCGGCTTCTTTCAGCAGCTGTTTGGCCTTGGCCGGATCGTATTTGTAGCCCTTCTTCTGGTTCTGGCTGTAGTACGCCGACGACTCCGGGATCGCCGAATTGTTGACCTTGCCCAGGCCTTCGGAAGAGGCCTCGACGATCTGTTTCATGTCCAGCGACAGCGCGATCGCCATGCGGATGCGCTCGTCTTTCAGCACCGGGTCGTTGGTCTGCATCAGCAGCGTGTTCTTGCCCGCGTCGCTCACGCCCATCACGCTGAGGTTCTTGTTGACCTTGAGTTCCTGCACGTCCGAGGATGTGATCTGCCCGGCATCGATCGCGCCCGATTGCAGGCCGGCCTTGGAGGTGGACATGTCGGGCACGACCAGGAACTTGACAGATTCCACCAGCGGCTTCTTGTTGCCGAGGTAGCCGTCGACCTTGGCGCCGGGCGGCGACTGGTAGTCGGCGAACGCGCTCATGGTCAGGTATTCGCCGCGCTTCCATTCGTCGAACTTGAAAGGGCCGGTGCCGATGGGCTTGTCCCAGCTGCCGTCTTCCTTCAGCGACTTCTTGTTGAGGATGGCCATCATGCCGCAGTCGGTGCGGGCCAGCGTGTCGAGGAACACGGCGGACGGCTTGTCCAGCGTCATCACGAAGGTCTGCGGGTCAGGCGCGGTGGCCGACACGACCTTCACGCCCGAGCGGCCGTCCAGGTCGCTCAGGCAGCGCCAGTCGGTCTTGGGGTCGGCATACCGCTTCCAGCTCCACAACACATCGGCCGAGGTCATCAGCTCGCCGTTGTGGAACTTCACGTTCGGGCGCAGCTTGAAGGTGTAGGTCAGGCCGTCGGCGCTGGCCGAGACGGACTTGGCCAGCAGCGGGCCGACCGTGCCGTTCTCGTGGTAGCCGACCAGGCCCTCGACCATGTTCAGCACCACGCCGTCGGTGGTGTTGTCGCGGTTCACGCCGGGGTTGGTCGAACGTACGTCGGCGGGCTGGGCCACCACGATCTGGGCCGGGGTCTGCGCCTGGGCCAGGCCGCAGACGGCCAGCACCGCACCGGCGCCGAGGAGATTCATTCGCATAACAGTCGCTCCATTAAAAAGGGAAAGGGGTTTCAGGCGGCGGTTTCGGCGACCTCGTGGCCGGCCGGTGCATCGGGGGTATCGGGTACGTCGGATGCGTCGAAGCGCCATTGCAGTTGCACGCCGCCGGTGGCGGTCGGTGTCAGCGCTGGAATCGCCGATAACAATTTGCGGGTGTAGGCCTGCTGCGGCTGGTCGAACACCGTGTCGCGGCTGCCCTGTTCGATGATGCGGCCGGCCTGCATCACGATGACACGGTCGGCCACCTGTTCCACCACGCCGAGGTCATGGCTGATGAACAGGCACGAGAAGCCGTGCCGGTCTTGCAGTTCGGAGAACAGTTCGAGCACCTGGGCCCGCACGGTCACGTCCAGCGCGGACACGGGTTCGTCGGCGATCACGAACGACGGGTGGCGGATCAGGGCGCGGGCAATCGCCACGCGCTGGCGCTGGCCGCCGGAGAGTTCATGGGCGTAGCGGTCGGCAAACTTGTCTTGCAGGCCGACCTCGCGCAGCATCTTCGCCACGCGGGCGCGCTGGTCGGCACGGCTCATGCCGGGCACCAGCCGCAGGCCTTCGCCCACGAGCTGCGCGATGGTCATGCGCGGGTTCAGCGACGAATACGGGTCCTGGAACACCATCTGGCAGTTCAATCGATAGTCCTGCCAGCCGGCACCATCGGTGGTCGTGCGCGTGGTGGAGCCGCCGCGGAACAGGATCTCGCCACTGGTCGGGCGCAGCAGGCCGGCGATGGCGCGGCCCAGCGTGGTCTTGCCCGAACCCGAGCCGCCCACCACGGCCACCACCTCGCGCGGGCGCACGACAAGATCGATGCCGTGCAGCACGCGCTTGGCTGGCGCCTTGGCAAACAGCTTGCGTTTGCCGGGGTAGTCGAACACCAGGTTGCGCACGGCGATCACCGGCGCCTCGTCGGCCACGCAGCGTGCGGCGTGCCGGCGCGGAATGGCTTCGAGCAGCTTGCGGGTATAGGCCTGCTGCGGCGCGGCCAGCAGGCGCGTGGTCTGGCCCGCTTCGACCACCACGCCTTGCTCCATCACCACCACGCGGTCGGTGTAGCGCGCCACCATGGGCAGGTCATGGCTGATCAGCAGCACGGCCGTGTGGTGCTCGCGGGTCAGGCTCACCATCAGCTCCAGCACGTCGCGCTGCACCACGGCGTCCAGCGCGGTGGTGGGCTCGTCGGCGATCAACAAGGCGGGCTCGAGCAGCATCACCGAGGCCAGCATCATGCGCTGGCGCATGCCGCCCGAAAACTCGTGCGGCCAGGCCGTCAGCGCGGCCTTGGGGTCGGTGAGGCCGACACGGGCCAGCATCGCCAGAATCATCTCCCGGCGTACGGCGGGCGAGAGCTGGGGTCGGTGCAGGGCCAGGCCTTCGTCGAGCTGCCGGCCGATGGTCATCGACGGGTTCAGCGAAGTCATCGGCTCCTGGAACACCATGCCGATGCGTGCGCCGCGCAGTTCGCGCAGGCGGGCAGGGGTGGCCGTCGTCAGCTCTTCGCCGTCGAAGCGGATCTGACCGGCCGTGCGCACCAGCGGCGGTGGCGTCAGGCCCATGATGGCGCGTGCGGCCTGTGTCTTGCCGCTGCCCGATTCGCCGACGATGCCGACGAATTCGCCCGGCGCCATGGCGAGCGAAAAATCGCGCACGATGGCGCGTCCGGCACGGCCCAGCGCCAGCGTGAGGTTCTGGACTTCGACCAGCGGCTTCATGACATGCCCCGCATGCGCGGATCGAGCAGGTCGCGCACGGCATCGCCCAGGAAGTTGATGCCCAGCAGCGTCAGCGCGATGCACAGGCCGGGAAAGATCGACAGGTAGCTGGCCTGCGCCATGTAAGGCCGGGCAGCGGCCAGCATGTTGCCCCAGGTGGGTGCGGGCGGCGGCACGCCCAGGCCGAGGAAGGACAGCGCGCTTTCGGCCAGGATCACCCAGCCGAACATCGAGGTGGCCAGCACCGTGAGCGGCGCCACGCAGTTGGGCAGCACGTGGCGGAACATGGTGTAGAGCTCGGAATTGCCCAGCACGCGCGAGGATTCGATGAACTCCTTCTCGCGCAGCGACAGCACCGTGCCGCGCACGATGCGGGTTACCGACGGGGTGTAGGCCAGGCCCAGCGCGAGGATGATGCCGTACTGGTTGGCACCGAACACGGCCAGCAGCGCCAGTGCCAGCAGCAGGCCCGGAAAGGCCAGCAGTGCGTTGATGAAGGCCATCACGATGTGGTCGGTCCAGCCGCGGATGAAGCCGGTGACCACGCCGATGCTGGTGCCCACGGTGATGGAGAACAGCACCGTGAGGAAACTGATCCACACGCTGTTGGCGGCGCCGGCCATCAGGCGCGAGAGTTCGTCGCGGCCGAATTCGTCAGTACCCAGCCAGTACACGCCGCCGGGTGGCCGCAGGCGCGCGGAGAAGTTGATCTTCAGCGGCTCGTGCGGCGTCCAGAACAGGCCGAGCACGGCCGCCGTGAGGATCAGGCCGACCACCAGCAGGCCGATCAACGCTTGGGGACTCAAGGATCGTTTCATTCGGCAAGCACCCGCGGGTCGAACAGGGGATAACACAGGTCGATCACCAGGTTGGTGAGCACATAGATCACGGCCACGAACAACAGGCAGCCCTGGATCACCGGGTAGTCGCGCGCAAAGATCGCGTCCACCAGCAGGCGGCCCAGGCCGGGCACGGTGAACACGGTTTCCACCACCGCCACGCCGCCCAGCAGGTTGCCCAGCACCAGGCCGATCAGCGTCCAGGTCGGACCGAAGGAATTCTTGAATGCGTGGTGCAGCAGCACGGCCGACTCGGACAGGCCCTTGGCACGCGCATGCGTGATGTAGTCCAGCCGCAGCACCTCCAGCGTGCTGGCGCGGGCCATGCGGATCAGCACGCCGATCTCGTGCAGGAACAGCGTCAGCACCGGCATCACCAGGTACAGCAGACCGGCCTTCCAGTCACTCCATACCGACACATAACCGACCACCGGCAGCCATTCGAGCCTGAGCCCGAAGAACAGCAGCAACAGCAGACCGAGCCAGAAGGTGGGGATCGACACCAGCAGCGTGGCCGCGCCGACCAGCATCAGGTCGGGCGCACGGTTCTGCTTCCAGGCGGCGATCATGCCGGCGGGCACGGCCACCAGCGTGGCCAGGAAAACGGCGACCAGCACGATCTGCGCGCTGACCAGGAAGCGGCTCCACACCAGGTGCAGCACCGGCTCGCCGGTGGTGATCGACACGCCCAGGTCACCCTGCAGCGCATGGCCGGCCCAGAGGCCGAACTGCACGGGCCAGCTCTGGTCCAGGCCCAGGCGCCCGCGCAGCTCGGCCAGCCGCGCCGGGTCGGCCAGGTCGCCCAACAGAAGCTGTGCCGGGTCGCCCGGGATCAGCCGTATCAACACAAACACGGCCACCGCCACGATCAGCAGCGTGGGCAGGGCCATGGCCAGGCGTGACAGTGCGAAACGCAGCATGCGGGGCCTCAGTCTTTCGGTAGTGCAACCGGTGCCATGGCTTCAGTTGGCGGTGGCACGCAGGGTGGTCAGGGTGGCGGCGAAGAAATCCTGCACCTTGGCACAGCAGGCCAGGCCGTTGTGCGGCACGTTGTCGAGTTCGTCGAGCTGCACGCGTACACCAGCGGCCTCGAAAGACTGGCGCAGCGTGCGCAGCCGCTCGGGGCGGGTGCGGCCGGAGTCGTTGGCGCCGGGCATGAAGTATTTGCCGTCGGCGCGGTGGGTGATCTCCCAGGTCTCGATGTCGGCCTTGCCGACCACCATCTGCACCGGCAGGGCCTGCATGGCGTCCAGGTTCAAGGGTTTGCCGAAACGGGCTTCGAAGTCACGCACGCCGACCCACCAGTCCTGCTTGAAATCGAGCAGGGTGACCGAGCCCGGCGCGCCGATCGACAGGGCCCACAGCCGTTCGGGGTGCAGCATGCCGAAGCGGTTCACGAACTGCCCGCCGCCCGAGTAGCCGAACAGCGCGAACCTGGAGAAGTCGGCGTGGAACTTTGTCGCCACCTCGTCCACCATGTCCAGCAGGATTTCGTCGTAGCGGATGTCGCCCTCTGTGATGTGCTTGAAGCCGTCGCGGTTGCCGTCGCCCTGCGGGCCGGCGGGGAACAGCGGGCACAACACGATGCAGTCGTTCCAGCGCGCGAATTCGGCGAACGCGTCGCGGTATTCGGTGAAGGCGCGGCCGGTGCCGTGCACCACCACCACCAGCGCCTTGGGGTGCCGTTCGTTGCCCGACTGGTGCGGCGCATAGGTGCAGTAGGAAAAGCGCGGATCGGCACGCGACGCGAAGATGGTGCTGTGGCCGAGGTCGTAGATGGCTTCGGCGCGCATCTGGCCGAACGAGACGTCGGTGGGGTTGGCGGTGACGGAGGGCAGAGCAGACATGAACAGGACCTTGAATGAAAGCCAGGGGAACGTGCACCGGGCCCAGGCCTGGATGCGCGTCGTCAGCGCCATTGTTGGCCATTCAATCCAAAAAAAATATCCATATTTTGTTTTGAAATGCTAAAGTTAATCTTTAGTTTTCAGCTTTCTTCCAAGCCTGCCTGATGAGCACCATTCGCTTTCTCAGAACCTTTCTGGTCGTGGCGCAAGAGGGCTCCTTCGCCGGCGCCTCCGAGCGCGTTGCGTTGACGCAGGCGGCGGTCGGGCTGCAGATGCGTGCGCTCGAAGCCGAGTTGAAGACGGCGCTGTTTGAACGCTCCGGGCGCGGCGTGCTGCTCACGGTGGCGGGCCGCGCCTTGATCGCCCATGCCGAAAAAATGATCGCCTGCTACGAGCAGATGCGCGAAGGCCTGGAAGGCGGGGCCGAAATCGCCGGCACGGTGACCGTGGGCTCCACGGTGTCGGCCATGGGGCTGTTGTCCAACACCGTGGTGGCGCTGAAGCCCCGCTTTCCGCGGCTGAATGTGCGCCTGGTGGTGCAGGATTCGAGCGGCCTGGCGCAGAGTGTGGTGCGCGGCGAGCTGGACGCCGCCGTGTTGATCGAAGGCAATCCGAAGGAGCGCCAGGGCCTGCTCTGGACACCGCTGTACATGGAGCCCCTGACCCTGGTGGCCAGCTCCCTGGTGGCCACACCCGACAGCGACATCAAGAAGCTGCTGCGCGAGAACCCGTTCCTGCGCTTCGACCGCCGTACGCCGACCGGTGTGCGCATCGAGCAGACCTTGCGCAAGCTGGGTTTGATGCCGCAGGACTTTCTGGAGCTGAGCTCGGTGTCCAGCATCATCGACCTGGTGCGCGAGAACGTTGGCGTCACGCTCGTTCCCCACTGGCGCAATGCCGACTGGGCGAACGACCCGACCCTGCGTGTGCTGCCGCTGCCCGGCCGCCCCGCCACGCGGCAGGTCGGCATGCTGGAGCACGGCAAGCGCGAACACATCACCTCCGTCATTCGCCAGCAACTGGTGGAACTGCTGGCGAGGAAAGGGCGAGGCCGCTGACGCCTACCTGCCCTTCGACGGGCTCAGGATGATCGGAGCCCTTCGACAGGCTCAGGCCCTTCGACGGGCTCAGGATGATCGGAGCCCTTCGACAGGCTCAGGGCGAACGGGGAAGGGAAGACGGCCCGGCCTCGGCTCCGTCTCCGCCCCACCTCAGCCCGGTGGCAGCAGCCGCCCCGCGATCGCCGTGGCCGCCGAGCGGGTTTCCACGCCGAGCTTTTCGAAGATGTGTTCCAGGTGTTTGTTCACCGTGCGCGGGCTCATGCCGAGGATGTCGGCGATGTCGCGGTTGGTCTTGCCTTTGGCCAGCCATGACAACACCTCGGTCTCGCGCGGGGTCAGCGGCACGTCGGGCTGGCGCGGTGCGGCCACGGCGTCGGCGGTGGCCAGGCTGAGCAGCAGGGTGGCTTCGGAAAATCCGCTATGGCCCATGTGCCGCGCGAGCAGGCGGCGCCCGCCGGGCAGCGGCGCGGTGGCCTCGCCTTGCGCGGCGGCCGACTGCAGCCAGGCCGCGCCTTCATCGGCGGCATCGGGCTTGAAGGCTTCATCGAGCCAGCGCGTGGCCTGCGGCGAGCGCCAGGCCACGCGGCCCAGGCCGTCGAGCACCACCGCGCCCATGCCGGCCACGTCCACGGCTTCACGCGCCAGCCGCGTGGCCTGGGCGTTGCGCACATGGGTGGCCAGGCGCGCCAGCACCTCGGGGATGCGCAGCGGCTTGACCACGTAGTCGACGCCGCCGCTGGCAAAGCCCTGCAGGATCTGCTCGGTCTCCGACAGGCCGGTCATGAACACGATGGGCACGTGTGACCACGGCGGCGTGGCCTTCAACTGGCGGCACAGCGCGAAGCCGTCGATGCCGGGCATCACCGCGTCGAGCAGCACGCCGTCGGGCACGGCGATCTCGAAGCGCTGCAGGGCTTCTTCGGCGTCGCGCGCCACCAGCACGGCGTAGCCTTCGGCGGCCAGCGCATCGACCAGCATGCGCAGGGTGTCAAGGGCGTCGTCCACCACCAGGATCACGCGGCGCGCGGGGTCCGCGGGCGGGGCGGGGTCAGGTCGGTTCATGTCGCGTCATGTTCGGGTTCTCGCAGATGGCCGGCCAGGGCCTGGAAGTCGAAACGGTCGGCACAGGCCTGCAGCAGCTGCAGTGCCGCGGCATGTTCGGGCAGCGCGGCACGGGCCTCGCGCAAGGATTCTCGCAAAGCCCCGGCCTGGCCCTGGCGCGCCAACCGCATCAGGTCTTCGCGCAGCGCTTCGGGCAGGGCCAGGGGCGCGGCCTGTGCGGTGCTTGGGGCTTCGGGAAGGGGTGGGTAGAGTGGAGAGGGGGCTTGCCGCATCTGATCATAGGGCGGGCCGGCCATGCGCACCGGCGGGTGGCCCATCAGGGACAACGGCGTGTTGTCGCGCACCCATTCGAGCTGCAGCGCGCGCTCCAGTGCGTCGAGCAGTTCGGACTCGATCACCGGCTTGCCCACGAAGCCCTGGCACTGCAGTGCCACCAGACGCTCGGGCTGGTGTTCGAACAGGTTGGCCGAAACGAAGACGATGGGCAGCGCCTCGGCCGGCATCAGGCCGCGCAGCAGGGCCGCGGTCTGCCAGCCGTCGAGGTCGTCCATGGTCAGGTCGAGCAGCACCAGGTCGGGCGGCGCATGCTGCACGATCTCCAGGCATTCGCGGCCGCTGGCGGCCTCGCGCACGTCGAAGCCCAGCGGCATCAGCAGGCCGGCCAGCAACTGGCGCTGCAGCGGCTGGTCGTCCACCACCAGCAGGGTGCGGCGCGGCGCCAGGTAGCCGATGACCGGGCGCAGCGCCACCGAGCGCAGCGGCGGGCGCGTCGGGTCGGAGGCAATGCCGGGCAGGTACAGCCGTACGGTGAAGGTGCTGCCCTTGCCGGGTGTGCTGGCCATGGTGAGCTCGCCGCCCATCAGCTGGGTCAGCAGGTGGGTGATGGTCAGGCCCAGGCCGGTGCCGGTCTCACTCGCACGCCGGCCAGCGCTGCCGCGTTCGAACGGCAGGAAGATGCGTTCCTGGTCTTGCGGGGCGATGCCGATGCCGGTGTCGATCACCTCGATGCGGGTTACGTGCTGGCGGAAGTCGAGTCGTAGCCGCACCTCGCCGTGTTCGGTGAAACGCACGGCGTTGGCCAGCAGGTTGATCAGGATCTGGCGCAGCCGCTTGGCGTCGGCGCGGATCCAGGCCGGCGCGGCGCCCTCGGTCTGCACCGTGAAACGCAGGCCCTTGGCCTCGGCCTGCGGGCGCAGCATGCCGTCCACGTCGTCGAGCAGCTCGGCCAGCGGCAGCGGCGCCGGATCGAGCCGCAGCCGGCCGGCCTCGATGCGGGCCAGCTCCAGCGAGCCATCGATCAGCGCGTGCATGTGCTGGCCGCTGTGCTGCATGGTCGACAAGGTCTCGCGCATCCAGCCGTCGGTCTGCGGGTTCTTGAGCAGGATCTGGGTATAGCCGAGGATGCTGTTCAGCGGCGAACGCAGCTCGTGTGTCATGCCGGCCACGTAGCGGGTCTTGGCCAGGCTGGCGGATTCGGCCTGGTCCTTGGCGGCCTGCAGCTCGGCGTCGGTGCGTTTGTGGGCTTCGATTTCCTGCAGCAGCAGCTGCGTCTGGCGCTCGGATTCGTCCTGCGCCATGCGCCGGCTGTCGGTGCTGAGCACCACCCACCAGGCGCACACGGCGGCCAGCAGCGCCAGCAGCAGCGCCACCTTGAAGAACGGCGCGCGCAGGAACTGCGCCGGTGTCTCCAGGCTTTCCTGCACATAGACCACACCCACCAGGAAGGCCATCACCGCGCACAGCGTGATCATCACCATCAGGTACTGGCCGAGGCGGAAGTTGACCTTGGCCGCCCACTGGCGCGGCAGCAGCAGCGCGGCCACGGCGCGCAGCTGGTCGGTGGCGCGCGAGCCGGTCTTGCAGCGGTCATGGCAGCGCGATTCGAGCGAGCAGCACAGCGAGCAGATCGGCGCGCCGTAGGCCGGGCAGCGCGCCATGTCTTCCGCTTCGAACTGGTTCTCGCAGACCGTGCAGCGTACGATCTCGCCCGGCTGCCAGCCGGTGTCGGGTGAGCGGGCCAGGTAATAACGCCCGCCGGTGGCCCAGGCCAGCAGCGGCGCCAGCGCCATCGACACCACCAGCGCCACCAGCGGCGAAAACGCCGCCGCCGTGTCGCCCAGCAGGCCGGCATACGCGCCGCAGGCGGTGATGGCGGCCAGGATCATCGCGCCCAGGCCCACCGGGTTGAAGTCGTACAGGTGGGCGCGGCGGAACTCGATGCCCTTGGGCGAAAGGCCCAGCGGCTTGTTGATGACCAGGTCGGCCACCAGCGCGCCGACCCAGGCGATGGCCACGTTGCTGTACACCGCCAGCACCTTCTCCAGCGCACCGAACACGCCCATGGTCATGAGCAGCGTGGCAATGCCCACGTTGAAGACCAGCCACACCACGCGGCCGGGATGGCTGCGTGTCACGCGGGCAAAGAAGTTCGACCAGGCCAGCGAGCCGGCATAGGCGTTGGTGAGGTTGATCTTGGTCTGCGACACCACCACGAACAGCACGGTGATGCCCACCGCCGCGCCGGGCAGGCCCACCGCCCGCATGATCTGGTTGAAGCCGGCCAGGAACATCTGTGTGGGCTCGGCCGCGCGCGATGCGCCTACTTCGAACTGCAGCGCCGCAAAGGCCAGGAAGGCGCCGCCGGCCATCTTCAGCATGCCCATCACCACCCAGCCCGGCCCGGCCACCAGCACCGCACCCCACCAGCGCATGCGGTTGGCGGCGGTGCGCTCGGGCAGGAAGCGCAGGAAGTCGACCTGTTCGCCGATCTGCACCACCAGCGAGAAGATCACCGCGGCCGCCGCGCCGCACATCAGCGGGTCGAAGCCGCTGCTGCCCGAACGCAGGCCCGACAGACCGGCGAAGTCGCGGTAGAGCTGGGGCTGGCTCAGCGCGATCCACACGAAGGGCAGCAGCAGCAGGAACAGCCACAGCGGCTGCGTCCAGGCCTGCAGCTTGGAGATCAGCGTGATGCCGCGCATGGCCAGCGGCAGGATCAGCACCGACGACAGCACATAACACCACTCCAGCGGCCAGTCGACCACCATCTGCAGCGCCAGCGCCATGATCGCCGCCTCCAGCGCGAAGAAGATGAAGGTGAACACCGCGTAGATCAGCGAGGTGATGGTCGAGCCCAGGTAGCCGAAGCCCGCGCCGCGCGTGAGCAGGTCCATGTCCAGGCCGTAGCGCGCCGCGTAGTAGGCGATCGGCAGGCCGGTGAGAAAGATGATCACCCCCACGGCCAGGATCGCCCACATCGCATTGGCGAAACCGTAGTTCAGCGCGATCGCCCCGCCGATCGCCTCCAGCGCCAGGAACGACAGCGAGCCGAACGCCGTGTTGGCCACGCGGAATTCGCTCCAACGCCGAAAACTCTTGGGCGTGTAGCGCAGCGCGTAGTCCTCCATGGTTTCGTCCGCCACCCACGCGTTGTATTCGCGGCGGAAACGGAAGATCGTCTGCGGTGCGGTGTGGGGTTCGAGGACGGGTGGGAGGGCCATGGGGAGGGCGATGCAAGAACTGTTCTCACCGTGTGCGCCATGGCTTCTCTACCCCTCTACGTTAATTGACGTATGTGCGCACACAAGGCTTGTCCCTACGCTTCGTTCCAGCGCGGCACAACCCTTCAAAACCGTCGCCGATCCACCTCAACCTGTCCGCTGCAAGGAGCGTTTTCACCATGAAGCACCCATCCGACGCCAACGTCCACCAACCCACCACGGACGCTGGCCGCCGCCGTTTGCTGCAGGCGCTGGGCGCCGCATCGGTCGCCGGCCTGCCGGCCTGGTCTTCCGCCCAGCCCACCGCTGCGGTGAACACCACCAAGCTGGCCGTCACCGACACCGAAGTCATCGTCGGCCAACTGCACTCGGCCACCGGCACGATGGCGATTTCCGAGACCGGTGCAATCCAGGCCGAGCAACTGGCCATCGACCAGATCAACGAGATGGGCGGCATCCTGGGCCGCAAGATCAAGGTGATCAAGGAAGACGGCGCCTCCGACTGGCCGACCTTCGCCGAGAAGGCCAAGAAGCTGCTGATCAACGACCACTGCGCCGCGGTGTTCGGCTGCTGGACCTCGGCCTCGCGCAAGGCCGTGCTGCCGGTGTTCGAGAAGGAAAACGGCCTGCTCTACTACCCCCCCTTCTACGAAGGCCTGGAGCAGTCGAAGAACGTGTTCTACACC
>Ga0307515_10004220_pt1 | contig 29896 bp, 22 predicted proteins | sample 17_EM_MG_FD_194513 | JGI IMG/M metagenome (GOLD analysis project Ga0307515, IMG submission 194513) | Populus trichocarpa ectomycorrhiza microbial communities from riparian zone in the Pacific Northwest, United States - 17_EM | ecosystem: Host-associated > Plants > Roots > Unclassified | place... | reverse complement strand
CGTACACAAGAACTAAAGTGATGCGGCTCCGCCGCGCACAACCCTAAACCAACCCACGTGATGACCGCACTCAAATCCGTCCCCACAGGATGTAGCAGTAAATATGGAGGTGGTAGTGGTAAGGATGGTTATGGTGGATAATAGGCAATACCAAGGGAACAAAATCCAGTAGAGGAGTTGAATAGACCCGAAAATAGTGGGAGAAATATCCACATGGTACTAGCAACTGTACAGAACATCAGAATGTATGGGAAATGATGGAAGCAGATCTTGAAATACACTTAGGGTGAGATAGAGTATGTACAAGAACTTAAAATGTACTGTATTACTACAAAGAGAAATATCCATATCTGCTCAGCTTCAACCTTCCAGTGTTATACCTACCTTACTACTCAGAAGAAGGAAAAATCTTCAAAGAGGAGAAAGGAAAAGTATTAATATCTATCTGGTATGATTGTATTGCCACCAATAATAGTATTATCTTGAAACTCTTGAAACCGTTATTAGGCTACAGACCAAAGTCACAATACTATGGCCACATATAGCTGCTTGTGGCAGGGCCTGTCAAAATTCAGCAGCTGGGTGATATAATCCTGAATTTGACATTTAGTAACTATGGATTGTGTGGGTGATTGGTTATATATGTACTAGGGAAGAGCAATATGATTCAACATGGGGATTGGATGAAACATATGTCACATCATACTGACCATGTGCTGATTCAACCAGAACTAGATTTCAGCGGTGGTGACAGCCAGTAAAGTTCCAAATTGTTTCATTAAGATATGACAAGGGTTGAAACCACCAGGTGTTAATAATATTACCAGAACCAATAATGATGGGATGTTTGTTGCACTCTAAGAGTTGTAATGAAATGGAAATATCTGCGATAGAAAGTGGAGAAAATGTAGTTAATACTGTGATAATCTGAGAGATTGTTTACAAAACAAAATTCAAGGTGAAATGTACAATACTTAGTACTCAGTATATGACATTGGAAATGACACCAGGAACTGAGAAACTGTCAATATAGATGTAGTGAGTCAAAGAACTATATCATCACTGTATTAAAGAAGAAGTCAAACTGTTAGAAGTACATATACTAAGTGGCTTTCCAATTGAGATTATCTGAGGGACACATATACCTGTTTGCTAATGTTCTGCCTCGATATACACACAGTATGTTGAGTATGAAAATCTTACAACTGAGCTACTGGAGATATGTGGGATGAGAAGTTGCCACATGCCATATAATCTACCAGGCATTATCACCTACAAAGGGAATCGTAAGTTTCAAATGTACATCCACTACTGTATCCTCATTGTGATTGTAATTAATGATGTATTTTCTTAGTGACTTGCAGAGAACATCATCTGGTAGTGACATGGTGTATGTTGCTTCACCAAACCTGACTTTCTCCACAGTTAAATTTATTATAGACCATATGTAGCATTGGTTTAGCAGACTACATTCAGAAGAACAAATGGGCAATGAAGCAGGATAATAATGCTATTCATGTTCAGGAACATGGCGACCATACTGTTGAAATCAACTACAGATCTGCTGACAATAGACATTGATGGTGGTAGCATTATCTGGTTTACTGATAATATTATGATTGATTCCACAGACCATGAGACATGCAAGCAGCATGTGTAACCAGTGCTGATTGTTGTCTGCTGGGATAACTGTGGACGGCAATACTGAATATTCCGGTTTGTATACTCAGAAGTGGTTGTTTGAATAGTATTGTCTATGGCTCCAGAGGTTCAATAATTGTGGAGAAGGTAATACTAATTACAGACAAGTCTGACTCAGATAAGATGTAAGAGATGTGTATTTTAGCTGGACTTATCGAAGTCTACTGTGGTATTACACTGAAGTTGGCCAAAATTATATTCCAGTTGGCAAAACTATTCAATGTATTGCAGGTTGTATTTAAACAATCTAAGGTGATTATACCTGGTGGATAGTGGTCATGTATGCTATTCAGACCCACAAGACTGTAATGTTTACCCAGCCAGCTATGGAACTACCAGAAAACGCAGAGGTCCCATACTAGTTTGAACTAATCTGTTCAAATTGAATATTAAAGCCATACTAAAGCATATGCAATGGTTGGAGGAGAATGAACTGGACAGACCAAATGATTAGTGAATTCTCCAACTGGTTACATTACATAGCAGTGGCATACCTAATGTATAACAGAAACTAAAAGACAGTTACTGAAGTCATTGATTATCGATACATCTAACTATAGAATGCCACCTAGGTTACAGTTGGTATAGATCATCCTGTGCTGCAACTTCTACTCAAACAGCCAAGACTTATGAGCTGATACAAGTTACTCCAGAAGAGTATGAAAAGTACAGTTGCAAGATTCTGCATCACCCAAAAGTACACAATAACGTATGTAACACAGTGAATTGATGTCTCTCTTTTAACGGTTTCTCACATGTGTACAGTCATGGTAAATAGTACAAATGAAGAATGCCATATAATGAGCAACCTGGCAGCAAAATGTAAAATAGTGTCGAAGTCATAACTGCACAACTCAGCAACCCTTGACAGCCATGCTGATGGGTCCAGATGCTTCCAGATGGTCACAGATGCTCACAGATAAGCTGAATGTAGAGCAATGTGCTCCCTGCTGCTCCGAGACTACTTCACCGTTGCTTCTCAATGCTGCGGATGTTGTGGAATAGAATACAAGAGTATCCTGAAGAGTGTATAGTTGGCTTCAAAATGCTACAAAATTACAATATTCAGATGTGCAAATTTCAGAGCTATTCGGAGTGTTGGGCTCGTCTCCAATCAAATTCCGGTACGCCTCGAACCTGGAGCCCTACTCTATTGGAGTGAGTATTATGATGTTTGTAACAACTAGTACAATTCGATTAACTGTCTTCCTTCTGCACACCATTTTTCAGGCAGTGTAATGTGATATACAGTCCAGTAGGTATCTGAATACATATGATTATTAACACGCCATACCCTATCAATTTTATCTGATGCAGCATTCTCTCGCCCCCAATGTGCCAGTCCACCAATTGCCACAACAGATACAATATGCATCGTATCAGTCTGTTTGAGAATCCGGATGAACCCGTGAACACAATCAGCCCAAACATTCAGATCATTGAAGTTTGTTGGAATCACCACCACGTATTATTTAGCTTGGGGACGAAATATCATTTGTTGAGTTTTCTTGCACCTCCTAATGAGGCCATTGTTTTTTCTCTGGCAGGCAGCTGCTCCTGAAATTGGAGCATTTGATTCAGTAGAGTCCGGCAAAAGTATAATAAAGGAAAAGATGACACATGGCCGTGGACGGTGTTATCAACGTCACATTCTGTATATTGGACCCTCATGTTATCAGTTTCAGGCATGATCCCCTGGTTGGCATTGGTATATTCTACCTTGCTATCAAGTCCCAGATGCTCAACAGATGTAGGGCAGTGAAATGGTTGATGGTAGTTCAACAGGCTATTCTGAAAATTGATAATTATACTGTCTTTAAGTACATTCTTGTTATATCTGAGTACCAGTCCGCCAACTTTGAATCTGCAGTCCTCTTCAATTTGTGCACAGAATCGATGTCCGTAGTTGGGATTTCCAAAATCTTCTCACCCATATCAGAGTGAGATGAATTTGATACTGCTGCACACTCCACGGACATGAGTTTCTCTCAAACAATGTTTCTATTGTGTTACAGGGTGGAAAAATGGCACATCCTGACAATGCTGGAGGTGTACAAGATGGGATCTCCGAGTATTTCGCTCCTTATCGGGAGTAGATAGTAGGTTGAACACATTTCCAGAGTCAATACTGTACAATTCTTGAATGTTAATGTACCACCGTCTCTCCTTCATATAGTCAAGACCAGTACACTTGTCATTCTGCTTCAGCATCTGTTGAAAGTAACTCACCTTGTTGGTAGAATGATATACCTCTTGACATTACTGATATGTAGCCATTCAGAAATAGTGGTTGTGAAATTGTCGCCACAACCCATTGGCAAAATTGACTGTGAAATCTGGCTCACAAGATGCATCGTGAGATATCCGAAATGACTTACACCCAGTTCAATGGTTTTCCAGACCTCATGACTACGCATTGCCTCGCACCCAGCTTCGAATTCCATCAATGGGATGGACAATTGCTTCTGGAACGGCTTCTGCATATTCGATGTGATACGATAAATCTGGCTCCAGCGGATTCAACATGCGGTCCATAGTAACAATACTCCAAGTGGTGGTATCAGTCTCAGCTTCGAATCGACGGACATGATTTTCCACACACTTCTTGGCGGTCAGGTTTGCCACCACGTAAACCTCATCTCTTGCAGCAGTTATCGTTTGAGCAAGTGTTTTGGCAAATGTGCATCTAGGACCTGTTGCCTTGGTCCCGACTTCCTGCAATAGTTGTCTCTGATTATGTTGGAATGATGTATCACAAAGGTTGCATTTTTCAGGTGTCACCTGATGGATGGCTTACTCCAATCGCTCTTTTGCCTGCTGCTGATCAGCATCTGGCCATTTGGTTGCCAATTGTCAGGCTGGATTCAGGGCAGCTGAAATTGCGTTCGTTTTGTTGTAGTACCCATTTCAGCACCGTACACCTGAACCTCCATTGCAGGTCAGATTTCATGAATCTTTTGTGCTCATAACGGAGGAGATTCTCACGCCAACTGTTCATCTACTTTGGCCTTCACACATTTCGAAATTTTCTTTTCTCGAAAAGCACCCTTCTTCTTGTACCATCACTTCAGTGCATTGTCTAGTACTGTGAGGGATAGATCAGAGTTATTTGGTTGGCTAACAAGTAGAGAGATTTCACATAATGCCCACACTGCTCCCATGACCATATCATCAGAGGTGATTTGCACTGCAGTTTTCCCATCATCCTTGGTGCAGTCTATAATTGGAGTTCAATTCACTCCCTGTGTCCTGATCATGCCCTGGGATCTTTTGTCCCTACCAGGAGCTGCTTTCGAACGAATCATATGGTTTAGAGAAGTGCTGGACATCTGGATGTCGTGGTACCAATGTGAATTGATTATCAAATTGATTCTTGACATTTCTAGCTTTCAGGTAATTGAGCAGCCAGTGCAATAAGTGTTTAACTGAACCAATGAGCAGCTAATGCAATTCATCAGGCTAACAACGCCGATAGAGGTGCCAGGGAGGGTATTGGAAGAATTGATTGCGGATTAGATGAATACAAATCCTATGCAAAACATCAACATTAGTATCGTCCAGAAGCTCTAAGTATACATGCTGATCTTCTGAGTTATTGAGTGGTCAAAATGTTGAATGCCCCATCTGCACACATTTAGGAATTTTGTACATTGGGCATGAGCCATATGAGACTTGAGAAACCATGAATTGTTCTGGATAATCTCCAACCAAGGCAGCTAGAAGAGGGTAACATTCTCTCAGGAATCCATCCGCACAATTCCATCTCAAGACAGGTCCAGTGATGTTAATCTCCCAGAATGGGGATACCACAGTAATACCCGCAGCATGCCATGCCTAATCTGAAATGTTGGCACCTTTTGGTGGATATGGGATCAGCCCGACAAGTGCTCGGTAACACAGTGTAGGTGATAGACGAATATCTTTTCAATATTACCAATTGTGAGATCCATAGGCCTGGAATGCCAATTGCCCGAAAAATTGTTCAAGTAAGGCTTGTAGGATGCAGAAATATCTGCCACATTCACCACTCCAGCAGCAAGCTGAGCTTGCATCTCCCACCACCAATTGCCCAAGGTGATTTTGCTGTATATTTGGTGACCTTCCGAGTCTACGAGGCGCACTGGTTCCAATCTGGGATGCACCTGAAATCAGCAATGTGCAAAAATGAACTGTATACATTTGAAAATATGCTGGTAGTATAATGCTCTGAAGATATTTGAATGATCCTCGATCCAACTTTCAATGCCGAGCCCAAAATCAAGTTCAGAGTGACACTTTCGCTCGGTTTCTGCTGATTGCAATGATTTATTCTAGAAGTGATGCAGTCCATCTGTCGGATGTTGATCGATTTATGTTGTTGTTTGCTGGCGAAATGATTGGGGTTTTTGAAAGTCGTGTGCTGACTGAAATGGATGCCATTGATTGCATTGCTCAGAATTCTTGCGACGCTGGTTGTACAATCCAGTTGCATTGCCGTATGCTTTTCACCTCACATTTTGCACTCCAACTGCCTGTCTACCTGCCTTCACCATCGTTGGATCAGGGGTACATGTCAGATCAGGCTACTGGGGGTCAAGAGTGTTTTCGTTGAGAGTAAAGTAAGGTGGTAGTACACCAGATACGTTGTCTGTTGGCAGATCGTTATTTCACTAGCCCGGCAATGACCATTCTGGTTCATGGACTGATGTGGATCCGTGATGGCTCTCGTCAATCGCATCCTGCAGGTGCTACAATCTTGTTAGGTAATAGCACTTCATGCATTGATATTGGGTGATTTTGTTGAGTGTGAGCCTTGAGTCAGTTCGCAATGAATAATTTCTTTTTGCGATTGAAGCACTGAACATGTTTCCGGCGAATAATGACCACATTCAAGAAATGGTTAGTGAACGCTAGTGTTAGCAACGGTTCCAACCCACTAGTACAGTTCTGGGATAAGGTTGGAACCGGAAGCGAACTGTTGCAACGGGTCTTACCACACGAAAACCCAGCCTGTTGCATTTGGGCCAGTTTTACCATCAAAAACCCAGCATTTCAATCACACATGTTTGGCTCCAATTAAGTATCTGAGTTCTGATTGTATTGTGACATGATCAATACGTAGATTGTGCAGAATTCGCTGCTCTTTCGCCTCCCATGTTCAGATTTGCAATCCGACAAATATTCATTTAGTCGCAATCATAAACCTGCCAATTTCGCCTAATTTTGGGCGTTTTTTCAAAGCCACTCAACGACTATTGGTCGGTTGGCCAATCTGAACGCGGGAGGTGAAAGAGCGGTTAAATCTGTACAATCGACATATAGATCATGTCATGATACGATCACAACTCATATACTGAATTGGAACCAAAGTTGAAGGAACCATAATATGGAACCGCGGTCCAGCTACAACCCGGCCTGAAAACCGCGGGTTTATGTCCGGTCCAGGTAACAACAATGCAAAGACCAAGCGGGTCAGGTTTTTAGCCGGGTCTGGAATCGAACCGAACCGAACTGCTAGTCAAAACTCAGTCCGCTGGCGGTTCACCCTGACCTGTTGCGAACACTAGGGGACACGTATAAGGATCAATCTCGAAGATGCATCCAGGGATGAATTAGAGCCTCAGGGATGTTGAATTTCAAGCGAATTGACGCAGGTCAGCGTAACACATTCACAGCTGCATCGCATCCCACCAAATGTGGGGGAGAGGCAAAATGTAGTCACCGTACAATCAGTTATCTTCATAAACCAGGATACATATATCATATCCTGCAATATAACCATGCACATCATCTACTGATAATCATTAGCAGAGGACAGCTGGTTTCCTTTGTCATCACTGCAATCACAACAATGTGCCTCATACTATATCATTGCGGCATTGTGTGATATATCTACACTTCAGCCTTTGAGCAGCTGATAATGAGGATAGATCATCTTAATACAATGAATAGGTGATTATCCTAGCAAGCTGTATGCCCACACAATGATCATCGAGAACTGATAGGCTGGTACGATTGTTGCTTCAGCAATGATCCATAACTGCAGCATCGATCCTGAGCAGAACAATTCAGTGAGAGATGGAACGCAATAGACAGTAATCACTGTTGCTGTTGGACTCACAGGCTCACAATTGAATGACGTTGAAAAGGCGTACATGCACAAGTGATATGAAATATCCCTCGTAGTGCTAACCTTCATACTGGATACCATTCCTGTCGGTTTTCTGGAGATATCTTATGCTCTCCCACCAATAACTTTCAAAGTCGTGAAAGCATATGAAGGTGAGCATCTATCCAATATCCTAGTATATGAATTCGAGCATATGCCAAAGAAGGGCAGGATGTGTGTATTTGAGGATTCCTTTTCTGAACCAGATTGGTTTCATGGATCAAAGGTGTAGTGAGATACCACAGTTCGTGACAACGGAATGGGATAACAGAACCTCTTTATTCGGGCAACAGTCACTACTACCTGCTATAAACTGAACCATATGCTGGTATAATCTACATCACATCTCGCATGTATAGCGGTGAACCACCATCTGTATTCACCGTGCATGGCAATGAACTGATCTCAAGTGGAGACAGTGAATATGACTAGACCGGATGGCCTATTTGACTTGTAACCACACCATGATGACAATGCAGGTTCTTTGGATAATAGTTTACAAACTGCTCCTAGCAAACACAGTCAATCTGGTAAACATGCCAAGCAATATCATCTGCTGCATGGGTAAGGTTACCCTCCTTCACAGCAGCCACTTCCGGGCGCTCCGCTGTTTTATCTCCATTCTCCATTCAACATAACAGACAACAGTTTGGAACCAACCACCAGTGCCAGCCAAGGATTTCCAAGTTATGGGCCACAGTGGCAACAATATCACCTCCACCAGGTGGTTATGGTGGAACTCAAATGTTCCCCACTCAACAGTTCCCAGGACAAAGGCAGAAATCATGAAGTGTACCTGGTGTCCATGCATGACCGCCAGGAAACAATCCAGTCCATTCACCAACAACTTCTAGTGCTACTCCTCCACTCGGATCTCCTTGTGGTGCACCTGGGAGACTCGCCATTTGCATTGCAATGAGAAGATACGACCCGCCAGTGGACCCTGGAAATCACATGCAGCAGGGATTGTGAACTTGCCCCCATTGCCATAGATTTCCTGCCACAATAATGATGCAGATTATGAGAGCAATGATTCATCGGACTTGGATGGTACAAAGGGCAAACCACCAATCACTGTGAAGCACTCTGAATTCTCGTTGATGCAATTGGCCGCAAGGATGAGGCAGGCCAACTACAGGGTGTTCAACATTTGGAAGAAAGTATGGGTGGCTGGGTTTTTGGGGAAGAAGCATTCCTCCATCATCCGGAGTGAGAACCATTTGAATGAATGTGAATATCAACCACTGCACAGGGACAAAGCAGTTACAGATTTTACGGCGGCATTCGAGAACTGGCTGACATTGGCTAGTCTCGATAATGCCAAATAGATTCTCCGCCGGTGCGTTACGATGTCTTTGAAGACATGTGCAAGCCAAATTTGAGAGGTGAGGGAATTGAGAAGGCAGGGTAATAATCGACCAGCGACAGATTCGGGAGAGCGCATGCGCAAACAGGGATGAAGTAACCGCCCAGTGTTGCCAAATACAATGTTCATGATTATGATTTGCTAGGTGTGAAATGGAAATGATGTCATTCTATCCCCCAAACAGCTCGAAGCCTTGTATCTAGAGGTGAGGTACTGGGAGGACCTGATTGGTTTCATCGACAAAAATGGATGCCTGAAAGAGCCATACATTCTAACATCAATGTTCAAGTGCACTTTGGAGCAGGAGAAATTGGACGAAATGTAGATGGGATTATATACCCATGGGTATATAATCAATGACCCCGTATATGGCCAGATTTCGTACGACTGTTGCCTTTCAAATTCTTTGAAGTTGAAACTTGGACACAATTCGATAAGATTTTCGGCAGATATGAAGCGCGCCACAGGGAACGAGATTTCTGAGCTCATAATCAAACCAGTGAATGTGATCCCCACTTGCCATGTTAAGACTCCCTGTGCACAACTGCTAATCAGTATACATAGAGTTTGGAAGGTTCTGAAAAGGGGGATAGAGAGGAGAGAGAGGAGGATTGTGGGCAACCGAATGATACTCGTATTAAGGTAAGTTCAGATCGAAAGAATCGATTGGGATGGATTCAATCCATTTATATTCGTTCCAATGGTTGGGCAACTGTGAAATACCTAACATTGCAATGCATTTCAGGTGCGCAGGAGTAGGAGTCCATCAGCCCAGGTTACATTGGAGCAACTGAAAGAGATAATTGAGGATGAAAACGAAACAAACAAAGGTGCAAGGGAGGTTCAGGAGACGGTGGAGGATGGTGAGGAGATCCTCGATCCAGATAATCCCAGTTCAGTAATGCATGCGGTTCTTAATACAATCCACAACGCATTTGAGCATCAGTATCATGATGAGGGAGTCCGGTTGCTGAATGCTCGTCCAATTTGTCAATCGAAAGCTAACCGAGTCCATTGCAACAGGTATTCAATCGCAGCACTGGCTGAAGCCTTGTTTCTGGTCCACCAGGTTTGGGCAATATGGTTCCGTGTGATGAGATGGGGTTGGGATTCAGATATGCCGGGAGTAGTGTTAGCAACGGGTCTGGGTAACCTGCCAGCGGTCCGCGTTTGGACCAGAATAATGGTTCGGTTCGGTTCCAGACCCGTCCAACAACCCGACCCGCTGCTGCTTGGAGGTCCAACCCCGGACCCATCCCCATCAACGCGCAGGTTTTGCCAGGTTCGGCTAGAACCATCAGTTTCAATCTCTGGTTCTTGTTTTCATATTTTTCTATTTATGGTCGCATTCAGATATCGTACTGTCAATTGCAACATATTAACTTTTGTACTCCATTGTCTTTGTTTGATGTACTGGCTGCATTTATAACCAAAAACAAGAGAGACACACTCCGTGCCCCATCCTGGAAATGATCTTCAAAGGAGCATCCACGATTTTTTGTCTTCCATCATGGGTAAGATATGAAGTACTGGACAGCCACATTTAAAGTTCCGGCAGTCATTAAGCCACAAACGGATAAGTTTGAAACTGCTCCTGCACCGAACAAATTTCGAGAGCTAACGTAGACACTTGCTATTGTACCCGGAAAAGTGCAAATGCTGCAAGGTACTTCTCGAAAATTCAGCAGTCATAGGAGGCTAGGTTCCGGGAAACCACACTCACACATACACATAGAATCTCTCCTGGCTGACACGGTACACAATTTGTCACTAATTCAAATATTGAAGCCTGTTACACCCGTAAGATCTTACCGCTGTATGTAGCCTCCCTAGCTCTTGACCATACCCGAATCAAATTCAGACATAGGAATTGTAACGGCTCATTCATCGTCAGAAGATTTGATGCGCTAATTGCAATTTTGAACAACTGATCTCCATTAAAAGAAACTGGTGTACCTATTTTGCTTCGTGTCAGCTTTTTCTCGATATCAGTGACCAAATTGTGAGTCATGACAATTCATCAGTGCAAGTGCAAGGATCATCAGGGTCATACGATAGTTCTGGACTCCAAATCAAGTTGATTGACGATTAAGCAACTCGATATTGACTTGCGTGTTATGGTCAAGTGAGCACGTAAAACCTAAATTAGAGAAATAATTAAGCAACTACATTTGAGTCACTGATGTTATACATGTTGTAGAAGAAGCAGTCAATGCGTAATGCGAAACTGTAACAATGACTACCGTCAAGCCGCATTCATCTATACATCCAACTGCAGAACACTGCACTCAGACCTGGTGCACATAGTAAAGATTTAGAAAATGGCATATGGTAGGTCATGGAAATCGAGGAGAAGGAGCTGGATAAGGAAAGGTGAGCAAGTTGGGCTGTATTGATCAAAGTTAGTGGATGGATCAAAATGTGGTAAATTGCCGGCCAAAAGTGCTGGAATGTGACTGCGCTATGTCATCCATCGCTCAGAAACAGTGTGTAGTGGTGGATCAGAAATTGACAGGCCACAAAGCTTTTGGATGCAACTGAGTATTCATGGAAATGATACATTGGCTGTCAATAATGACTATGATTATATGTATACAATTATTGACCATACAACAACTGTTAGGATGTGGTTATGGTAAGCGTCAACAATTTTCTGTCTTACACATTCGGCAATCAAAGGGCTGCATTGTCACATACTTCCAAAGTGACAGTGTTGGTCGTCTCTATATCTAAATAGGATTGTGACATGCTCAGTGCCCGATCCTAGAAATGAGCGTCAACAGAGCATCAACGATTATGGTTCTTGCATCTTGCATCATCCAAGGGCTATGCAACGGCAGTGACCCTTAATTGAAGTATAAGCTGCCTGTAGGTGTAATATCATTAGTGACGATGTCACTACAACCTAAAGTGAGTGTCAACGGATCAGCAACCATTTTTGCTCCTGAAAGCAAGGTAATTGAACCCAGATTTGCTCGCTGTTATGCATAACCTACCTATTGGCAGCCTTTATTGTCAAAGGAGAAAGCGACACAGTCACTGCCACATTCTGAAAATGAGTGTCAATGGAGCGTCAACGATTCATAGTCTTGCATCTTGCACAATCCAAGGGCTGTGCAACAACATTAACCCATAATGAAAGTATTGGCCACCTTTATGGGCAATATTGTTAGTTACAACGTTGCTACCACCTCAAAATGAGAATCAATGGAGCGTCAACAGTTGTGGTCTTGTAGGGTAACTGGACAGCGATTTGCTCACTGTTATGCATAAAGAAGGTATTGGCAGCCTCTATAGGCAAAGTGAAAGCGACACAGCCACTGCGACATTCTGAAAATGAGTGTCAACAGAGCGTCAACAATTTCCGGTCTTATATCTTGCATAATCCAAGGGCTGTATAACAACATTAACCCATCATCGAAGTATCGGCGGCCTGTATTGGCAATATTGTTATTGACAATGTCACTACCACCTCAAATGAGCGTCAACGGAGCGTCAACAATTCATGGTCTTGTATCTTGCATGGTCCAAGGGCTGTACAACAAGATTCTCCCAAAATCGAAGTATTGGCTGCCTGTATTGGCGACATCATTCAGGATGATGTTGCTACCACCTACAATGAGCATCACTGGAGCGTCAATGATTTATGATCTTGTATCTTGCATGATCCAAGGGCTGAGCCACAGCAGTAATCCATAATCGAAGTATTGGCCGCATTTATTGGTAATATTGTTTGTGACGATGTCGCTGCCACCTACAATGAGCGTCAGCAGAGCGTCAACAATTTATAGTCATGTATCTTGATTATTCCACGGGCAGTGAAACAACATTGACCCATAATCGAAGTATTGGCTGCCTTTATTGGCAATATCGGTAGTGACAATGTCGCTACCACCTAAACTGAGCATCAACTGAGCGTCAATGATTTTTGATTTTGTAAGTGAGGAAATTGGACAGTGATTTGTTCGCTGTTATGGATAACCAATGAATGTGCAGTCTTTATAGGCAAAACAGAAACCGACACAGTCACTGCCACGTGCTGAAAATGACCGTCAATGGAGTGTCAATGATTTCTGGTCATGGCAGTAAGGAAATTGGACGGTGATATGCTTGCTGTTATGCATAACCAACGTATTGGCAGCCTTTATAGGCAAAATAGAAATCGACACAGTCACTGCCTGATACTGACAATCAGTGTCAATGGATTGTCAACGATTTTCTGTCATGAAAGTAAGGTAATTGACACTTGATGTGGTCGCCCTCATGCATAAGCAACATAATGACAGCCATTATAGGCAAAGGAGAAAGTGACACAATCAATGCCCCATTCTGCAACTAAGGGTCAACTGAGCGTCAAAGATGATTGGTGTTGTAAGTAAGGTATTTGAAAATTGATGTGGTCACCGGCATGCATAACCAAGGTATTGGCTGCCTTCATAGGTAAAAGAGAATGCGACATGGTCACTGCCCCCATTCTTAGAATGAGCATCAACGGAGTGTCAATAATTTTTGGCTTTGCATCTTATGTAATCTAAGCGGAGACTCATTGCACACATCCATAAATATGGTATTGGCCACCATTAGAGTCAAAAGCAAAAGTGACACACTCCCTGCCCCATCCTGAAAATAACAGTCAATGGTATGCCAACGATATTTGGTCTTGCATCTTGGGTAATTTCAGACTCGCTTTCTGGCTCTAATTCATATACGACGTAATGGCAGCCTTTTTAAAGAAAACAATGCATCATATCGTTGTTACACCATCAAGAAAGTGAACGTCAACTGATCAGCCCCAATTTTTCCTCTTGAATATTAGGTAATCAAGGCATCGCACTGATAATTGAACTCATAACTGAACAATTGACCATCATTATATTCAAAAATACAACCTATACAATGAAAACGATGGATTCCGAAATAATTCATATTGCAAACTGCATCACATGCAAAAAGGGATCACTGGACATTGAATACGTGATTTTGGTAAGTTACTGTTATCAAACTGCAAAAACAACAGCATTATATGAATGCACAGATGGACCTGCTGAACAACCCGCTGACAACCCACGCAATCCAGACGGATTGAGTGGATTCCATCAAACCATACCCAAATTGGTAGTTTGGGTGTATTGAGGACCCTGACCACTAATTTGGCAACGGTTTGGTTCCGGCCCAGGCCTGGACCCGATGTGACGGTCCGGAACCATTGCTATCACTAGCCAGGAGCACTGGTTGCAGATTACATGGGTCTTGGCTAGACTTTCACCTCATTGGCAGTGGCTTTGATACGCAAATTGCGGACTGAGAAGGATGTTATGTGGTTGCCATTGTCAGTTTTGTGGGCGAATACACTTGAGGAGTGGGTGAATATGGTGCAGAACAACTATCCTGGGATTATTGGTAAACAATGTGAGTCGTATCTGTATCAGTGACTGAATTCAGTGCCCAGCCGCCTGTTAGATATTTATTCAACTCCACCGCAGGGGCATACAGCGCTTACTTCAGCCCTTGAACCAATGATGGTGGTCACAATGCCCGGAGAGGCAGATATATTCAACAGTGTCATCTACGAGGTGACATATCAGACCGACTTCAGACTGGAGATCATGTCCCAGAGAGACAATGAGAATCTCGCCCACGACAATCAGAACTCAATTATGGGCAAGGTGCAAAGCTGATGGAGTATCGACCTTGTTCTATATGATACCTTAACATCCAGAGCGAAACCATCAAGCAATGGCCAACTCTCCTACTGTTCATGGAGTTTTGGGACTTTTGATCAGTCCCATCGGTAGAAGACTCAAAGAAATGTGGGCTGGCAAATTGCGATGAAAGTCACAGTTGGATTCTAACTTCAAGTCACAGTGATGCTGGGATTCCATTGACTCAATGACTGGTATTATCAGATGATGTGGTTGTTTTCTGGTGCAACAGAAGATCCAGAGAATGCTACTGTGATAGAACAGCATGGTGCAGAGTCATTGTATTCCACTGTGAAAAGTTTGATGCATACTATCTGGACAGAAGACACAGAAGCTCAATAGGATGTGCTGCACAGGATGATGCAGATTGCTAAGCCTTGGAAGATATGGAGGTGGTCAGAATCAAAACTTTCCAAAGGAAGATGATGTGTTCGGATACCAAAGAAGTATTCACACCTCCTTGATCTCTTGTGGACGGAGGCAGAGCAAGAAAAACTGCAGACCCTGGTGGAGAGATACACTTCACAGTGTGCTTTAGGAGGATGGAGGGTTCACAGATAGTGGCTAGTGTGTTTTTCATTAGTGCTGGGAGAGAGGGAGTACAGCAAAGATCTTTCAGGACAATAGTATGATGAATGACCACTTGATTCTTCGGTCAAATCTGCAATTTTTGGATAGCTCAGACAATCATTTCTGCCAATACTTGTCCACAAACCAGGGAAGTATCCCGAACCTGACCAAGACAACGCATCAAACGAGGTGTTCCGTCCAGAACATGAGAGAATGGAAAATGCACTCCCCAGTGCACCTCCACAAAAGGTGGTGCTATTTTGTCCTCTTCCTGGCCAGGTTTGTCATTTGAAGTGGTGGCTAACCAAGTATTAGGTTGATCATGTTGATACATTCCACATAAATGCGGAAATGAGCAACAATGACTGGACAGAAATGCAGCTCAATGTCTACAATTCATGAAATCCCTCCGTATTCATCACTACACCCAACGTGGGCTGAATAGGTTCAAATTTTACTGCTGCAAATCATGCAGTAATGACACACATGTTCAGGGTATTGGATGAGCAGTACCAGGTATATGCACAAGTTGTCTGGCTAGGGAACAACTGAGTTCCACAATCTTGGTTGCTGAATACAGGTCCTGGTGGCTATGATAACTGCACAAGTTATCTCCATAAACACTCTGGAGTAGCCCACACGAGAGTCCTGAACAGCTTGATGAGTCAACAGAACATCATGACGTCTATGAAATAGTGGATACGGTAGTCTTGTGAGAACCATACTAAGTGGCCGACAGAGAATGCAAGCACACTGCTGTCAGATGAGCCATCATCTAGGATTGTTATGATACTGCAACAAGGTATGCCTCTTTAGTCATTCAACCAACGTAATCTTTTTTATTGACAAAAATTGTCAAAAAGGTCATTTGTAGGGTGTATTATACTGCATAAAGAAATCCATTCTCCTGGTTATTTTTTAAGTGAACCTAAGTTCTGATGTTGGAATGGTTAGAGTGGAATTTCATCGGAGTTTTTGATTATTACTATTAGTGACCCATATGAGAAGAAGTCAATTGATAAGCAATTTTGAACGCTCCTGGGCTGGCCTATCTCATGACACATGGCGTGAGAAGATTTCTGGGAATGATTCAGCAGAAGGCTTCGAATCATTCATCAGTTACCGACTTGAGGTGCACCAGAATCCTCAGGCCACATACGCATTCTGAAGTCAAGGGAATGAACAGCATCATTCAACCACATTCAGGACGACCGGAGGATCTGGGGCCTATGTCATCAGACTTGTCAGGACAGATTGAGCTCTGCATATTCAGTAATCACATGTCGCATTCATGTCAACCTATGCAACATTGAATAGCAGTGGCAGGATACGAGACACCGAATTGCGGATGGATTGCATAGCTGCAGCTTGTGCAGGCATATGATCAAAGTTCAAGTGGACCAGAGAATTATTGGCTTATGTTTTGTCTTGTGCTACGACAGATCTAGCATAGTGTATTTGCTCATCCCATTTGGCAATAAGACAGTCAATGCGATATGGAGTACTTTGGTCACAATATGAGACAGAAGTTACTTATTGGTGGCAAAGCCGCAGGTTTACCGTCATATGATCCGAGTTCAGGTGCAGTGGAGAATCCTGGGCACATGTTGCCCTGGCTAATCGATTACTGAATATTTGCCAATCATAGTTGCAAATGAAGTTAGTTTAGGCAATATCAAGTACAGGTGTCAGTATAAGAGACCTGCACTGACTTCTTCGGTGCAGAGTAGCAGGGTTTACTGGCATATCATATAACGTCGAGCACAGCTCGGATTAGCATTGCAGAGAGTCAGATGTTGAGAAACAGCTTAGGTATTCGGCGCTTAGCTGCAGCTTACATGGCCGGGTATATTTTGACCTATTATCGAACTTTTGACACAACAGAGATCTGCAATCCAGTCCGGAATGATATCCTTAGATACATAGGAAGCCAACCTTGATGAGCTGCAAATCATTTTGGATGTATCATTCCGTCCCAGACAGACCTCAAGAGAGACAAAAAGCCACCAAAGTGCATGTATCGCAGTCGGTAGTGCACTTTGCAGTTTAGTTCGCTTTGTTCTCATTATGTTTTATTCAACCATAAACCGCTGGACACAGTGAACGCAGATTGTCATCATCCAAGACACTTCACATTTAGGTGCAGACGGCTCATCCCGCATGACCTCTGCTAATATATAAATCTCTGCTTGATCAGTATGAGAAGGCTGCCACTAAAATCCCTTGCACTGTCAGTGCTGTGTCAACTGTCCATTGGAGGAAGGTAGCCCTGCAGAACTAAACCATAAATGCACAGACCTGGCCAGATAGTACCCCCACTTAACTCGAAATTGGATAAGTGGTATGTTTGGACCTATGCTTCCAAATTCGAACTTAGCTCCTGCAAGTTTGGGCTCTGTCAAAACAGCTGGGGATTGGGAGCAAGATTCTTGAAACAAAGATTCTGTTCAGCAACTCGGCAAGATGGCTGGCAACTCGCGCTCCCCCATGCACTGTACTTACTCAAAGAGGCCTCAGATATCAATGCTTTGATTGCAAACTTAACTCGATTCTGACTAAATGTATGTTTGGGCTGCCAAATCGCGTATCTGGAAATATATTATGTTTACTGATTTCCATCCAGAAAGATGTTTCGAGAGAGAGAATCTTGAAAACTCGAGTTAAATACACACAGCTTGGAAGACTGCAATTTACTGTCAATGTAAGGCGAGCATGGAATACCTAGCCACTGAATCATGGCATAACCTTTGAAGCTTCAGTGCACATCCATTCCCCAGAACTGCATGCATGCAATCATCGTTCCTCTGGCTACTGTGTGATGACGTCTCATTATGCATTCATACCATGGTAGCATATCTCTTTCAACCCCAACATTTATATTTCGTCAACATGGTAGTAGTGAGAGATATGATGAATATGTGATTTAACGGTGAGCAACTTGCTAGATATTAGCTGCAAATTAAGAATTTCTGTGAGTATTTCTGACCCATTTGTTGGAAATGTTTTCATCAATGAGTGCTTGAAACAATAAGATTTCCCCTGAGTCATCCATTATACCTTATTTGTCTATCTCTATGCCTGTATCCCTTCTTTGTGAACCAAATTCTCCCCCTCCACCATTACCTGCAATACTGTACATCAGCAAAAATTAAATTTTCTTCATTAAATATATGTAGTTTATTGAACCCACGAACTCAAAAAAATGAAATCGAGGTTACCCTGAAATATGACATTGCTCATCTTTTCCAGAATGTTCTTTGAGTCGTTACAAAGCTGTTTCCAAGCGGCGCAACCAGTGTACCCACTTTTGCGAGTGCGACAAGAAGCACTTGATGAACAGTTCACACTTTCGTTGTTAATATCACAAATCATCTCTCGGCAAACTCTTACGTCACCCAATTCAATATGCCCTCGCAATGATGATAGTACTCGCTCCATACGTGTGATGAAGCATGTAGTTCGTGTTATGAAGGAACCTCATTGCTGAATGTGACCAATGATAGTTATCGTGCAGAAGTGGTTCATGGTAATTAGTTTGTTGATACAAGATGGTCAGTACCTTGCAGTTGAACGATCGCAGGAGGGTTATGCATCATGACGATTATGATTTCACCAATTTGACATCAGACTTCAGTAAACCATAAGTTCTGATGAATTCACTACTAATATGATATATCGACGAAACCAAGGATAAAATAGCACACAAAGGATATCCTAAATCCTATCACTGACACCATTCCTACCCTCCAGGTGACATCGCACCCTCTACAATCATACCTCCATTGACCAATTCTGTATTTTCAACGCTGGTCATGTTGGTAATGCTGGTGATATCCATGCTGTTGCTGTTGCTGTTGCTGGAAGGGACGGGCTGGCTGCTGCCGGCGATGGCAGACCCACCGACAGGCAGAACAGCTGTGAATCGCATGCTAGCTTTAGTAGCAGCAACAAAGCAGCTGTGACGATTAAAAGAATTGTTGGGCTGCTACAGCAGCTGCTCCGGGAGCTAATCAAGGATGTCCTCATCGAAGCTACTCTGATTGTTGTGAGGTTGTGCCATCGCTGGGTCTGTACCAGTTGAGCGGATCCTTCGGCAAATCACGCTTCTGATATTCTGTATCTTATCAGCTTGGACCTCTAGTGAGGAAGAACCATAATCCGTGTCAAGACAAAGGAGTACATCTGTGCATGCATCATTCACCGTGTGATTAATGTTTCTTGTATTACACTCATGTTGTGCTCCACCTTCTGGACCAACCTCTGGCGGGACCCTGAACTCGCCTGTTTGGCTGGCCGACAGACAATTGTAGATGCTGGTCGCGTTGCGGGCAATGAATGTCGGCTTCATCTTATCAATCAACGATCTATCTTTCATTCCTATGTGTAGTACACCATAGAAGTATGTCCGGTGAATATGATCTACAATTTCAGTCGCTGCGGATCAAAACTTGCACTCCTAAATTGATTGTCAAGACAACAATTAAACAACCAGGGAACTTTGAACTTACCTCAGGAAGATTTGTGAGGCATGTAAACATGCCCTTGGCCGATTGACCAGGCTACAAATTTCCACATCTCTGTAGGCGACTGTGTTCAAAATCCATAATTAGAGTCGATTGAGGTCTTCCAGCAGTATACCATCACAGCACGGGAGTAAGCACTCAGTGCGAGACCCTGATGCACAATGTCAGTAATGAAAACAATCCTTGTGAATATTCATTCATCACTGAAACGTAGGCACATGGAAGGTTTCAGTTTCTCTGGGCTGGTTCAATCCTGGTGATGTCCTCATACCACCAACTATGAATCTGAGCGGTCTTCACCACATTCGTGGCAAAGGGATTCACAAACGGCGCATGATTGATAGCTATAGGCTTCACATGTGCCATGACCATCGCCGGAACGCCTGGATGGGCAGTCCAGGCGTTGTATTCTGCGCCGACGATGAGGCCTGTCACCGTTCCAACACAGGGCTCATATCGCCACAGATTTCCAGCTTTCCATGCAACCAATTGCTCACATGCGTCATTTGAATCCTTCTTCTAGGAAATGTGAACATTAGTGGGCGGACTCAATCATTCAAACACTCAATCGGATATCATGTTGGATGCCGGTGGCGGAGGCTCGAGTTCATCCTCCTCCTCGGAGAGAATATTGATCTCCCGATGCTCAGGATGTATAGGTTGAACCGATGGAGGACTCAACTGAGTTGCCGCGACCCGTTTTCCAAGTGATCACTGGATGTAATGTCTTGATGGCCACTCGCCCATTGCTTTCCTGGATGGTCGCTGAAGAGGCTTGTCATCATATTCTGAACAGTCATCCTAACAATCATTCTAATTGTCGGGTACTGTGCTGAGATTGTCATCGAGATCCTCATCATGGATAGATCATCCGCTTCTCCTTGATCGGAAGGAAGAGGAGGAGGAGATGGCGAGCACCACCTTTTTGTCATGATTTGAAAAGGCGGCGAGTGATAAGTACGATACAATCACAGGTGTGAATAATGGAAATGTGAATGAATGTACGGTAAATGAATTAAAGCATTGTATGAAGCAAGGAAAGTGTTGATATGATTACAAGCGTCGTCATGATGCATCTTTCTATCCTGTTGATGATTCCACGATTTTGGCTTGTCCTGCCACCCACACTTCCAACTCCTTGGATCGACGGGAACTCGGGAATAAGAATGGCCGGTGACAGGCATGCTGCAGGGTTGTTGATCGCCTTCCATTGACAAAAATTGTTATCGCAAAGTGCTTCAAAGCATTCGTGTTTCACTAATCATTCTGGCCAACTTCTGCTGGGTAAAGATACAAAACTACAAATTACATGATAGCCATCCACGGAGTCATATCTCTGCCACCATGCCTTTCCCAAAAACAAACATTTCAACGATTAATCCCAACATCGTAAACTCTCAACACAGCTCTTCATGCATAAATATGAATGATGTAATCATAAAATAAACAAAACACCAAAAAGAGACCCATAACCTCACCAAAAAACTCCAAATTATCACCCATCCGTCCACCCTCCAAAGTGCCAGAAAAATACTCTCCCAAAACAAAAATTCTAGAACAACCGTCCAGCCAGTACATTCCATCCTCACAACGACCAATTTGCAGATAGGCGGTTGCTTGTACACTACCTATTGGCCAAAAAGCCTGCAGCGGGAGATGTTACAATGTGATCTTGCTCGCGTAGCGAAGCCACACCGTTATCAGTTACAAGGCTATACCGGTCATCAGCAAAGCGACCAAGATTATGGTTTCGGATGACTACAACATATCGCTGCTGTCCGATAAACATCATTCGAAGATTCTATTCACACGTTTGGATGCCTGATTGTGTTGATGGGAAGCAGATTTCGTTTAGGCATCGCTTATCGCCATCATCATCTGATTCCCCCCCGATATCATTGATCATATCCTCTGCTGGAGGTGGGAGGATGCCTCCCAGTGGAAGGTAGCTGCGGCCACCACACATAGGCGTCTGGTCACTCGATGTGCCATCGGCTTGTTGGCCACGATAAACGACCCACACGAGCGTTGAGTTGCATAAGTTCATTGCTGCGTTCACCCATCCGGCAGCAGTATCGTTGTCAATGATGTACAATTTCAGGCGTACGGACCACCATCTCCATTAGGCTCCTCGCGGCAGCACCAAAGCTCTCGGAATTTCCGGCTGGGGTCTGGCGGACCGGCGAGTGTAGCATTCGCTATTGACAGAATGGTCATTTGGATAATTGATGTAACTATCGGAAGTATCAATTCATCATCCCCAGTCCAGTGCCATGAGACTAGCTGAGTGTTGTTTTCATCCACCCTCTGCTAAGCAATGTTGGGATCCACATAGGCAATAGTACAGGTAAATGGCTCGACAAGGGTATCGGTCAAGGCATCCTGACCCACGTTCATCGGCGAAGACCTGTGACCCGACCTTTCTTCCTTGTCCTCTCCTGTATCTAAACATCATCAGGAAGAACAAAAGAACCATCGGGGGGCTGAAATACATCGCAACATGCACCAGTTCCCTCTTCTCAGTCTGGGTTTCTTCGAGCCTATTCTTCCTTCAACGAAGGCCAATCTGCGCAAACTCGTCCAATGCTGCCTTGAGTTTCTGACCATCGAGGTTGGTCTTGTCTGCCGCATCCTGTTGCCAAAGCAGCTTTGTAGAGGCCAGATCACTGATTCAACAAATGCAATGATCGATTAGGAGATCTGATTTCTCCGGGCCGGCACCTTGCTGGATGATGATGCTCATGGACTGGGCAATCTCCAAGATGTGCTCCCTCACATTATTATCTCTCCATTGTGTTGTCAAGCCCCCTTATCCGGCCAAATCCCCATGGTATGTGTTGCCCATTGGCTGACTGCAACGCCGGCATTCTTGGCCCAGATGCGGACTTGAAGAGTTGGCATATGGATTGTAGCAACATCTGCAATGCCTGATTTCGGCAACCAGAACGCATTCCATCACATTGCATGTTATCCATGGTGATCAATGATTGAGTGGTGGATAACGAATGCTTTTTACTCTAGATAAGCATCAGGAGTGGTGATATATTGTCAACGGCGATGCGATGCGGTACCAGAGGTGAGGAGTGTGTGTCGCAGGTTCTGCAGATCGTAAGTAAGGTGGGAAGGCCAGGCGAATATATTAATGGGCTTAGAGGGTGTTCATGATCCGGCGACATCATCTGGGCTGCAATCAAGCTGAAACACAATGTGCTTCGCATCATCCAAGCGCCCTGATTCGTCGACTGAACACCAAAGTTCCCCACAAAGACAACTAAAAGCATGGTCTGCAGTCATATCTAACTCAGTTCTCCATGCTCTAGTTCTTGTACCCCATTATGACATCGCTGGGTCGGTATCTAACGAGAATACAATGTTCATGTATGGTATGAACTTAACACAACTTGACAACTATAAATCAGGCATTGGGCATAGGAGGGTCTTCTGAGGGTGCAAAAAAATGGCCGTGACAAGCTGAATGCAGATGCAGCATCCTTTTCGAGATCCAAGGGATGTCAAAATTGAGAGATCGATTAAACAATTTGCAAACGTGCAAAGGAGGCTGTAGAAAATACTACGACAGTGGAAGGACCCCTTGTTGGGAAATGTAAATCAAGGTGTGGCTGTTTCCGAGAACCAGGTGCTATGAGATGGTAGGAGTAGTGGAAAGACCATCGGGATGCTTCTTAACGTTGTTCCGACATTTCATGTTACTAACGCAACATGGATCTTTGTCAACAGTAACATTACTGCTCGAAGACATACTTCTACATTGGTCTTCACATCAATCACCTCTGTCGCGACCACACACAAAGGATACGATACGTATTAGCCGAACAACCACCAGATGATGGTTTAGCGATTGAGCACGATAGTATTTTGCTTGCATTCGTCCACGAACCGCGTCACGGCAGATTGCTTCACCCTTCCGACAATATTTCCAGCGATTCAAATGCCGACAGCGAGAACGCGTGGATTGATCCAGAGCAACCTCCAGCTTGGACATGTATTTACGATATTCCACACTTGGACAACGGTCTGGCCGGCAAGCCTGTTTGTAATGAGTATTGTGATATCTTCGACTGTGAAATTGATCTATGGTCAACATATTGTTGCGAGGAGGAGTATCGATCAGCGCACTGGTGTGTCAAGCAGTACTAGAGCAGCGTTGCTATTACCGGGCATTTCAGGAACCCTACGACGGCAACCATCAGCAACTTCGCTTTGTCTCACACTTTATTCAGAAGATTGAACAAGATGTCCTGCTCGATGGGCATTGACTCTTGGAAATCCGGCCAAGTGTGTCAGGATCATTTGGCCGATCCAAACAACCTTCGCGACAATGATTACATATATTGCTTTTACCGCAATCCTGTTGAATGCATTGAGTGCCCCATGCAACAGCCTGCGTTCAGGGAACATGTGTCATATGCTCCCCCGTAGGAATTCAATGATGCTGAGGAACGTATCTACTCAGGGGTGAAATCAATCAACTAGCAGTGGACTGAACATGTTCGTAAGTTGAATTTCGTCATAGCTACTATGTTTTTGACCGCTTCAATAGCTACGGCGGCCGCTTGGAGCTACAATTGTCCTTTCATTCGGCAGCTCAGGCAAATCACATCTTACAAACTATTCGGGCGACAAGAAGGAATCACCAGTATATTTGAGTCTCGGAAACATCAACACGAGGATTTGATCAAAGCCTTCGAATCTTCCAAGCATCATTGTTGCCCTTCTGCCTGTTCCTCTGAAATATCACTTCAAAGGACATGGACACACCACTGCCATGAAGGAGCAACACATCAACAATCAAGAGGATTTAAGGAAGCTCTTCAGCCTTATTTTTCGTCCTCTCGATGCGCTTTTCAACACTGGAAAGCATATGCCTTGTGAGGTCGGTCGGATGCGGCAATGTTATCCTGTCATCTGTGCATGGACGGCTGACTACTTCCAAAACATTCACTTGCACTCAATCAAGCAGCCCCATTGCCCTCTGTGTGAAGCACCAAAATCATCATTTAGAGACGGGAATTCATCTTCCTAGCAACTGAGAGACCAATGGCTATACTCCCAAAAGATGATACTTACGACTCATGGGGATGAGACTGAGAGATGGGAAGCAAGAGCATATCTGGATGATCTAGTGGTTGGAACCTCAGAAGGCATCGTCTGAAATATGAAATGCATCTCTCCGACAACTATTATCATACTCAATATTCTTCATACCGTCTCCCTCGGTATCGGTAAGCATTTGATGGACTGGGTAACAGCCTTCCTCAAACAACATTCCAGGATCGAGAAATTCAACCAGCTCTAGGCGATGATGCCTCCATATCCTGGCTTCGCTCGATTCAACATGCCATATAGCTAGGTGATGCTATTGAGTCATATGGAGATGAAAGCACAGGGGCATGTGGTTGGTCCAGTTTTCATGGCAACTCTTTTAAACCCTCTGGAAAGCCAAATGATTCCCTCCACAGATGCCCTGCTGAGCGTCAAGAACTTTGTGCATTTTCATGTAATGACATAGTACTGGCACCATACTGAGGCCACGATCCAGTACATGGAGCATTATCTGGAGGAGTTTCATTGTCGCAAGGATGTTTTCATTCGGTTCTGCGCCAGTGAATCTACAAAAAAAGTCTCGGATACCTTGACAAAGTAGCTTACTTTGGACAAACACGAGGAACTGGAGAGTGACCCCTCTTGGAACAATCTTTCCGCGGCTGAAAAGCGTGGTGGCATCAATGAAGAGAAAACGCAGATCGAGTCAGAAATTGCACAACATCTTGTTAGCAAATTGGATTTCAACATTGTGAAGATGCATCTCCTGAACCACTTCTCTGAGGATATCCTCCAGCTTGGCAACCTCTCAACTGTAAGCTCTGAATTCCCTGGAAAAGCGATGATGGATCTTCAACAAGCAAACCGACAATCGAATCGTCATGGGGCAGCCTTGCAGAGTTTGCGAACAAATGACCAAATGCAGGTGTTTCAGTGTCGAGAGATGAATGCAAACACTGGAAAACAACGTCTTGATGATAATATGCCTCTAACTAAAGCGCCTATCAAGCGAGTGATGACAAACCCACAACCAGAAATCACGACCCTTGATGACTTGGCCGAGTGGTGTGCAATGCGAAAAGGGGAGCTACAGAATCACATTGTTTGGTGTTTCAAGAGATTTGCCGACTTCACAGACTACGTCGATTACGATCAGTATTCCAGTTGTCTCAACTATGCAACATACGTTCAGTAAAACGCAGTAGCAATTCCTGTGACATCTTTTCTGATGCGATGAGCAAGCAGTTCATATGGTTCATTGCACTGGGTCCACAAGGTGGAGAATGCATAAGCCACCAAGAAATGATACAGTGCTCCTGTGGATCGAGAGAAGTCCGGATTGCAACTTGATGTTGACTGCTGGACGCATTTCAGCATGGATGAAGTCTCTGTTCATCACTGACGAAGCTCAATTGAGCGTGAAAAGGCTTCCTGCCTTGGTTCAGACATTGGCAACAGGGCCGATACGTAAGACTGCTGGTATCGTGATTGTCGAGGAGATGAATTAACTTCTGATGCAACCCTTGCACAATGCAAGCAACCATCATGAGCCTCATTTCAGTGTCGGAACCACTTATACTGTCCCTATAGGCATAATCCAAGGAGCTGTACACCTTCTTCCACTGACGCCACTGCCAGATAGCTCCTGGTTGTACTTGAGCAACACGATTGACTTGAATGCTTTCAATTTGTTTTACATGTAGATTATTCAACTCGATGCTTGGAGTAATCGTGGCAGTGATATATAGTAATCTGTTCTGTGTTTACCCTGAGTGTCTTGATTTTTGTATTGGGAGTTGTGCAACCTTGTGTATAATCGATGCCTCAAGGCATTGAATAGTTATAAATATTGTTGAAATCAATGGAACAGTTCAAAAAACTGTCGAAACGATTGAAATCTAGAGGACCAACATTGATGAATCAAGTGAAATAAATTAGCTTAAATGACTAAACACGTTTTTGAGATGTCGTGACAAAGCGATCACAGCTTTGAACGCTTCGAATCATGGTGGAAGATTGCAAATATGGTGCTCTGATTATTTGTGGAGAATGTGGAGAAGAATCAGTGCGTGGGGTCCATTCTCGGAAACCAATTTCTCTTTTTGCAGATGTAGTAAAAGATATTCTCCAGACACAGCCCAGATGAACACATAAAAGGGAAGTTATGCTTACATCATTGCCATATAGACTGCTAACATAGCTGCAGCATCCAGATACAATAGAGTATCATGAAAACACAAGTGTCCTTCCAGTGCAAATACAACATACGGAGATTGATATTTCTCCTAGATTGATAACATTCCCAGTCTGAACCCTTGCCACTCAGGCGTCACTCACAAGGTTCGAAAGCTATCGAGATTTGTAGATTCTCAATGCAGCACCAATTCTATGTGAAGTGGTCACCTTAAAAACTTGAACTTTCAAGCGTAATTACTATGTTTAGAGGAATCATATGCAGGGGCACATGGTTTCATTCAGGTTCTCAGTTACTAACATTCAGCATTAGGAATCCATCTATTCCAGTGCACCTGGCAACATTCAAAATTCCAACACTGGACTTCCATCCTTGATACACATAGGATCCATTAGAGTCATCTCTTCTGAACAATTCAAGGCACTCCTCGAATTGTTTTCTCCTTGACTATGTGTAACCTCCTGCACCATTTTTCCCGTTATTCTATTGCACTTTAGCTTAAATTTACTGCTTATACACTCTCTCCCACATTCCCTAACTGTCTAACTTCATTTCAGCATATGGAACCTCCACCCAGCCAGGTGAGAAATCGCCATTGTCAGAAGAATCAAGAAGCACACCGTGAGAGAACATTTGAATTCACGTATGCAGCATATCTTCAATGTCCATCCAATGTTTGCCTCCAAATGATCTGCCTTCATGAGTCGTACTTAGTGTTAGCAACGGTTCCAGTTTTGGACCCGTCGGGTATTATAGGTCTGCGTGGCAACGGCCTTACCCCATCCAAAATCGACGATTTTTTAAGCGAACCATCACTTTAAGGCCACAAATATTGATTAGAGAGTATAGTGTTTGGTATGTGAAATATGCAGCTTTGCACGGCGCATCTTTTGGCCGTCTCCAATTTTCGATATCTTTAAATCTCAGCAAGCGGCAGCCCAAAAACCTCGTTTTTGCGCCAAAAATGACAATAATCTCAAAGCCGGGTGCTGAGTTTTAAAAATATCACAAATCGGAGACCACCAAAAGATGTGCCGTCTGCAGCTGCATATTTCAAGTACCAAACACTAAATTATCGGATGAATATTCGTGGACTTAGTTCAGGGAACCGTTTTGTACAAACCCGGACCGAACCGGCTAGGTCCGGGTTTTCATGGAACCACTATAATAGAAACGGTCCGAAAACGGAACCGTTGCTAACACTAGTTGTACTGTGGATGACCGATTTCTCCGAATTCATTAATGATGCAGGATGACAATACTGATCAGGAGATCACTAATAATGAAAGTGAGGACACAGGAGAGTCGACCTGATCATCCGACTTGTCGAAGACGGTTTTCATTACCAACATACGGTCATACTTGTTGGCCAACTGTGCTGGGACAAGTCATCATGAACTATAATGGTTCCACTGCCACTGAAATGGCGCAATGCTATTACTGTAGTTGCGCATATTCTGCTCCCAAACTCCTGAACACCACCTTGGTCAACGGCACCACTTCATCGCACATGCCAAAAGTCAACCCTCCTCAACAAATGTTTTGACTTTGACTGCGCACCATCTGCCCAGGTACTGACTCTATGCAGGTCCAGTCGGGACCAAAATGTTCCACAATGCATGACCAGTGGGGATCAGAAAGTTGCAAAATTCCAAATCGCTACATTTGAGGTAGCGAAAAAGGTCATGGAGGCAATTCTAATGAAGAAGACTCATTGGCCAATATTATCTGATTACATGTACTCGAGGGTTGATGAGGCTCGGAAACTAGTAATTAAAGCTCAGTATTGTCAGCGGGCATTACCAGGTGCTCCTGCAGGTACCCCATCTGGGTGTCAAATGCCCAGTGGTCCATCTCTCAAAATCGATGCACTAACATGAGAAGCTGTAAGTCTTGGATTCTGTTTAATGCTCCTCAATCAGATTTACCCTATTGCCTATGCCCCAAAATATGCATAGTGAAACTGAAGATCACTACCATGTGAGGACAGTTGGTGGATGGGGCACATCTAACTATGTTACGGAGTTACCGGTTTGATTTCCGCTCTCAGACTGAACTTCAGATCCAGGTTATGCAGCTCCTGTTTAACGTTGCTTATCTCTCTAGGGTCATGGATGATAAGAAATCATGGTTCACCTGACCAGAAGTGCTTGATCTAATTTATGATCAATTTGTCTTCACCACAAATATCTTGGGGCACCTGCATACTACATCCCAGTATTTCCAACCTCTCGCTCTGCAGACTTTCGTGCTGGCAGTCGCAGCTATTCATTGTGCGCTGTCCGAAGATCCCAGTGGAAACAAGGCCACGGGCATGATTTCTCAAGATGAACATCGAGGTACATTTTACCCATCCCCTGCGATTAATGTTACTCTTGAAGCCACTGCAACTGTCAGTCACACATTAGTAGGCTGCTTCATACCCACCCCCTGTGGCACAACTCTGCTAGAAAAGACACTGTTCAATTCCTGTGGGCGCTCCTCAGACTAGATTGACAAGCTTCGATTTCAGTCAGCAGTCAATTCCTCCGTGCCCTGTTGCCTCGGATGAGAACTGCGGAAATCCCACCAGGGCATGTCAGTATGGATTGTCGCTCTTGTATTGCATTCCATGCTCCTTACCCCCTC
>Ga0307515_10004219_pt1 | contig 29897 bp, 46 predicted proteins | sample 17_EM_MG_FD_194513 | JGI IMG/M metagenome (GOLD analysis project Ga0307515, IMG submission 194513) | Populus trichocarpa ectomycorrhiza microbial communities from riparian zone in the Pacific Northwest, United States - 17_EM | ecosystem: Host-associated > Plants > Roots > Unclassified | place... | reverse complement strand
TATTCCGAGTGAATATACCTAGCTTATTCCTTACCACTTATTCCGTGCTTATCTCACTTATTCTCGCTTATTTCCGCTTTTTTCGACTTATTTTCACCAAATAAGTAAAACAGACATTTACTGATGCCCCCTCCTGGGTGTCACCATCGATCCCATCCAACTCGTTTCCGGTTGGATGCCCGATGTCGACATAACGGGATACATCACGGACCATCCAGACACGGACAGATTGAGTCTCGTAGGCGTCCCTTCTACCGTGCTGTGCGACTTGCTTACCCCTTCCCTAGTCATCTGATATCGCCGAAGGCCTGCATTACCTCCACTTCCGCAACGTCATTCATGGAGATCTCAGAGGGGTACGCGATCGTTCTTGATCATTTCACCGCTGGAATATTGACACTCAACTAGCCAACCGTCCTTGTGGACACCACTGGCCGTGCACGGATCACGGATTGTGGTCTCGCCGTGGTCACTCGGAACTTGGATTCGGTACGGAGCGCTCCAGGTGAGCGCGAGCACAGTACACGGTGGACTGCACCGGAGATTTTGGCCAATCGGGGGACATTTAGCAAAGAAGCGGATGTGTTCTCATTCGCGATGGTCCTGATCGAGGTCCGTTACAGATTCAGGATTGACATCTGAAGAACCTCGCTCACTTGAACAAAGGTTTTCACCGGTACCGTTCCGTTTAATGACAAATCACCTCACGTGGCTATGTTGGCGACCGTTGCTGGTGAGCGTCCGCCACGGCCGGTCCATCCGACTTTTATGGATGCGTTATGGACGATGATGCAGCAATGCTGGGATCAGGATCCTCGTCAACGTCCACAGGCATTGTATATCTTGTGCAGTTTGTAAGTTTCGACCTCTCTGAGACCACGCATCTTTGGCCTGACCAGTTTACGGGTTACAGAGTCTCAGCATGGAAACGCTCGACCGATCAACCCATTGCTATGGATAAACGCATCTCCTTGATCACAGCAATCTTTTCCAATCGCTTTGCCGCTGAGACAGTCAAACTTCTATGCAAGGAGGATGCTCAGGCCTTTGTCGACGTGGCAGACGAGGTACTTCGCCACTCTCCCATCCGGGTGAAACGGCTCACTGACCTGACCTCATGGCGAGTAGACGTTGGATAGCCTAGGCCCGCGGATGAAGAGGAAGTGTCTGAATACTCTGTGCAAGATATGTGGTCGTCGCGCTTTGCTTCCGAGTCCATTTCAAATCCCGCTCTGTTTTGACCGATTAAAAGGTCGTCCACGATACCGCGGCGGGTATGCTGATGTGTGGGTGGGCAAACATCAAGGGTGCGAGGTCGCAGTCAAGGTACTGAGAGTGTACTCGGCGGGCGACCTTGATAAGATCATAAGTGTGAGTCACCACCCAAGGCTTGCCAAAAGTGCGCATCGAAGGGCTGATGATCGCTGTGATCGTTGTGATCGCCCAGACGTTCTGCAAAGAAGTTGTAACATGGAAGGCCCTCTGCCATCCGAACGTGCTCCCGCTGTTGGGAGTGACGATGGGGGTAAAGCTCTTTGCAATGGTTTCAGAGTGGATGGTCAATGGGAACATCAACGAGTTCATCAAGGCATATAGGGATACAAACCGGTTCGAGCTCGTGGGGTTTTACTCTCACCACTGGCCTCACCTGCCACTGATGAAATTACTCCTGACAGCTCGAAGGCGTCACCCGGGGATTGCTGTATATACATGGCGAGGGGATGATCCACGGGGACCTGAAGGGGGTACGAATTCGAGTGCTAATTTCTATTCCACCACCTGAAGCGGGCTTTTTATCAAGGTTAACATCCTCGTCGATCAAGGTGGTCAGGCTCGTCTAGCAGACTTTGGACTTCTCACTATCGTTTTAGATTCTACATACTCTGCGAGCTCGAACACACCTAGGAGTGCCGGCACGACAAGATGGATGAGCCCGGAACTCCTCGACCCGGACCTGTTCGGCGTTGGGGACGGACGACCGACGAAGCGTTCAGATTGCTACGCACTTGGGATGGTGATCCTTGAGGTGCTGAGCGGCAAGCCTCCCTTCTCAAATTACAATGGAATGACTGCGATGAAGAAGATTGTCGAAGGCGAACGTCCAGGCAGACCAGAGGGGGAAGAAGGGGTGTGGTTCACTGCCGATCTCTGGGAGATGCTGGAACAGTGTTGGTCACTCGAGCCAGAGAGGCGCCCCACAATCGACGATGTGTTTCGATGCTTAAGACGGGGTTCAGCGGTTTGGCAGCCGCTACCCCCTGATTCAGGTAATCACGCTCAGCCAGACGGCGATGAACAATCAGATTTCGCATTGAGCCAAGATATTGACCCGAGTACGTTCTTCGCATTGCCTTGGGCCTCACCCACCCTTACACGGTTTTTGCAGCGGCCCAGATAGATCCACAGGATGATGTCCGAAATCCAGTCCCATCCAGAAATGAGCCTCGTAGTGTATATGCGGGTCAAGGTTCGCACCAGCAGTATCCGGGGAGCCGACAGAGGTTGGCCGAGCTACCCGTGAGTGTGACGCCCGACGTGACAGATATGTTTTCTTTATACGATAGCCCGTGACATACTCCAGGTGCTCCCTGATTCCACCAATGTCAAACAAGCTGAGCCAGCACAATCCCATGGTCTTCCAAACGCTCCATCCTCAGGTCTTCCAACGGCGCTGATCACCAGTTGAATATCGTCCTGCGTTTACAACGGACCGCGTTCTCGATTACTGATTCGCTGTATCACTGTAGCCGAACCCGGCGGAAGCACATCCCCCCTGTTTCTTGAAGATCTCGACCAATCCGCGCTGCCTCCAGAGTTTAGGAACAGAGGTGGTGATTGGTTCGCAACGTTCAATCCCACAGTCAGGCGAGTGCTAGACGTCAGCTTGGTTCACACCATAACATACACAAGGTTGGTGGCGTCATTCGTTCGGTCACCTCGATAACAGGAATCACTGGGTTTACGATATGTTCTCCGCATTTAGTCTTGTTTGGTATGTCCGGTTTTCTGCAGACGGCAAGTACTTGGCGACGGGATGCAGAAATATAACCCAGATCTACGATACGAAAACTGGCGCAGAAATTTGGTTCGGTCTTCTCTTGGTGCACGTTGGCCGATGGGACCCCTAGCTCTGACACCGCAATTGTTGTACAGCTTCTTGATCGATACGAATGCGAACGAATATGTTTGGAGCGTATGTTTTAGCCCAGATGGCAAGCTGCTCGCAACTGCGGCCGAGGACGGGGTGGTCCGAGTAAGTCCTAGAACTTTCATCTTGGCGATCGTTTTCGCCGTCATCGTCATTTTCGAGGCGAATGCTCAATATAGGACGACCTTTGGCGCTCTAGGTTTGGGACATCGCCAAGAAGCGAGTCCACAACAGATTCGAGGGTCACACCCAGGGCATCCACTCGGTAGCTTTCTCGTCGGACGGGAGATTCATCGTCTCTGGGTCGGACGATCGTACAACGAGGATTTGGGATATGACGGACGGGTCGTCGAAGACTATTGCAATCGCCGACAACATTGGTGCTAGGGTTAAAAGCGTGGCCATCAGCTCTGGTGGACAACTGGTAGCCGTCGGTAGCTCTGACGAGGTACGTGGTTTATAATCGTTTGTTGGGACGCATTCCGAATATAGCCCTTATAGGTGGTACGAATCTGGGACGCTCGCACCGGTGAATTGCTGGAGACGCTGCGCGGACACAGTAGTCACTTGTCCAGTGTGGCGTTCACCCCTGATGGGCATGGATTGGTGAGCGGGAGTTTGGACAGGACACTGAAGTACTGGGATATTTCCCGTTTGGCGAGTGGACCTGGCGATCGACCGAACTCGCCGGGGGCGTCAAAGCGCGACTCTTTGAATGGGGAAAAGGATGTTGGTACCTGCGAGGGCTACAGCGCGTGCACGATGGACTTTGTCGGTCACAAGGTTCGTGTCGAATTGGTTGACCGGAGATGTGTTTAATCGTCGGGCGCAGGACAACGTATTGTCCGCCGCTATCTCGCACGATGGCCAATGGGTGGTGAGCGGGTCGGCAGACCAGGAAATTCAGTTCTGGGACGCAAAGTCTGGGATCGTCCAATTGATGTTGAAAGGTCACGACCTTTCAGGTCCGTTATCCCCGAGTCGACTTGAGCATCTTGGACTGACAGTTCTTCCACGGTTCTAGTCGAGTCAATTGATCTCAGCCGCGCTGGAAGTCTTTTGGCGACTGGTTCATTCGACCAGCAGGTCCGTATCTGTAAGTCTCGTTATCCTCTGGAATTTCCTTGATTTGTTGACTCTTTGTCTGTTAATTTAGGGAAATACACTGCCGTTCCCTAAGAGCTGTAGTAGATTCTGCATAGAATCTATCCGGCCTGCCCCCTTTCCCTTTCTTGTCTCTCGTTTGATTAATTTGATTATTATATGTCGTCCGCAACCCACGCACAACCTTTCGCTTTCTGGCGTTTCCGCTCGTTTTGGCGTTGAAAGTATCTCCGTCTATATAGAATGAGTTTGGTCGTGCATCTGACAGAGCTGCCACCGGTCTGACAAGCTTCCAACCAAGCGGTTTGAAAAGGCCACGGAGTGCTCTTGACAGCGGCTTCGAACGGTGGTGTCACTGGCCACTGGGGAGTCGTGTTCGACTGGTAACTGTGAATCGTTCTCCCCACTGCCTTGAAATTTGCCGATATTCATAGTGGACTGGTTGCGAACACGGATTTTGGCCGTGGGCCCGATTTGATATTCAGGGTGTAATGTATGAGCGCGTGTGGATGACAAGTTCACAGACAACGAGCAGAAGGTGAGGGAAAGTAATTGACAAGAGAGCGAGAAACCGTTGAGAAGAGGCGGGTGTATATGTGCAATTGGAAGTCAGACAAATAAGATGCCCAGCGGGGGCGAGCAAAATACCACTGACAGGACGCGGAGCACCAGTAGAGAAAACACGACCCAAGGGAAGGATTACATAAATTGGACCATTTTTCCAGGTTGTGACGGGGTGAAAGTAGGAAACGGTAGGCCAGGGGTGGGGGGCGACGGCTGGTAGGCATGAGAGGTGTGTTTATTATACTCTCCGTGCTGGCCCAGGAAAGAGGAGATCGATTATTCCGCGACGTTAGGATCCGGGGCAGAGAGACATCCCGGCCCGACAGTACTGACAGGTCAGATTCCTGCTGAAGCTTGATCTTGCCTTCCTGCCATTTACCCACCACTCCCCGTGCTTTGCTCTCCTCGTTTCTCGTAGACTATTGAGCGCGAACCCTTCTTCAGACCTCTCTTCCGCTCCTCGTAGTACACCATGAAGAAAAAACTATAGGCCCAAAAACGTACGTCCAACTAGTTCCCCGTCTCCAAACTTCTGCTTACCGCATTTTGTTTTTCAGTTCGGAGGATGCCATGCTCAACCCATTGCCGTCTCTCTTTCCAAACCTCCTCGGAACTTCCAGCAGCACTCGCGTCGAATTATACGACAACTTCCGGCGTGAAGCAGACGAGTGCGACTAGACTTTATGAAGAAATACGATGAAAACTTGGATACCACGTTGATCTTCGTTATTATCCCCTTCGCATATACGTCGGTCGCGGTGTTCACTTGGTTCTCCTGTGGGTACAGGCCGGCTTGCCGTCCGCAGTTACATCCGCTTTCGCAGTCGACGTTCAAGAAGGCCCCCAATCGGATTGCTAGAAAAATGAGCTACGACCTCCTCAGGAATGTCGCCAGTGTCTCGCTCGGGAATGTTCCAACGGACACCGGTGCCGCTTTCGCTACATGTGGTGGCCCCGATCCCACTGTCGTCCACGTCCAGCCATCCTCCACCCGAATTTGGTTGTTTCCCCCCTCGCTGTGTTTACCCCCATGTTGAGCAAGCAATGCCTCAATCGGTACGCTCAGGTTGAGATGGGTATCGACAACGCAAGATGAACGGAATGGTTACATGGCACTTCGACCGCATCATGAAATGTCTACCCCTCATATTTCGAGCCGCTCTCCTCGGCCACGCTCTTCACAACTACCTCTTCTTTATCAACAAAGTCGCCGCCAGCGTTATCGTTGTTTTCATTTCATTCGGTCTCCTTTTCTACCTACCTTATCGCTTCCACCCCCACCCTTCCTTATTCCGAACTCCGTACTCCCGCATCCTTGACTTCTTGATTCGGTTCGATGACGAACGCAAGAGAGAACTAGGAAATGGTCGGGATGTGGCTTCTCCCAGAAGAAGAAACCGCCAAGACCAAAATTCGGTGTTTCCGGTTTAGGCAGGTTCGGTACATTCGGCCGAAGCACCTTGGTGACCACATCGAGTTGCTTATGGCCAGCCCAGATCAGCCATCCCCGTTCTTCAATAAGGAGACTGACTGGCATGCCTATGTGCTGGACTCGAACCACATCCCTTGGGTGCTCGAAATGTCAACGGACTCTGACGTTATCATGGCTATCATGAGGTTCGTCCCCGGGGTCGTTTGGCATGCCAGGATCAACACCACTTTATCCTTCCAGCTCCCAATTATACAGTTTCCTCATGATGTTTTTTTTTGTTGATATTTGACAACATCAGCCTGATGGATGTGGTGTTCTTACCGTTATCCATATATAGTGTCATACGCGTAGTAGTTTGTGATTCGCTCTGTACTCTATTATTTTCCGTGTGCGTTGTCCTGGGCTTTGTTCCTTGCCGCCCCTGCACCTTATGGAAGTGAAGCCAGAGCGCAGCTGGATGACTGCGGAACCCACCTGACGGCCATACTCGACATCTTGGTGCTACTATTAACATAATGGGACCAAACCATGCCGTTGCCGGGTCGCTCATCGGTTACCGTTCGCGCTCTCCTTAAAGATTGACATGACAAGCGCCGTATGCCATCCAGAAAACGTCTGACTCGGTCTGAGTACTTTGACGCTCGAGCCTCCATCTACACATCGCCCCCCGCCAATTCGCCGAGCCCTTCAAGTCATTGGCCTAACCAGGGGTCCACATGAACCCACCCAAAGTCCTAGAACAGCTCCGTGACTTCGACAAAGCTTCGCCGGAGTTCCACAAGCACTTCAGCAACTTCCTCCGCAGTGAAGGGTATCGAGGTGTTGTCCCGAGCCTGCAAGGCGAAGATTTGGCGTGGCTTGTCGAGTACCTGGATACCGTGAGTTTCTGGACCATTCCTCCCTAATCCACGCTCAACACTGTCGTAGGTTCTCGCGTCTATTACAAATCATGCGAACCCCGCATTCCAGGAATCCTTGCACGAACTGAGAAATGTCTGCGGCATCAACAGGGTCCTACCGAAATCGCATACGCTTTCAAGCTCCCTCCTGGTCATCGGCCTCCCCTCAGTTTCTGGATCCGTGCATGAAGGGACCTTCGATGGCTCGAAGGTACGGATTCGACGTGTGAGGATGCATCCCAACGGAGACCCGCAGACATTTCAGATGGTGCGTTTTGATGGCACATTCCTCTATGCTTGAGTGCTAACGAAATCTCCAGGCCTTCCACCAAATGGTCGTCGCGTGGAAAAACTTGTCGCACCCGAACGTCGTCCCCCTCCTGGGTGTCACAATCGATCCCATCCAACTCGTTTCGGGTTGGATGCCCGATGTCAACCTAACGGGATACATCACGAGCCATCCAGACACCGACAGATTGAATCTCGTACGTGTCCTTTCTACCGTACTGTGCGACGTGCTTATCCCTTCCCTAGTTATCTGATATCGCGGAGGGTCTGAATTACCTCCACTTCTGCAACATTATTCACGGAGATCTCAGAGGGGTACGCGATCATTCTTGATCGTTTTACCGCTAGCATATTGACACCCAACCAGCCGAACGTCCTCGTGGACACCATCGGCCATGCGATGATCACAGATTGTGGTCTCGCCATGGTCACTCAGAACTTGGATTCGATACGGGGCGCTCCAGACGAGCACGGGGACAGTGCGCGATGGATTGCACCTGAGATCTTGGCCAATCAGGGGACATTTAGCAAGGAAGCGGACGTCTTCTCGTTCGCCATGGTCCTGATCGAGGTCCGTTACAGATTCAGGATTGACATCTGGGGAACTTCATTCATTTGAGCAAAGGTTTTCACCGGTGCCGTTCCGTTTAATGAAAAACCACCCCACGCAGCTATGTTGGCGACCATTGGCGGTGAGCGTCCGCCGCGGCCGACCCACTCGACTTTCACGGATGCGTTATGGACGATGACGCAGCAATGCTGAGATCAGGAACCCCGTAGGCGCCCACAAGTGTTGCAAATTTTGTGCAGCTTGTGAGTTTCAACCTCCCCGGAACCGCGCATCTTCGGCCTGACCAGTTTACGGGTTATAGAATCTCCGCATGGAAACGCTCGATTGATCAGCCCATTGCTATGAATAAACGCATCTCCTTGATCATTGCCATCTTTTCCAACCGCGGTGTGGCTGAGGCAGTCAGGCGTCTAGGCAGGGAAGATGCTCAGGCCTTTGTCGACGTGGTAGACGAGGTGCTTCCCCACTCTTCTGTCCAAGTAAAATGGCTCGCTGACCTGACCTCATGCTGAGTAGATATCAGATAGCCTAGAACCGCAGCTCAAGAGGAAGTGTCTGAACATCCTGTGCAAGATATGTGGTCGCCACGCTTTGCTTCCAAGCCCATTCCAAATCCCGCTCTGTTTTGACCGATCGGAGGAAGCACTGTACAGCGGTGGGTATGCCGACGTGTGGATGGGTAACCATCAAGGTCGCAAGGTCGCAGTCAAAGTTCTGAAGGTATACTCAACAAGCGATTTTAATAAGATCACAAATGTGGGTCACCGCACAAGGCTTGCCAGAAGTACATATCGAAGAGCTGATGATTGTTGTGATTGCGCAGACGTTCTGCAAGGAAGTTGTAACTTGGAAGAGCCTCTGTCATCCGAATTTGCTCTCACTGTTGGGAGTGACGATGGGGAAAAGGGTGTTTGCGATGGTTTCAGAATGGATGGTTAATGGGAACATCAACGAGTTCGTCGAGGCACATAGGGATGCGAATCGGTTCGAGCTTGTAGGGCTTTACTCCTACCACTGACCTCACCTGTCACTGACGAAGGCGCTCCCGACAGCTCGAAGGCGTCGCCCGGGGATTGCTGTATATGCATGGGGAGGGGATGATACATGGGGACCTGAAGGGGGTATGAATTTGAACGCTAATTGCTACACCACCGTCTGAAGCACTTTTTATCAAGCTCAACATCCTGATTGATCAAAACGGCTGTGCTCGGCTGGCAGACTTTGGGCTTCTCACCATCGTCTTAGACTCTACAAACCATACGAGCACGAGCACACCCAAGAGTGCTGGCACTATGCGATGGATGAGTCCAGAACTCCTCGACCCGGACCGGTTCGGCCTTGGGGATGGCCGACCGACGAAACACTCGGATTGCTACGCACTAGGGATGGTGATCCTTGAGGTGCTGAGTGGCAGACCTCCCTTCTCAAATTATAATAACTTCATCGTCATGAGGAAGATCGTCGAAGGCGAACGTCCAGGGAAACCGCAGGGAGGAGAAGAGGTGTGGTTCACCGACGATCTCTGGGGGGTGCTGGAACAGTGTTGGTCACCCCAGCCAGAGGGGCGCCCCACAATCGACACCGTACTTCAATACTTAAAACAGGGTTCAACGGCTTGGCAGCCGCTACCCTCTGATTCAGATGATTACGCTTGGTCAGACAGTGATGATCAGTCGCATTTCACATTGAGCCATGGCCCAAGTATTGAGCCAAGTATGTTTCTTCATCTTTCTTTAAATCCCACTCACCCTCAAACAGCCTTTGTAGCGGCCCGGGCAGATCCACAGCATGATGACCGAACCCCAGTCCCGTCCAAAAATGAGCCTCGTAGTGTGTATGCGGGCCAAGATTCGCACCAACCGTCTCCAGGGAGCCAACAGAGGTTGGCCGAGCTGCCCGTGAGTGTGGCGCCCGGCATGGCAGATACGTTTGTTTTGCTTGATAACCCGTGACATATTCTAGGTGCTCCCCGATTCCACCGATGTCAAACAAGCCGAACCAGCGCAATCCCAGGATATTCCCAACGCTCCATTCCCGGGTTCTTCCACGGCGTCGATCACCAGTTGAATATCACCCTGCGTTTACAACGAACCACGTTCTCGATTACTGATTCGCTGTATCACTGTAGATGAACCAAATAGAAGCGCGCCCCCCCTGTTTCTTGGGGACCTTGACCGGTCCACACTGCCTCCAGAATTTCAAAAGGAAGGTAGCGATTGGCTCGCCACATTCAATCCTCAAGTCAAACGGGTGCTAGATGTCAGTTTGGTTCATACCCTACCCCACGAAAGGTTGGTTGCGTCAATCGTTCGGTCACATCTATAACAGGAATCACCGGGCTAACGATATGTTTTCCGTGTTTAGTCGCGTTTGGTGTGTTCGATTTTCTGCGAACGGTAGGTATTTGGCCACAGGAGACTCTGGGACAGCCCGGATCTATGATGCGAAAACTGGAGCCCAAATTTGGTTCGCTCTTCTCCCAGTGCACGTTGGCCGATGGGACCCCTGGCTCTGACACTGTCATTGTTGCACAGCGTCCTGTCGGACAGGTGGTCCACGACCATTACGAAAAGTGTATGTTTTAGCCCGGACGGCGAATTGCTCGCAACTGCGACTTGGGATGGGGCGGTCGGAGTAAGTTCTAGGACTTTCGTGTTGGCGATTATCGCCATCATCATCATTTTTCAGGCGAATGTTCAACACAGCGCGACTTTTTGCGCTCTAGGTTTGGGACATCGCCAAGAAGCAAATTCACAACAGGTTCGAGGGTCATACCCATGAGATCATCTCGGTCACTTTCTCGTCGGACGGGGGATTCCTCGTCTCTGGGTCGAGAGATTGTACAACGAGGATCTGGGATATGACGGACGGGTCGTCAAGGACCCTTGCAATCGCCGACGGGGCTCGTGCTGAGGTTACAAGCGTAGCTATCGGCCCCGATGGACGACTGGTAGCCACCAGTAGTGAGGATAGGGTACGTGATCAACAATTGCTTGTTGGGATGTATTCAGGATACAGTTCCTACAGATGATACGCATCTGGGACGCCCGCACTGGTGAATTGTTGGAGACGCTGCGGGGACATAGTGGTATGGTGTGGAGTATGGCGTTCACCCCTGATGGGCGTGGATTGGTGAGCGGGAGTTTGGACAAGACATTGAAGTACTGGGACATTTCCAGTTTGGCGATTGGACCTGGCGTTCGACCGGACTCACTGGGGGCGTCAGAGCGCGACACTTTGAATAAAAAGGATGCTAAGACTCATGAGGGCGGCAGCGCGTGCACGATGAGCTTTGTCGGTCACAGGGTACGTGTCGAATTGGCTGACTATGGATGTATCTAATTGCCAGACGCAGTACCCCGTATTTTCCGTCGCTGTCTCGCACGATGGCCGATGGGTGGCGAGCGGATCTAACGACAACACAGTTCAGTTCTGGGATGCAAAGTCTGGGGTCGTTCAATTGATGTTGAAAGGTCACACAAAAGCAGGTCTGTTATCCCCGAGCTGATCCGAGTACCCTGGGCTGATAGTTCTTCCGTTCTAGTCGAGTCAATCGATCTTAGTCCCGCCGGAAGCCTTTTGGCCACTGGTTCACCCGACCAGCGGGTCCGTATCTGTAAGTCTCGTTATTCTCTGGGATTTTCATCAGCCCTGATTTGTTGAGCTTTGTCTGTTTCAGGGAAATACACTACCATTTCCTAACAGCTGTAGACTCTGCACATAATTCATCCGGCCTGCTCTCTCTCTCTTTCCCGTCTCTCGTTTGGTACATTCAATGTTGTCCATACCCCATGCATAACTTTCCTCTCCCTGGCGCTTCCGTTCGCTTTGGCGTTGAAAATATTTCTGTTCGAAACCGTTGCTCCGTCCCATCGATGTCCTGGTTCGATCCCGAAGCGGTTCGGTGGGGGCGACAGGGCCCTCCAATCGCTCTGTCTCTTCTGGAATGAATTTGGTCGTGCATCCTGAGGACATCCGAAAGAGCTGCCCTCGGCCTGGCAAGCTTCCAACCGAGCTCGTACCTAAAGTGGGACACGATTGGGCGGTACGAGGACGAAACTGAAGTCGAGGGGCCAAAAATCTTGGAAAATATTGTAAAGAGGATACTACAAGCGGCGGCTTCGTAGCTCTGCTAGTCTTGGCATGCCAGTGGTAACTGATATGGGAACGGCGTCGTTGGATCAGTGCAGCTTTAACATCGGTCGTGGCTATGCCGCTTGCCGGCGCTACTGATCGTTGACAAGAGAGCGAGAAACCGCTGGGAGGTGGGCGTACATGTATAACCGGAAGGCAAACCGAAATAAGAGACCCAGCAGGGGGAGTAAAACACCAGAACGCTGAGCATCAGGAGAGAGGGAAGACACGATCCAAGGAAGCGTATCTGGCGAGAAATTTCTATCCACATGATAAACCTTCCACACCGCTCCTCCCTTCTCGCTGGTCTCCAAAACGCTCGGTCCCAGTGGCACGTCCAAATCCCACTCCCATCGCTTCTTCTTGTCTTCCTTCAAATTCGCGAGGATCTCTCCATCTCCATCGTCTGCCTCTGCAGAGGCTGAAATGGAAGGACAGAGGGGAACGACCGCGTTGTTTTTCTTCAATGTCACGTCCTCACCCAATACGGTGTTCACCGGGGGGACCATTATGGTCGTCGGTGTGACGGGTGCAACCTTGACTCTCTTCGGTCTCCCGACCTTTCCTTCGCCCTTACCCTTCCTCTTCCCCTTGACCCCACGCTTGGCTGCTTCCACCTGCTGTTTCCACCCAGGAGGTCGGATCGGGGAGGAACGTTCGGAACACCGAACTTGACCCATCTATACTCAATCCCTTCTCCTTTATTCGACAACCTCACGCCCCACACTCTAATTCCCTTCTTCCCGTCCAGCTCTAGGCTCCACCCACGTGTTCCGAACGATCGCAAAGGCACAGGGACTGGGGTCTTTGTCACAGCAGGGGCCGTCACTGTATTTGCGTTTGCATTTGCAGTAGCGCTGACCGTGGTCGTTATGCCAGCAGTCCCGTAGTATGGAGTCGGTGTGAATGAGGTTGTTACCGTGGTGTACGTCGCACCCATATACGGAATCCCATGTTATCACGTAAGCCATCATCCCTGTTTCCCCCGCCCCGAATCTCGGTCCTCCATATCCGTATCCGCAGTTATTCAGATTGGACGGAGGGTTTGGCGGAGTCGTCGTGGTAGAGAGAGATTATCCCGTGTTTGTATAGGCGGGGTACATCCCCAGGACCTTCGTAGGCGTGTGATTGAGATCGAGGTGGCGTGTTGGATGGTAGGTTGAGTTATGGTGGCTTGCCGGCTAGGGTCTGTGGGTTGTTGATAAGACGCATTTGGATAATGGTCCGAGCTGGTAGGGTCAGAGTAGTTGTAGTAGTCGACATTGCGGTCTTCGATGTCGACAGAATGGGCTGAATTGGTGTTGGATCGGCTGACTTGGAGCAGAAGTTGGAATTTTCAGGCTCGGCTGCCTCTGTCGTGGTGGCTACACTGATATCCTTTGGCAAGCCTGGAAACCTGAACATTACTGACTATCCTTTCATAGGGGTAGGATACCGTAGTGCTCGTCTCAAAGGTCGAGGCAGCCCCGGTTCCGGGAAGCTTCGGCGTGATCCCGGGGGTCCCGGTCGAAGCCGAACACTCAGGAAGAGAGCACGGCGCAGGGAGATCAGACATGAGCGGATGGAAATAAGACTGTGGTGGTCGGTTCAGCCTTCTAGAGAACACGAGCAGCCGCTTGAAAAGCGCATACCTTCAAAGTCTGCGCGTCTCCGTGGATCTGACTTCCTTTTGAGTTGAACTCCATCGCGTTCAAAAAGACAAGTTGGACATCCTCAGTAGAAAAGTCGGTGCTCGTATGATATTCCTCCCGTTTCAACTTTTCCTGCAATGAATTTCTCGCTTGGAGTTCCATGGATTCCGTAGAGATAACCTGTCCACTGAACGGATCGAGGTTACAACGTGTTGACATGTAAGATGAAACGTACTCGTCGTCGGTCCTATCGACCAGCTTCTGCAAACGCGACTTGAGAATGCAAGAGAGATTATGTGTCCCCCCCCTCCCTTGCCTCCGCCGGTGAGTCTCCCGTCAGCTAGGTGTATTCCTCGTTGGCAAGTTTCTGAGGGAGGTCAGTTGTGTCACGTAAATGACGGATTGGTGTTGCCAACATACGTGAAGGTGTTTTGCATCCTTCCGGATTGGACTATCCTGGATGTTGTACTTCTTCGCGTTCTTGAAGCAGGGTTCCAGGTTCTGTCTGACTGCGTCGAGGTCGGCATACTTTTTGGTTTCCTTCCGAGGCTTGATCTCGTCGAGGGCGACCAGATTTGGATTTGCTGGAATATTCCGCGTAGTAACATTTTGACGGCAGACGCATGAACTCTGTAGAGAGAGGATGGCCCCTGCGACCACGGAACGGGCATGAGGACAGTCGGAGGCGTGAGAGACGAGGAAAGCACACTCTTCATTTGTCGTATCTCGCAGAGCAACAGGCAGAAACTGATGCCTTCCAGTGTGTTCGTCGTAAACAGGTAAGTTGTTGGTCAGTGTTACTCAAAGTCCCTTTTGTTGACATCCCGATGCCGTTACCGCCAGGCGCAAACCCGTCGTGCTGATGAGCCTACGACTGTAAGCTCTTGTCCCTCGGTCTTCGAGTGGCTCCTCTTACTGATTTGCAACCGCAGACGTTCGTTACATGCACCGTCTGCAACGACAGATAGAAGTTCTCTTATCATTATCCGGGCTCTCGATTGCCAACGCACCTCGCATCTTTAGACCACTTGCACCTCCCTTCTTCCTTTTCGGCCAGTAGTCAGATTCGTGTCCTGCTTGTTCTTTGAGCTGGATTGTCTTCCGTCCCGCCTCGTTTAAGTTAGCCAATAGCAAATGATGGATTGATCGAATCCCGTGATCAGGAATTGTGGCAGACTTCCATGCACCGCGGCGGCGACCAGTGGTACAGGCGCCATGAGCGAGATTCGCCGAGTCTCCTTCAACCGGAGCCTCATCTCTCCCCCTCTTGATGTTACCAGTAGCTTCGAGTACAGGTCCTCCTAACCCCGCCGACGAGAGGCAGCCCCTCTTGGGATCGCGTGCTGGGAATGTCTCAGTCGATGTTCAGTTTGACCCCGAGGCAGCAGTCTCGGCAGATGAGTCCACCAAGGCTGAGATTGTCGCCGAGAGGGTAAATTACTGGGGGGTTGTCTGGTATTTTGTTTTTGCCGCTTTCGGGGGGTTCATACTGGCGGGAGTAATCAAGGTCAAGAATGTTGACATTGAAGTACGTGTCATGATGTCCAGCTGTTTTTCTTTTGGTCGTTGATCATTGGCATGCCCCGCAGTTTGATTTCAAAGAGGCTTTGAAAAAAGCACTCGGCGACGGGCTGAGTGGTGCTGCTGGTACGAATAATCTGTGTGTCGGTTGAAAGCGATTTATCTCCGAGGCCATATCTCCAGTAATGGTGCTGCAAGTCTTGACCTTGATGGTTAGTACCTATCTGCGTACTCTCGCACCAAACCTCACGAGGGCTACCCTGTGTTCAGCCCCTACGCACCACAATAAACTACCAGTACCGCTATGGCATGACAACCACCGAAGTAATTAATACCTTGTACGCCGACGGGGGCTACTCCCGCTACTATCAAGGTCTTTCCGCAGCTCTTATCCAAGGGCCTGTGGCTCGCTTTGGTGATACCGCGTCGAACGCTGGTGTCCTTGCCCTCCTGGAGTCTAACTCGTTCATGAAGAAACTCCCGTTAGCGATCAAGACCGCTTTCGCTTCGCCGTGTGCCGCAGCGTTTAGGGCCATCCTAACACCCCTTGATACCGTCAAGACCACGCTCCAGGTCGAAGGAAAACCCGGGTTGAAGCTACTGAGGAACAGGGTATGTCGCTATTTCAAGAGCCCGGATCTTTCCCTGCGCCGGAGCTGAGATTGGTCATTTACAGATCAGAAAGCACGGGATCACTGGTTTGTGGTTTGGAGCGTTTGGATCAGCTGCTGCCTCATTCGTTGGACATTACCCCCGTACGCGGCTGACCTGTTATGATCGGATTTCCGGCTGATCTCGCTGCCAGTGGTATGGGGCGTACAACTATCTCCAAGAAGCACTCCCGGAGCAGGATTCCAGGTGGCTGGAGCTATGCCGACAGGTCTTCATCGGGTTTTGCGCTACCACAATCTCTGATACCGTTTCAAACTCCCTGCGCGTCGTTAAGACGTATCGACAAGTTCACGAATGCAGGGTTGGATGCCTTACTGCCGCCAAAGACATAGTGGCTGAGGGCGGACTGTTGGGTTTGTTCGGTCGTGGGTTGAAGGCGAGATTTATAGCGAACGGAAGCCAGGGAGTCATGTTCTCCGTCCTCTGGAAATTTACTACGGATTTGTAAGTTTTGCTTTTGGGATTCAAGTGGGCGGAGCTAACGAGATTATATGATCATGAAGATGGGATAAGAAGACAAATTAGTAACCGCTCCCAAATCTAGATACGCGCCGACCCTCTTTATCCTGACCATGGGATGCTAGAGGGCGAAAAAAAAACATTGTGAATCAGATCGGGCCTAGCCACCACCATACTTTGTAGTCACACGGATTGAATGCGGCATTGGATTTTGACCCAGGAGCACGTAAAGTAAACGAAGGAAAAGCAAAAAGCTTGCATTAAGAGGGAATCGGACCCCCGGCGGGCGGCGCCGCGCGCCATTTAATGGCAACGACCCAGGCTACCACTATCCCGTTAATGGTTGAGACCACGTTTCACCACAGAACCCGAGTGGTTGGGGGAGCAAATCCACCTCGCCGAAAATCTCGGACCACTACCAACTGATCAACGTTTGGGCGACGACGCTATCACCGTCCACCCCGAGTTTTGTCCAAGAAGTATGCCCCAAAGTACTCATCCAGTAAAGTAAGAAATGCATGCTGTGATTACAGGAGTTGTAGTTGATAACGAGCGCTGCCGCCGAGTCAACAGTGACGGTCTACATAAGTAAAAGATGATAGGTATCCGATGTTTCCGGGTGTTGAGCCGGATACAAGTCCTCTGCCGGCCTCCCTTCCAAGTCATGATGTGATATTATAATTTGAGGAATGATGTGTCGATGCCATGTGCAAAATCCCAGAGGCAGATGCGCTAGGGGAGTCGATAAGTATTGTCCAGTTAGAGTAGCAACGGCCACGAACCTGATACTCTCCCGCGGAGACAATCTTCGTGCAATCAAAGCCAACGCCAAAAACACGTCCAGTGTGACCACCCGGAGGATCCCCGATGAACGCTCCGGTCTTCCTGTTCAAACCCTCCACGGTAGAGTCGTAGCCGCCACTGACGACCCACTCTTCGTTCATGCACACGCTCCTCACAAGCCCAGTGTGGGCATTGGTGTAACGCTTAAGGCGGAGCATGCCAGCTTGACCAGGTATAGTTCTGCGAGCACCGGCGCTCAAAACCCCACGACCACAGGTCTTACACATGCCAGAGATTGGAGGCGGCATGTACTCCTCATCGACGCATGTTACGAGTTCCGGGTCGGCTTTGGGGGTAGTAGATCCGTCCGGGAAAGGCCTAGTATCCAATTCTTTGCTGGTAGGCCAACCTTTACCAGTGGTAATGTCGATCAATCGGATGTGCTTGTCGGATGAACCCGAGAAGGTATACGGAGGACAGAAGTCGGTCAAAGGAATGCTAAAAGGCATTCATAAGTTTGCGGTTCGATCTGGGTTCGCAAAACGCGCACCCCCTGCTGTGGTAATTCTCAAAAACCCGGACTAGATTCCCATTTTCTGCGTTCCAGGTTCGGATGGACCTGTCGCCGGATGTGGATGCCAAGAGATCCCCTGCCAGAGCAACCGTGTTGACATGAGGTACCATACTTGGGAAGAGATATGTGCGGACGGTTTCATCTTTTAAATGGCTGTTAGAACCAACACCACGATCTCTCCGTCAGAAGGCGTACCTTTTGAACATGAGAAAAGGTGCTTCTCGTCAGATCCAACCGCGAGGACACTCTCACACTATCCGTATGGTCACGAATGACGAAGAATGACACGTTCTCAACCAGGTGCCAAAGGCAAACCCTAGAATCATTTCCGACACTGCATAGTAACCCATCATGGGCAACGAGGCTCAGAACGCTGCCTAGGTGGATTTTATGGACGACCCGAATGAGTTGAGATGTCTGAAGGTCCCATTTGCGGATAGTCTTGTCCTTTGAGCCAGTGAATAGTGTTTGGACACCGGTTTGGGGGTCAGTGTACAACTGGAGACAGTATATAGTACTCGTGTGAAGATTTGTGGTGCCTTGTTCATTGAGTCGCCCGCCGGGTCTAGCCTGAAGGGTGGAAAAACGGTATAAAGAGTACAAGAAACGGATGTAGAGATGAGTGTGGGTTCGGTAAGAAACTGGAGGATGTTGAAAGAGAAGGACGGGCGGAGTGACGATTTTTTCCAGATATGACCCGCTTCATGGTGAAGGCATATTCTGACAGGGAACTGGAGTCGGAGTCAGGAGGGATCGAATCGGTGGCGTTTCTTGATTCAAGGCCTGGTTCAGGGTAAGGGGTATATATTTCGTCGCCCATGCCTTCGTCGTCAGTGTTAACGGGTGATTCCGATCTCATAGATGAAAAAACGGCGGTGAGATCGAGAGGTAGGAAGGGTTGTTTCCACTCAATACCATGAGCTCGACACAACGTTTTCCAGAGTGAAACATCGTTGGCAAGAGCTCGCCACCGACAGTCGACGGCAGAACAACGCAGTAGTGATTGCCACTGTAAGTATGAATGAACGTGAAGCACAATTTCGTCAGCTAGAAGCTGCAGTGATGTCGTTAACCGGAGAAAGTTGTGATTGTCACGAAACAATACACCCAGAGAATGTCAAACTCTAGCAGAGGGCTGATCCTGTCACGAAGCTGGGCAAGGCGGGATCCGGGAAGTGATTACAGAGGCATGTACGCAAGATCTATCCCCGCCATTTTTCAGTACCGGAAACCATTTCGTCGAGGAGGCCACTACCTTCCCTGTCCTTATCTGACATTGTGCGGGCGAGTTGGGTGGTGGAAAACGTGGATTGTGAGGTGAGGTGGACCATGGTGACAGCGACGTGGTGGCGTCCGCACACGTAAGGAATAAGGTAGAGAACGGAAAAAACGGGCGATCAGGTTTGGTCCGCTTATGTGCTCACCGACTACCGAACACACCACCGTCGATCCACTTGACCTGAGGGGCCACCAGGGCGGAAATGGAAGATGAACCGATGCGGGACGGGCCCGGGGATGCCGAACAAGGCATCCGAGATGACCGCGACGGAACGACATCTTTCCCGGACTCCAGAGAGGCTGTAATTTCTCAAAAATTCGAGGTCTTTCCCGACCTATTCGCTTCAAGCCTTTCCGCAGACGAATTCGCCGAATACTGCGACCGTATCGGGCGGACGGCGGACGAAATCGTGAAAGGAGGTTACAAATCCGTTTGAAGCTCCGATCCTCTTCCGGAGTCCCCGTCAGTAACTGACGGGTGTTGTATCAGATTGCGCTCCAGCTCCCCGATGAACTCCTGGGAGACTCCGTTCCGATATTCAAAGTTTTGAGATCCAAGCTTGGAGAAGATATTCACCTGTATACCCTTGCCGACACATCGTACGGAAGGTCAGTCCGATCATATACTTGAGATTAATTCGTTTCACAGAACCCCAGCTGTTGCGTAGATGAGGTTGCTTCGCAGCACGTTAACGCCGATATTGTTGCTCATTACGGACATGCATGCACGTGCCTGAGCCAGTGCGTTTGTCTCCCTCCGACGATCAATCGGATTTCCACCCACATTTATCAGGACATCTCAGATCAGGTCACGGAGCTCGCAAATTCAATACGTGGTTCATCCCGGGCAGCTTCCACGGGGCGTTTTGTTATGCGGTGTGACGTCGTGTATTCGTGACTGCTCCCTCTCTCTTTCCCGTCTCTCGTTTGGTACATTCGATGTTGTCCACGCCCCATGCATAACTTTCCTCTCCCTGGTGTTTCCATTCGTTTTGGCGTCGAAAGCATTTCTGTTCGAAACCGTTGTTCCGTCCCATCGATATCCTCGTTTGATCCCGAAGCGGTTCGGTGGGGACACCGAGGGCCTCAAATTGCTCCGTTTCTTCTAGGATGAATTTGGTCGTGCATCCGACGGTGCTGCCCTCGGCCTTGCAAGCTTCACCGATCGTGCTCACCCAGTTGCGGATGCGGATTTGGCTGGCCTAAATTAGTATTCAGGGTGTAATGTATGAACATGCGAATGACAAGGTCACCACCCAAAAGTGAGAAAGAGTAATTAACAAGAGGCGAGAAACTACTGGGAGGAGGCGGGTGTACATGTACAATTGGAGAGCGAAATGAGATGAGGGACCCAGCGGGGAGGGAGTAAAATACCAGAACGCGGAGCACCAGAAGAAAGAGAAAACACGACAAAGGGAATGCCTACTAAGGTCCATCCAACAAGAAATTTCTATCCACATAGACCTTCCACACCGCTCCTCCCTTCTCGCTAATCTCCAAAACGCTCGATCCCAGTGGCACGTCCAAATCCCACTCCCATCGATTCGTGCTTTCTTTCCCGTGCGTAAGGGTCTCTCCATCTCCATCCTCTTCGTCCGATCCATCGTTCGCTTCTGTGGGAGCTGAAATTTGAGGACAGAGTGGAACGACCGTGTTGGTTACCTCCACTGTCACATCCTCCTCACCTGATACGACGTTCACCGGGGGGACTGTAGTGGTCGTCGGCGTGACAGCGGCCGGAGGGGGCGGCGCAACCCTGACTTTCCCCGGTCTCCCGGCCTTTCCTTTTTCCTTACCCCCCTCTTCCCCTTGACCCCACGCTTGGCTGCGGAAGATCCAGCCTCGTAATCTCCATCATCCTACGCTTCCTCAACCTCCTTCTCTTCGTTCACCCTCACATCCCCTTCTTCCTCCTCTTGATCCCCACCCGTCGTTTCCACCTTGGCAGTCGGATTGACGGTAGAGCGGGGAGGAACATCGAGCTTGACCCACTTACAGCCTCCGCCCACATGCTCTCGTCGTGAGAAGTACCGTTGATCGCAAAGGTACAGGGACTGGAGTCTTTGTCACAGCAGGGGCCGTCACTGTATTTGAACTTGCATTCGCAGTAGCGCTGGACATGGTCGTGGCTGTGCCAGTAGTTCCGTAGCATGGAGCCGGCGCAGATGAAGTGGTTGTCGTGGTGTACGTCGCGTTCGTATACGAAATACTGCTTTCGTCGTCGAGTAAGCCGCCATCCCCGTAGCCCCCGCCCCGAATCCCAGTCTTCCATACGCGTATCCGTAGTTATTCAGATTGGACAGAGGGTTTGGCGGGGCCCTCGTGGTAGAAGGTGTGTACCTTGTGCTTGTGTAGGCGGAGTAGGTCTGTAGGATCGTTGTAAGGGTGTAAGAGGTCGAGGTGGCGTGTTGGGTGGTAGATTGGGTTGTGGTGGCTTTCTTGCTGGGTCTGTGTTGTTGATAGGGCAAATTTGGATAATGCGTGGAATATGTCTGGAGTGGTGCTGTCTCAACTTGTTGGGCTATCGTTTGAACAGGAGTTGTCGTCGAGGTTGTCCGAGCCGGTAGGGTCACGGTAGCTGTAGTAGTCAACATTGTGGTCTTTGATGCCGACGGAATGGGCTGAATTGGTGTTGGATCGGCTGACCCGGAGCAGAAGTTGGACTTTCGGGCTCGGTTGGCTTTGTCGTGATAGCCGCACTGGTATCCTTTGGCAAGCCTGAAACTCTGAGCATTACTGACCATCCCTTCACAAGGGTAGATACCGTAGTACTTGTCCTACAGATCGAGGCGGCCCCGGTGCCGGGAACCCTCAGCGTGATCTTGGAGGTCCCAGTCGAAGCTGAACACTCAGGAAGAGAGTATGGCGCAGGGAGATCAGACATGAACTGATGGAAGTAGGACTATGGTAGTCGGTTCAGCCTTCTAGGGAACATAAGCAACCGCTTGAAAAGAGCATACCTTCGAAGTCCGTGCGTCTCCGTGGGTCTGACTTCCTTTTGAGTTGAATTCGATCGCGGTCGAAAAGACAAGCTGGAAATCCTTAGAAAAGTCGGTGCTCGTATGGTATTCCTTCCGCTTCAACCTTTTCTGCGGTGAATTTCTTGCTGGAGAGTTTCATGGATTCCACAGAGATAAGCCGTCCACTGAAGGATCGAGGTTAAAACATGTTGACCGATAAAAATGTGAGATGAAACGCACCCGTTGTCGGGCTTTTTGACCGGCTTCTGCAAACGCGACTTGAGCATCCAAGAGAGATTAGGTGTCTTCTTCCTCCCTCCCTTGCCTCCACCGACGAGTCTCCCGTCAACTGGGCGGACTCCTTGTCGAAAATTTTCTGCAGGAGGTCGGTTGCATCGCGTAAACGACGGATTGGCGTCCCCAACATGCGTGAAGGTGTTTTGCATCCTTCCGGATTGGACTATCCTTCATGTTGTACTTCTTCGCGTTCTTGAAGCAGAGTCCGAGGTCCTGTCTGACTGCGTCGATGCCGGCATACTCTTCGGTTTCCATCCGAGACTTGATCTTGTCGAGGGCGACCGGATTTTGGATTTACTGGTAATAGTCCGCGTAGTGACATTTTGACGGCAGACGCATGAACTCTGTAGAGAGCAGACGGCCGCTGCAACCACAGAACGAGCATGGGGACGGTTGGAGACGCGAGAGGAGAAGAAAGGGCACCCTTTGTTTGTCGCATCCCTGACGGTCGACCAGGGAGAGAAGGTAGTATCCTGCTTGAAGTTGATCGCGCCGGGATCCGATACGACGTCCGTAGATTTGGGTCCACTTATTCATATTGTGCGCCTCCTTCGAAGGAACTCGACACCTGTAAGCTCACTCCACTCCACGTGATAGAGAATATGGCTCCCATTACACAGGGACAGACGGCTTGCCGCAGAAGAATTGCATCTCACGCGATCGGTCTCATCTGGCTAGAGAAAGACGGTCGATATCTGGTCGGCAAATCACGCCGGGATTGCGTCCCCTTTCAGCTAGCGCAATGATACGTTCTGGGGTTGCCCGGTGGGGCGGTTCCGCGATGGGGGCAAGTTCGACGATACGCACGCCCACGTCCGTGCAGGCAGCACTGGTTCATGGGCATATCGGGTACTATTTTCTTCCCTTCAGGAGTGTTCTCTCCTTGGTTCATCTCTCCCACTCACATGCATCGTTGCGTATTTGGTGCCTCACGATTCACCGTTGGTCTGTGCCATGTGTTTCCCCGTCTGGGTCTCCCTCGTCATGTTGTATCTTGACGTAGTGAGGCTGGACTCCAGCCTAAGATTTCGGATGAGACGAACCCAAAGGGCAAGCTGGTCACGTTCAATTTGAAGTTTAGAATGCCCTTATTGATAGGGACCTGCACGGACTCTGTTCCTTGCACGACCCCGAAGACCACGACATCACCATCTACTGATCCGGAGGTTTCCGACATCCGCGATGGAGTTCACGGCGTGTTTCTCGATCTATTTGTCCTCGCAGCCATGGATTCTGCCGGACCAATGCCAAGCTTCGGTTGACGGTGTCAAACAGGTAGGAAGTGATCAAGGCGACGTTACTGCCGGCAAGAATATCAGGCCTGACCATTTTCCAGGTTGCGATCGAGTGAAGATAGGAAAAGGTGAGCCAGGGGTGGGGGGCGACGACCGGTAGGCATGACGGATGTATTTATACTCGCCGTTCTTCCCTTTACGCCTCCTCGCGTGGAAGGTGAATACCTTAGACCATCAGAATTGTCGGTGAGACAGCTAGTACTGACTTAAAGCTGGTCCGAGAGAAGATCTGTTGTTCCGCGACGTTAGGATCCGAGGCAGGGATCATAACTAAGTTTGTCCTTCTCCACAATGTCGAAACCCCTATCCTAGTTCTCCCGCTCTGGCGGCGGACGGCTCTCCCTCGGGATGCCGTGCTTGGGTCGGTATAGGGTTCCCCTGTCCAGTGAGACAAACGTGCTAGTTGTGGACGGTGTGGCGGGCCATAGTACTCGTCAACTTGTTGCTCAATCGTGAGTATTTCTCCGCAAGCCCCCGCCATACAACTCCCTCATGACACCTTTTTATTGATATTCGACCATGCTAGCTTGATGGACATAGTAGTGCCTCTATCATTACCCATATGTAGTGTTATACGCACAGTAGTCCGTGATTCGCTCTGTGCTCCATTATTTTGTGAATTCCGTGTGCGCGATTGTGGGCTTTGTTCTTTGCCACCCTTGCGTGTTGTGGGAGCGAAGCCAGAGCGACCGTGCAACCTGCTTGACGGCCATACTCGATATATTGGTGTTATGGGACCAAACCGCGCCGTTATGAGGGTCGCTCTCCCGATGCACCTTCTGGACGACATCCGGCGCCCATTACGTTATGTAATCTATGAGGCTCAGAACGTGGGCGCCCGAGCCTCCAGGTTCACGCGAGGCATCTGTACATCCCCCCATTCACCAAGCCTGTCACGGCACTGGCCTTGCCAAACATCCACCATGAACCCACCCGATATCCTAGAGCAACTCCACTATCTCGACAAAGCTTCGCCACAATTCCACAAGCACCTCAGCAACTTCCTTCGCAGCGAGGAGTATCGAAGTACTGTTCCGAGCTTGCAAGGTGAAGATTTAGCGTGGCTTGTCGAGTACCTGGATAGCGTGAGCCTCCAAATTGTTTCTCCTTAACCCACGCCCAACACTGTCGTAGGTTCTCATGTCTATGTCACATCATGCCAGCCCCGCATTCCAGGAATACCTACACGAACTGAGAAATATCTGCGGCGTCAACGAGGTCCTACCGAAATTTTATACGCTTTCAAGCTCCCTCCTGGCCATCGGCCTCCCTCCAGTTTCTGAATCCGTGCATGAAGGGACCTTTGGTGGTTCGAGGGTACGGATTCGACGTGTAATAATGTACCCCGACGGAGACCCACGGACATTCAAGATGGTGCGTATGAGTCTGATGGCACTTTCCCCCATTTTTTGGCGCTAAGTAAATCCCCAGGCCTTCCACCGAATGGCCGTCGCGTGGAAAAACTTGGCTCACCCGAACGTCGTCCCCCTCCTGGGTGTCACCACTGACCCCATCCAACTCGTTTCGGGTTGGATGCCCGATGTCGACCTAACGGGATACATCGCGAGCCATCCAGACGCGGACAGATTGAATCTTGTGGGTGTCTCTTCTACTGTGCCGCGCGACGTGCTTACCCCTTCCCTAGTTATCTGATATCGCAGAGGGTCTGAATTACCTCCACTTCTGCAACGTTATTCATGGAGACCTCAGAGGGGTACGCGATCATTCTTGATCGTTTCGCCGCTGGTATATTGACACCCAACCAGCCAAGCGTCCTTGTGAGCATTACCGGCCGTGCACGGATCACAGATTGTGGTCTCGCCGTGGTCACTCAAAACATGGATTCGATACGGAGCGCTCCAGACGAGCACGGGCAAAACACCCGGTGGATTGCACCGGAGATCTTGACCAATCAGGGAACATTTAGCAAAGAAGCGGATGTCTTCTCGTTCGCCATGGTCATGATTGAGGTCCGTTGCAGTTCAGTATTGACATCTGGAGAATTTCGCTCATTTGAGCAAAGGTTCTCACTGGTGCCATTCCGTTTAATGACAAAACACCTCATGGGGCTATGCTGGCGATCGTCGGTGGTGAACGTCCACCACGGCCGATTCACCCAACTTTCACGGATGCTTTATGGACGATGACGCAGCAATGCTGGGATCAAGAAGTTCATCGACGTCCACATACGTTGCAAATTTTGTGCAGCTTGTAAGCTTCGACCTCTCTGGAACCGCGCGTGTTCGGCCTAACAAGTTTATTGGTTATAGAATCTCGGCGTGGAAACGTTCGATTGATCAGCCCATTGCTACGGATAAACGCATCTCCTTGATCACCGCCATCTTTTCCAATCGTTTTGTGGCCGAGGCGGTCAAGCGTCTATGCAGGGACGACGTGCAGGCCTTTGTCGACGTGGTAGACGAGGTACTTCCCCACTCTTCCATCCAAGAACGGCTCAATGACCTGACCCCGTGCTGAGTAGACATTAGATAGTCTAGGACCGCGGATGAAGAGGAAGTGTTTGAGTATCCTTTGCAAAATATGTGGTCGCCATGCTTTGCTTCCGAGTCCATTCAAAATCCCACTCTGTTTTGACCAATCAAATGGTTATCCGTTGTACAGAGGTGGGTACGCTGATGTGTGGATGGGCGAGCATCAAGGGTGCAAGGTCGCAGTCAAGGTTCTGAGAGTATACTCAACAAGTGATTTCAATGAGGTTACAAGTGTGAGTCACTGCCCAAGGCTCGGCAAAAGTTCGTATCGAAGATCTGATGATCGTTGTGATCGTGCGGGCGGCAGACATTCTGCAAGGAAGTTGTAACGTGGAAGACACTCCGCCATCCAAATGTGCTTCCGCTGTTGGGAGTGATGATGGGGGAAAGACTCCTTGCGATGGTCTCGGACTGGATGGTCAATGGAAATATCAATGAGTTCGTCAAGGCACACAGGGATGTGAATCGGTTTGAGCTTGTAGGGTTTTACTCCCACCACTGGTCTCACCTGTCACTGATGTGATTACTCCTGACAGCTCGAAGGTGTCGCCCAGGGGTTGCTGTATATGCATGGCGAGGGGATGATACATGGGGACTTGAAGGGGGTACGAATTTGAGCGCTAATTTCTGCTCCACCGCCTGAAGTGGACTTTTTATCAAGGTCAACATCCTGGTTGATCAATATGGCCACGCTCGCCTAGCAGACTTTGGACTTCTCACTATCATTTTAGACTCTACATGCTCCACAAGCTCGAACACGCCTAAGGGTGCTGGCACGACGAGATGGATGAGCCCAGAAATCCTTGACCCACGCCGGTTCGGCCTCAGGGACAGTCGACCGACGAAGCAATCAGATTGCTACGCACTAGGGATGGTGATACTTGAGGTGTTGACCGGTGTGTATCCCTTCCCAGATTATGGCAGCTTTATTGTCACGAGCAAGATTGTCGAGGGCGAACGTCCAGGGAGACCGGAGGGGGACGAAGGGGTGTGGTTTACCGACGATCTCTGGGAAATGTTGGAGCTGTGTTGGTCAACCCAGCCAGAGAGGCGCCCCGCAATCGATGCTGTACTTCAATGCTTAAGACGGGGTTCAGTGGCTTGGCAGCCGCTACCCCCTGATTCAAGTGATCGCGCTCAGTCAAATGGCGATGAACAATCAGATTTTACGTTGAGCCATGACCTGAGTATTGACCCGAGTATGTTTCTTCGCATTGCCTTGAACCTCACTCACCCTTAAATGGTTTTTGCAGTGGCCTGGATGGATCCACAGGATGATAACCAAAATCCAGTCCCATCCAGAAATGAGCCTCGTAGTGTATATGCGGGTCAAGGCTCCCACCACAAATATCCAGGGAGCCAACAGAGGTTGGCCGGACCACCCGTGAGTGTGACATCCAACATGGCAAATATGTTTCCTTTATATGATAACCCGTGACATATCTTAGGTACTCTCCGATTTCACAAATGTCAAACAAGCCGAACCAGCGCAATCCTATGATCGTCCCAACGCTCCAAGTCCATCCCCGGGTTCTGAGTCCACAGCGTCGATCACTACCGGTTAAATATCATCCTGCGTTTACAACAAACCACGTTCTCGATTACTGATTTGCTGTATCCATGTAGCCGAACCCAATGGAAGGGCGTCCCCCATGTTTCTTGGAGATCTCGATCAATCCACGTTGCCTCCAGAATTTAGAAAGGAAGGTAGCGATTGGTCTGCCATATTTAACCCCAAAGCCAAACGGGTGCTAGACGTCAGCTTAGTTCACACCCTAGCACACGAAGGGTTGGTGGTGTTATTCGTTCGGTAACCTCTATAGCGGGAATCGCCTGGCTGATGATGTGTTTTCCGCGTTTAGTATTGTTTTCTGTGTTCAATTTTCTTCAGACGGCAAGTACTTGGCGATGGGATGCTCTGAGACAGCCCAGGTCTATGATACGGAAACTGGGGATCAAATATGGTTCGGTCTTTTCTTAGTGCATGTTGGCCAATGGGGCCCTGGCTCTGACACTGTCATTGTTTCGCAGCGCCCTGATCGATGAAACAACTGCGGAAGATGAGGACCCACCGTGCATTTGGGACGTATGTTTTAGCCCAGACGGCAAACTGCTCGCAACTGCGGGAGAGGACGGGGAGGTCCGAGTAAGTTCTAGAACTTTCGTGTTGGTGATCACTACCGCAGTGGTCATCATTTCCGAGCCGAATGCTCAACATAGGACAACTTTTGGCGCTCCTAGATTTGGGATATCGCCAAGAGGCGAATCTTGAACAGATTTCAGGGTCACACCTCCGAAGTCAACTCGGTCGTTTTCTCCCCGGACGGGAGGTTGGTCATCTCTGGGTCGGACGATGGTACGACGAGGATTTGGGATATGATGGACGGGCCGTCGAAGATCCTTGCAACCGCTGCAGGTGCTTGGGTTGCAAGCGTGGCTATTAGCTCTGATGGACGACTGGTAGCCGCTGGTAGCTATGATGGGGTACGTGATTTATCATCGTTTATTGGGGTGTATTCCGAATGCAATTCCTATAGGTGGTATGTATCTGGGACATTCGCACCGGTGAATTGTCAGAGACGCTGCGAGGACACGGAGGTTGCGTGTACAGCGTGGCGTTTACCCCTGATGGGCGTGGATTGGTGAGCGGCGGTAGGGACAAGACACTGAAGCACTGGGATATTTCCCATTCAGCAAATGGACCCGGCGGTCGGCCAAACTCACAGGGAGCTTCAAAGCGTGACACGTTGAATGGGGAGGAGGATGTTGGTACTCGCGAGGGCCACAGCGCGTGCACGATGGACTTTATCGGTCACAAGGTACGTGTCAAATTTGCTGACCGAGGATGTGTCTGATTGTCGGGCACAGGATTGGGTAAATTCTGTCGCTGTCTCGCACGATGGCCAATGGGTGGCGAGCGGATCTTATGACTGCGGAGTTCAGTTCTGGGACACAAAGTCTGGGGTCGTCCAATTGATGTTGAAAGGTCATACAAAAGCAGGTCTGTTATCCCCGAGCTGATCCGAGCACCTTGGACTGACGGTTCTTCCGTTCTAGTCTACTCAATTGATCTCAGTCCCGCCGGAAGCCTTTTGGCGACTGGTTCACGTGATTCCCAGGTCCGCATCTGTAGGTCTCGTTATCCCCTGGAATTTTCATTAGCCCTAACTTGTTGATTCTTTGTCTGTTTTAGGGAAATACACTACCATTGCCTAATCTAGATGTAGACTCTGCACATAATTCATCCCGCCTGCTCTCTCTCTCTCTCTCCCGTCTCTCGCTTGGTACATTCGATGTCGTCGATACCCCACGCATAACTTTCCGCTCCCTGGCGTTTCCGTTCGTTCTGGCGTTGAAATTATTTCTATTCGAAACCGTTGCTCCGTCCCATCGATATCTTTGTTTGATCCCGAAGCGGTTCGGTAGGTGCGGCAGGGGCCTCCAATTGTTCCGTTTCTTATAGGATGAATCCGATCGTTCATCTTGAGGACATCCGACAGAGCTGCCGTCGGCCTGGAAAGCTTCAGCTTCACTGATCGTGGTCACCCAGCTGCGGACACGGATTTTTGCCGGCCCAAATGTATATTCAGGATGTCATGTATGAGCGTGTGAATGACAAGGACAACGAGCCAAAAGTGAGAAAGAATACTAGATTGAAAAGAGAGCGCGAAACCGCTGGGAGAAGGCGGGCATGCATGTCCGAATATTGAGAAGCAAACTGAGGTAAGAGACCGAGAGGGGACAAAACACAAGAACGCGCGGAGCACCAGGAGAGGGAAAATACGACTCAAGGGA
>Ga0307515_10004218_pt1 | contig 29912 bp, 19 predicted proteins | sample 17_EM_MG_FD_194513 | JGI IMG/M metagenome (GOLD analysis project Ga0307515, IMG submission 194513) | Populus trichocarpa ectomycorrhiza microbial communities from riparian zone in the Pacific Northwest, United States - 17_EM | ecosystem: Host-associated > Plants > Roots > Unclassified | place... | reverse complement strand
TCTTACCTATTAGTAACAATTTTAGGAGATCCAATAGCCTATAGAGGAGGCATTATTAATCTTAAAATAGGACCTATTTAGTTAACCATTAAAGGGAGACAGATTAAGATGTCTTTTAATATATTACTATTAGAAAACAATAAGGCAGTATTAGGAATGCCTTAGTTATAAAAATACAACCTAAAGATTAATTAAGTTATAGGTTAGGTTAATATTAGGGATACTTAATAACGTAAAATACAATAATAAGCTAAGTTGGTATAGTACTAAGTAAGAGCAACTTATAAAGAAATAGAAAAAGGATTAAGTTATGTACTAAAGAGATACTATAAGTATAGTAAGAAACTATAGTTACTAAAGAGTAAGAAGCTATTAGAGTATGTAGTATAGAACTATAAGATAGAATTAGAACTAGAAATAAGTCTAAAATTCTTTCCAATCTATAAGCTTATTAAAGAAGAAGGTAAAGCATTAAAAGAGTTTATCTAGAAAAACTTATAAAAGGGATATATTAAACCATCGCAGTTATTAGTAGGTTATCTAGTACTATTTATACTAAAGAAAAATAGTAAGCTAAGATTATATATTAACTACAAACAGTTAAACAGCATTACTAAAAAGAATAGGTATTCTTTACCCTTAATTAGTGAAATTTAAGACAGAATAGGTAACGCGTAAATCTTTATAAAGACAGATCTAAGATAGGCATACTATTAGATTAGAATTAAGAAAGGCAATAAATAGAAGGCAGCCTTTAGATTAAAGGAGGGACTATATAAACCACTAGTTATATAATTCGGGCTTATAAACGCACCAGCAACGTTCTAAAAGTATATTAACAATATATTAGGAGAATACTTAGATAAATTTATTATAGTATACCTTAATAATATTATTATCTACTTAATAACTAAGGAAAAACACGGGGAATACGTTAAATGGGTTTTAAAGAGACTATAAGACGAATAGATACTAGTAGCGATTAAGAAATATAAGTTCTTTACTAGAAAAACCAATTTTATAGGATTTATTATTAAACTAGACTAACTTAGTATAAATCTAAAGAAGATTAAGGCTATAGTAAATTAGCAAAAACTAGAAAACGTTACGCAGTTAAAATTATTCTTAAGGTTTTATAATTACTACAAAAGGTTTATAGTATAATAGTTAAAAAATATTAAACCATTTACGCGATTAATAAAGAAAGAAAAACTATAGGCATAGGGAAAGGAACAGTAGAAACTCTTTAAGAAAGTTAAGGAGTTATTTACCTAAGAGCTAGTTCTTAAAATCTATTAACTAAGTCTAGAGACGGTTATAGAAATAGATATATTAGACTATATACTAGGGGTATACTTTATATAAAGGCATTAAAATAGATAACACCTAGTAGCATATTATAGTCGGAAAATAACACTACTAGAGTTAAACTATAATATCTATAATAAGGAGTTATTAGGTATAGTTATAGTACTAAAGAAATAGAGAGTATTTTTATAAGGTATAGAGAAACTATTTATAGTTAAAACGGATTATAAAAACCTAACAGGATTCCTAATAATAAAGGAACTTAATTAAAGATAGGTTAGATAGGCAGAAATGCTTATAGAATACTATTTTAAGATTTAGTATACTAAGGGTATAGATAATATATAAGTAGACGCTTTAAGTTAAAAAGCCAAACTATAGAATAATAAAAAGCTATTAGGGGCTTTACTGTAAAAAGACATAGATAGATTAATTAGGTACAATTATCTAAAAATTATAGCAATTTAGAAAAAACTAGAAAAGGTTTATAAGTTACTAGGAAGCTTTTAGGTATAAAGAATTTTAGAGGCATAGCTAGAAGATCTATAGGCGGAAATATATAAAAATTAAGAAGCTAAGTATATCCTAAAAAGCATAGCAGAACAATTTATAGAAGATTTTTATAAAGGATTAACTTAAGGACATAATAGAGCTATAGGCTTAGTATCAAAACTCTAAGAGGAGTATATTATTAATAAAATCTAGGGCTTAGCGTAAAAAGTTATAAAGGAATATCTAAACTACTAAAGGAATAAACTAATAAGGCATAAGCTATATAGAGGGCTATACCCTATTAAAATACCAGAGAGACTATAGGAGGTTATATTATAGGACTTTATTATTAAGTTACTAAAATTAAAAGACCCTATTACTAGACAAGATTATAATATAATCTTAGTAATAGTAAATAAGCTTATAAAGTAGGGATACTTTATAGCATATACAGAAGAAATATTAGCAGAAGATATCGCTAGAATCTATATTAAAGAAGTATTTATAAGATATAGAGCATTAAGCAAGATTATATTAAATAGAGATCTAAGATTTATAGCAGCATTTTAAAAGGCATTCTTAGCGGAGTAAGGAGTTAGAGTAGCAACTTCTACTATATATTACCTATAAACAGACGGTTAAATAGAAAGGCTAAATTAGATACTAGAACAGTATTTAAGACACTATATTAATTATACATAGAATAATTAGGTATTATTATTACTAGTTATATAGTTCGCATATAATATAACACCTTAAAAAGGAATAGGCATATTACTATTTAAGGCAAATTATAGGTATAAGCTAAGGACATCGTTGTTACTATAGTAAGTAAAGAAAATAAGTAGTATAGCTAAAGAAAGAATAAAGACGTTAATAAATCTTTATATAGACCTTATAGAATTAGCTAAGAAAGTACAAGAAAAAATAAAAAAGTACTATAATATTAAGAGATCTAAGGAACTAGATCTTAAGGAGGGAGATAAAGTATAGCTACTATATAAAAATTTTAAGAGTCGATAACTAAGTAAAAAGTTAGACTATGTTAGACTAAGACCTTTTAAAATCATTTAAAGGATTTCACTAGTTATATTTAAGTTAAACTTACTAACTAAAATAAAAATCTACCCTATACAGTATATTATAATACTAAAGCCAGTATACGGGAATATTAAGTTACTAGTTTATAAAGCAGACATATATAGAGGATAAGAGGAAGATAAATAGTAAGTTTTAAAGATCGTTAATTATAAGGACATCAACAATAAAATATAGTACGAGGTCAAGTAGATAGGCTATATTAAGACTACCTAGGAACTACTAAAAAATTTAAAAAACACTATAGGAAAGGTATAGGAGTATTAAAAGAGATTAGGTTAGGCAGCATTAATAAGGAAAAATTGTAAAAAAAATAAGTCACCTAAAGGGGACCTAAGAAGAGCAGTTGCTAAACTACTTAGATCTATTTCCTTCTTAGTTAAATAAAAACCTATCCTTTTATTACTAAGTTTCTATAGACCCTATTCTATAAATTTCCACTCCTTAAAACAGACCTTCTTACGCACCTTTTTAAGATAGATTAGCTAAGCGGATACCACCAAGTAAGACTTAAGGGCCCGTTGCTAAGTATTAGCAGCCTCCCATTTAGCGTCCTAAAAATAGCGTAACTTAGTAAGAGCAATAAACAGTTTATTATCTAGCCGCGTAGCAGTAAATTAAATATAAAACCCTAAGATAAATTAATTAGGAAACTAGACAACTATTAAGGGTAATAGGTTGCGTATATTTAGTATTAAAGACAAAGTAAACGTTATAGGATAAATATATATTTACTTTAGTGCACTCTAAGCAAAAGAACGGTTATCGTAAAGATAGACTCGCCAACGCAATATAAACCAACCCCTTTTTTAAACAGTAAGAACATAGAGATAGTATAATCTTACTAAGGGATAGTATCGCAGTAATAGTGCGAACACAACGAGCAGTTAAAGAAGAAGAAATTGCTTTAGGTATAATAAGTAATAATATTAACCAAATTAATTAGATAGATATTATACCTCTAGTAAACAACTTAGAGATATTTAAGATCTTTAAGGACGAAGATAAAGAGGAGGGAGATAGTATTACGGACACTTTAAGTACAATATTATAACTACTTAAAGAAGAGTTAGAAGAAGCTAGTTAGTTAATTTAAGTACGGTTTAGGATAGAGCCGGTAGAGCTATATAACAAGAAATGGTAACTAAGGTCATATAACGTAATCTATATAATCTGTATAATCTGCGTAATCCGTAATAGAGTAGATAGAGTATATGTATACTACGTATAAGGAGGATTTTATAGGAGTATGATTATATATTTAAGGACCCTTAGTCCCTACCTAGATAGTTCTTTCCTTATAGTAATTCTCAGAATATAATTAGAGTTAATCTATTAGGCAACTACTCCACTAGTTATTATTACGTTGTTAACTTAATTTGCATCACCTATATACCTAGCCTATTAACGAGCCTATTGTAGTACCTACTATAAGGTTCCGTTATATTATATACCTTTTCTAAAGGGCTAATTATTTAATAAGTATATTTACTAGCTTTCCCTTTTTTAAATCTTTAAGCTAGAAGTTTCTTAATTTAATCCTTATTAAGATTTAAATCTTATTTAAGCTTTATATAAGCCTTTTAGAAGGTAATATTAATAGCTTCCTTATTCTTAGAGAAGAAGAAGGCCTACGCGGTAATATTAAGTATATACCATAGTAATAAATATAGTATTACTTAGCGTTAAATTAAGCTTTTATTTCCGCATCTTTAAGCTATATAAAGAGTTGTTTAAGAAGCTTATTATTGCTTCTATAATTATCGCCAATATAATACTTAATCTTATTAAGTATTTAGTAGTCTTAGAGGACTTACTAGAGAACCTTTACCTACTTATTACCTCTATACCTGCTAAGTAGAAAAGGGAGAGTAAGTAAGGCTTTGCGTAGTACGCTAGTACTATTAATAAAGTGGGCGCAGATTGCGATAAAAGTCTTCCGATTTGGTAAGCTTTATATATTAAGTAAGAGGTATATAGGGGTAAGAGAGGTATAGAGCTTTTGTTTTAGGATAGCTTTATTTAGTAGAAATAACTCCTTAACTAGCTTTAGTATAGTTACGCTAGAGTTAACCAGAACTTTATTATAGGTATAGTTTACTACTAAAAGAAGCGCTTAAAGCTTTAGCTAAGTTACTGCCTTATATAGTAGATTTTAAATAACAATTAACTACGCTAAAGCCTCCTAAATAACTAGTTAATTAATAGACTCCCTTAGTATACATTCCTTCTCCTCCTTAACCTTTTAAACTTAAGCTTTACCCTACTTTTAATATAGGCCCTTAAGTCTCTACTTTATAACTTTCTTAATTACTAAGTCCTTCTTCTTAACGGTAATACCGTGCTTTTTATATAGATGCGTATAAATATTAGTAGTAATTACCTCTTACTAGAATATACACTTAGTATAGTACTAGTATCGCTTACCGTTTTTATTCTTAACTAGCTCGCCCTTATAAGGCTCCTATATATAGGACTAGTATTTATTACGCGAATCTTTTATTTCTTTAAGCTAGGTAGGAGAAAACTAGAGAATTAGTTAGAGGATAACACGTTATAATCTTTGTTAGTATTAGGGTTATTAAATTAGTTGCTGTTAAGCTTAGATAGTTTAGATTAAGTACTAAAACTACTGCTATAACTATATATAATGGACTCTAACTATAATAGAGCTATAGTATTACGATACTGGTGGTGTTAGGGGGGGTAAATAGAACTTAAAAAATAATAAAGGTATCTACGTAGGAAATTAAAATATTAAGTTTTTATATATTTTTAAGAACGACTGGCGTAGTATTAATACTATATAATCTACCTTAATATTTATAAAATTAAATATATATATATATATTCATAAGCTTATAAATAATTTAATTTATAAGGGAAAAAAAAATTAATATATATCATTTATTATAAATGAATATATTCATAAAAATGAATGAATAAAAATATTCTTAAGACCACTGGTCGGACCAAGACCCCTTGTTCCAACCTTATGTTGTTTTGCTCCAGCTCCTTGTAGTCTTCCAAGAGTAACGCTTGTGCGCCACCAAGAGCGTATATGCACTATAAACGGGGCTTAGCACGAGTTCTCTGGCCAAAACTAAGCTCACTTACCACCAGTCCAAAGGAAAACATGTCCGACGGCTTGGCGACGCCCTTTCCGGTCTGCCCTTCCGGGCTTCGCCAAAAGACGTTCCCTACTGCATGTGGCGCCCGAAGCGGCTTTTCCCCTTTCAGTTTTAAAGCGATGTCGAAGTCCCCCAAGGCCACCCTCTTGATTACTGGTTTACCTTGTTCATCGGAAGTCCAATCGACCAAGATATTATCAGGTTTCACATCTGAAAGGGGGGGGGGAATGGTCAGTGAGAGTTCTTAAAGAGTAATGTTTAGAGTGCGCGGCATCGTACCTATGTGGATCCAGTTTTTGTCATGAAGTTCCTTCATTGTAATCGATGTGCATTCGAAGGCGACGGATGCCTGCAAACTCCCTTTTGAGGTCTAGAGACAGCTTAAAAAACGACTCGGACACGCGCTTAAAGACAAAAGATTGACTCCCGCAACTGAGTGAGATTGGTTAGACTATTAGCTAGGCTCGGGTATGAAGCTTGAAACATACTGTGCTCGGTAGACGCTGAGCTCTGGTTTTTGGGGGTGATGCTTGAGCACATTGCCTTGGATGTACTTGCGACCCGAGTGGCCCACTAGTGTTGATGTCATTCTTACGCTTATACGGCAGACAGAACGAGTAAAAGGCATCAAACAAAAAACGCGTCGACTGGGACGATGCGAAAGATGCTGAAAGGTAGGGTAAGGCAATGGCCCGGTTTGCTTAGTCAGTGAATATCAGCCAGCTTTGCTCTCCTATTACCCTATTCTGCCCATTCTCTCTTTCCTTTCATCGCCTTAGTGTAACTATCATTAGGTGAATTGTGGAGTTTTGACGCATTTGCGGTATGTCAAATTCTCGGTTATGGCCAAGTGCATGTTACGGGTTGTACCCGCAGGGCTGAAGCCTGGTCCCCTACCAGCGCCATACGTTTTCACCTCATTTCTCAGGAATGGAAGAGATCCGCAGAAGCAGACTTTACCGCGGGATTCTACGAGTCTTCCCGTAGCAAATGATACCCTCGGGTCCTAAATACGTCCGCAAACGGAGCGGAGATCGGAACGTTACGCCGGAAACCTTTTTGTAAAGGTTTTAGTGTCCTTTGGTTCCTGAATGCATTTAACAAATGCCTTGCCAAGGCTTGCAGCTGGTCCTGCTAATTATCCGCTTTTTTGTTGGAAAGCCCGGTTCTCGGCAGGACTAGTGGTGCCTGCTAAGCTGCCTAGGTTGCCGCCTAGTCTAGGCAGAAGCGGATCGTAATGTCTCAAGTCAGTCATTTCCAACCTCTCAGCCCTACATTCGGGGTTTCATTACCGAAGAGAAGGAAACCACCCTATTTGTCCGGTACTCAGTTCCCCGACAAAGTTTCCTCTTCTTATTTTCTCTCCCATCCGAGCACTCTCTTGCTTAATAGCCGTATATAGCGATTCAAGTTGTTTGGCGCCGCTTATATACGTCTAGGTCTTAGCCTATTACATCTACTTCCTTTTAAAGCTTGAGCAGCTACTGCTAGGGAAACGAACCATTCCTTCATGGTTTGCGGGAATACCTGATCGTTCTGTGTTGTACATTAATGGGGCAGCAGATGACCCTTCCACAACAAATACAGTGCGATTGCCCAAATCGATTGGAACTTCCTCCCAGAAGAAAATATGGAATTGCTTCATGAGTGGAGAAAATTCAGCCGTTATCATTTGTAATGATGCCGAGTCCTTTTTGACAACGGAGAGTATCTCGTTTTGGTAAATGTGAGCCGGAGTGTCCCTGCCGCGTAGCGGTACAAGCCAGTTGGACTTCGAGGCTCCATTATGGGGCGTGCCAAAAAATAGGATCGCGAAGGTCGAGATGAATATTGAATGCAGATGCATAACGTTCTTGGAAGTCTGTGTGCATGAATGAGCCAGTGCCTTCTTCACAAGTATTCCTCCAAGGCCATGATAAATGAAGATGATGGGCCGTTGCGAGCAGCCTTCCAGAGATCTGTCGGCTTGTAAAACGGCTACTAGGGTTTCGGCTTGCTGCTAAATCCTGTCAACAGAGCCGCTACTATAGAAGGAGAATGCATCCGCATTGCATCCGTACGTTAGAACGCGCGCAATAAATATGGACTTCGGGAGCAGATCCCGAAGCCACAATGTCTCGGTGTCGACACTCGATCTATCAGCCCAGGTATCTGTGCTATTTCCATTAAGGCCATGAACAGCAACAATACTACATGCAGGGTAAAGGTTAGCAAAAGAATACGACGGTCAGTTCCGGGTGGCGTTATTCTTTACTCAACCGACAGTTCGACATCTCCTCGGTCAAACTCGTTTCCAAGTTCATCCCTATTGTCGAGTCGCAGTAAGGTATTTGCCATTACCGCTGACTCAAGGTTAATATTCTAAATCAATCGGGGACCCGGTTGGTAAAGGCTGCCATTACCAACGACAGGACTACGTAGAAAGAAATGCATACGAACCATCAGCAACACGTGATGGCTTACGACAGAACAAGGATTTTGAATGGCAAAGTCGCGACTGCGGCGAAGGATGAGATAGGAATATAACGAGCTTAGTTCCCCGGCCTGCGAGGTATGCGATTCGATATTGCTAAAGAATAATAAGGCACACCCGGAAGCAATGGCATGCGGAGGGTCTCCGGTTAAGATCACACGTTCCCCTCACAGACAAAGCAAGCGGTTTGCTCCTTGTATCAAGTTTTTGCATACAAGTTCTGCCTCGCAGATTCCCGTTGCTTTACGGAGGTCCCTAACAAAAGTTCTTGCACCTTCCTAATTAGGAAGTTTCAAACTGATGTACGTGCAAGCACAGGTGCGTATTTTACAGCCTACGTAGCGTATACTAGAGTCTATACAGCGTATATTAAGGCACGCAAACTTTAAATATTAATTTACTGGCCTAATACTATATATAATAAAAATCCCCTCTTAAATTTTTAATTTATACTTAGTAAGATAATATATAAAAATACAAAAAGCAGTAATAAGTATTATTATTCCTAAAACTTCCTAATTAGGAAGGTGCAAGAACTTTTGTTAGGGACCTCCGTATTGGGTCGATATTAGGGGTTGGATAGGAAGAACCTCGGAAGGCCACGAAGAAATTGGCTCAGTGTGAGGCACAGCACACGACAAGCGCCCGGACAGGAAGCTCGCACCACTCAAGCAGCGCTCAGTGCGGGATGATAGGCACTAATCATGGGTCTGCAGCACAGCTGTTGCACCGTGCATGAAACAGTGCTGCAAGCAGTGGAGCGTTTTCTCAACGGCAACAAGACGCGATGCGAATACTCAAATAGCTTTCTTGTTCACGTTATCCAAGAAACAAGGACGCTCCCCAGATAACTATGGACATCCACAAATACAGTCTTAGGGTTTTCAAGCCCTATGCGGTAGCCTCACCATGCAACAATCTCCCTTCGCCCAACTTGACAGCTTCCCACCCTCGAGTCTCGTACGGTTGCTTCCTTATTTAGTGCTTCTTCTACTGGGGGCACAATTTATATACTATTTAATTACGGCCTTTTTAGAGTATCGAGTAGGTAGGAGCAGAGAAAGATGACTCCTAGCTCCTGTTCCCGACGAACACCGTTTTATCTAACGTTTTTCGAAGGCCGATCTCGCATTTGGAGCCTGCCATGGCTGCCAACCTCCACCTCAGCTTCCCAACAGATGGCCACTAGGTGTTGATCGCTTGAAGGAACTATGGGACTCAAACAGGGACGGGCGATTGCTTGCATTTCTTTGCTCAGTCGCAGCTGACTATGAACCACGCAATAACTTGTCTCAATTCATGTTGATTGGACCTCGCGTCTTTCATACGTTGCACCCGAAAAATGTGGAGGCGGTTTTATCAACTAATTTCATGGGTAATGCGCCACAGACTGTTTTTCGAATTACGACACTAAGAACCTCAATTTAGATTACGGTTTCGGCGTTCGTCGCGGAGTTTTCGCTCCTCTCCTGGGTAACGGCATCTTCACTCAAGAAGGCCATTCTTGGAAGCATTCCAGGGAGCTCCTGCGGAAGCAGTTTGCTCGGACACAATACCAGAATCTAGACCACTTTCAGGAGCATGTTGACAACTTAATAACACGCTTACCTTCTAACGGCGTTGTTGATCTGCAACCCTTGTTTTTCAGCCTCACTATGGACGTAGCAACGGCCTTGCTGTTTGGCAGATCGGTGTACAGTTTGAAGGCGGATGAGGCCTATGACCAAGAGAATAGACTGTTTGCGGAAAGCTTCAATATAGCTCAAGAGGGTCTAGCAAAGCGCTTTCGAATTGCTCCCTGGCACTTTCTCTACAATCCTCCAGAATTCAGGCGTGCATGCTCAATCGTACATCGTTTCGTCGAGGGTTATATTCAGGAGAGGAATCAACTACGGGAAAACAACATTAAAACAGAGCATCTCTATGGCTTCCTTAACCAGGTTGAAGAAGAATCAGTGACTAACGAGGATCTTCGTGATCAACTACTCAATGTTCTCCTAGCTGGGAGGGATACGGCGGCTTGTTGTTTGTCTTGGACATTGTACGTGCTCCGTGTGAGTGACCCTGTTAGCTTACAATGCTAATCGGCATCTTATCTCCCCTTTAGTCGCCTTCTAGTACGCCATCCTAAAACATTGGAACGGCTCCGGAGCGAAGTTCGCTCAGTTATGGGAGACGGAAAACATGCAAGTCGAGAAAACGTCCGGAAAATGCCATACCTTGCGAATGTTATCAAAGAAAGTAAGATGATTTGCATTGATAGTTTTATCTCTCATCTAACAAAATCCCAAAGGCCTCCGTCTCTATCCTCCAGTTCCCCTAAATAACCGAACGGCGCTAAAAACAACTATTCTCCCTACTGGAGGCGGACCGGATGGAAATTCTCCAATCCTTGTCAGACGGGGTGAGGTTGTGATATTTTCGCAATACGTGAACTCGCGCAAGAAGAACCTCTACGGCGAAGATGCGTACGAATTTTGCCCCGAGAGATGGGAGACCGGGGAGCTTGCAAGCGTTGGATGGGCATTCTTCCCTTTCAATGGAGGTCCACGTATTTGTTTGGGCCAAGATTTTGCCTTGATGGAAGTATCCTACGCTATTATCCGACTGCTACAGGAGACCTCGGATATTTTCCTACCTTTAGGCGAAAAGGTTGAGAAAACTGGAACGGAACGGCAGAAGCTCACACTAGTGCTCTCAAGTGCTGATGGGTGCAGAGTTCACGTTCGGAGATGATGCAAGGGAAAAAGCCAAAGCTCGGGAAGGGAGTAATTCGGAAATAGGACCAAAGGGAAGCAAGTACGTCAGTTAGGGCCACGATACTAGAAGCAACTACTAGTCGGAATGTGCTCTTCACATGTTTGTTTCTCTTTCAGTTATCACATCCGCTTCATTTCAAAGGCACAAGGCAGTGATCAACGCGGTAATTGGGCCGAGGATGAGAAAATGCAACCTCCTAAGATACGTAAAACTGTGGCTAAATTATTCGGTCTGTCCATCTATTGCCACCACACATGTCCAAATATCTATTTGAAGACAGATATCCGAAGCAATAACGAAACTTAATGGCGTTCTATTATGGCGTAAAGGCGATGTATATTAGTCAGGAGGTATTTCACGACTTTATTGCGGAACGCTTTCCAATTAAGGCTCTTCCTAGCAGAGGCTATGTCCCTCCATCCAAATATTACGCTAGCATTCCCTAATTATTTAACTCTTCTAGGGCTGAGCCCTCCAGCCGTTGTCAGTCGTATCTTGGGCACCATCGCCTTTGTGATTAACGCCTATAGCAGCATCGCTAGCATGAAATGCGATATTGACCAAGCACCGTGACAACAAAGTGGTGGTTGAAGCTAGTCTAGTTCTACTTCCACCTCCCTAGGGCCATAAATCTCCTTATTGTACTCTCGAATCTTGAGCCTCGATTTTGTGAGGGTGCTCTCTGGACACTCTTGCCTTGCGCCGCTTCCGTTCAGGAGCCCTCCCCATCGACAGCACTTGCACTCGCAATACCTCATCTACTAGAAATTACTTTAATGCGTTCAATTTACAACCCGTTGTTGACTCTTGACTAGGATCCTAAGTGCAAAATTATATAGCTCGCTTCTAGCGAGTATGAGGCAACTTGCTAAAATGAATGGGATGGAGCACGTATCAAAAGTTCCTGCGGGGAAATGCAAAGAGGCGAAGCCAGCAATAGGACGTATTATAAACGTATCCGCATTAATAGCGTTCGATGTGAGTCCTATAGCAATACGTTGGTGGGATGACACCCAAACATCTCTTCCGTATCCAAAAATAGGAAGCAGCTTTAGCTCTTCTCCACGCCATCAATATACAAACTTGCAAGTTTTGGACCAGGATACTTGGTGAAGCCGTGTATGAACCACCAGATAGCAGTGAGAACTAATACCCCCACCAAGATCACACTGTTGTAGTTCATTGCTTGGACGGTGGTAGGCATTGCGTACGCTACATTGTTAAGCATTGTTAGTCATATCGAATGTGTGCGGGGAGCTTTTGGGTAACCCAGGGAACACATACGGAAGCAAAACATGATGTTGAAGAATATTATGAGTACAACAGCTATGCCATTGATGGCAAAGCCTGCAGAGCCCATCCAGAATGGGCCAGGGGTGATGTTCTTTCTTCCAGTGAGAAAATGCGGTGCGATTGCCAGTGCATAGGAAGTCGTGGTGAGGATAATGAAAGAGCCAGCAAGATCTGAGAAGGCAGTTTTGCTCCCGAGAGGAATGGCTCCCAAGGCCGTGCAAAGAACAGCTGTAGTCGTTGATTAGATTTTCCTATTGCGGAGGATATGTCAAGCTCACCGGCGAGAAGAGTGGCTGGAATAGGGCAACTGAGTCTCTCATTTACATTGGCAAAGAAGTGCGAAAAGGGCGTAGCATTATCTCGTGCAAGAGCCCACCAGATGCGACTGACCTGCTACCATATCAGGATGCCGCTTTAGCATTTATAGATGATCACTCACAGTCAAGAAAGTGCCAATAACGCAAATTAAGAGCGAAAGGAAAATTATGAAGAGAAGACCAAAGGTGCCACCTTTGTTTCCGGTAGCCTGAGCATAAACTGCTGCAAGAGGGAAGGAGCCATTGCTAGTCAAGACGGCATCCAGGTCCGAGATTGAGTAGAGGATTGCAATGGCATAGCAGAAAGACGCTGCACAGGCCCGTTAATTACTGATATGTCGTTAAAACAGAATGCATGACACTCACTCAAGAATCCCAAAATGATCTGTGCCGCAACTCCTTTTGGCAAATCCGTTTTGGGATTTGGAAACTCTTCCGCCATGTGCGTGATGGCATCCGGTGTACCAATTGTGAACGCGCCGTTAAGAACACCAGTCAGGAAAGCTACACCACTACTCCACCCTGTTTGGTTTGACCAGTCTTTCCACACGAAAGAATTGCTGGCATGGGTTTTCGGCATCGCAGCAACAACGATGATAGTCACCAAACCGCCGATAATGACTAACACGAGGCCAACATTCTGAAGGTAGGGAATGAACCGATTCCCAAAAATAACAGTGGCAGTGCAGACCCAGGTAATGAGTAGGAAGGCAACATATACATGCCAAGGTTGAATTGCTAAGTCGGGGTGGAAAACAGCGTACATCTGGACAGCGACATTGGAGACGATCTGCACGATAGATGCCAAGTCAAAAATCCAACCGAAGAAATTCAGCGACCCTGTGAAGAAGCCGAGAATACGCCCATACTTAGGACCAGGGGTGACCGAAGCCCAATGGTAGACGCCTCCTGCTGAGGGTATAGCTGATGCCAACTATGTTAAATGGATTTTAGTGAGCGCCGTGGAAAATTACGCCCAAACCTTTGTTGAGAAACACTCACCTCTGCAATACATGCAGCAATCAAGCCATAGTAGGAACAAGCTACTATAAGCTCATAAAGGATACCAGGGGGGCCGCCGTTAACTACGATACTATTAGTCCTAGAAAAATATAAAAGTCCCGGTTGTGGGTTGCAGATCGGTGGTCTTGGCAAAACCGGTCTTGCGCATTCCTCCTACTTGCACAGCAAGGCTGGAGTCTCGTATCTGCAACTTACAACCTGCGATAATTCCGAGACTTACATATTGCGACTGCAATTGAGCCCCCTAATGCTATCCACGCATTATCAATCGTCCTGTAGGAAGCCGAACGACATTAGTACAATATCCCACGTCCAAGATTACTTTCATAGGACCATCTCACAATGCCAAGCCGCATATTCCAAGCAAGCCATACTGCCGCTGGAGCTGGTCTTTATGACCAGAGGCGTTAATGGGAATTCCTTGATCGAAGCTCACAACAGTTCCCCTCCTCTTTTCAAATTCTTCTTCAACGCTGGGCTTCCTTCCGCTGACCTGCTGAGGCTCAGAATCGAGCATTGCGGAGATGGCGTTCGTTCTTGGCTTCTGCCCTAAGCTTTGCTGGCAGTTAGGGAAGGAGGAGCTTTCTTATGTAGACGCGTCGTACGCGGGCATTGAAAAAAAAGAAAAAACACTCTCAGTCTAGACCACCAATTTCTGCGTCTAATCTTTGAGAGCGATGGTCGACAATAAGAATGAGGCCGGGCCTGCAGCTAGGGAAACTTACCAGACAAATATACAAGCGTCATCGTGATAAGGCAGTTTAACGTGGCATTCTTACGCGATTCCACCACTTGCAGGATTTGAAGTTGCTTATCTTGAGAAAGGAAGTTACCTAAGCTCCCCGTTATCTGGAACGCCAGACGTGCCGTCGACGCTTCGCTAGATCGTGGGGTAGCATGGCCATGGACATAGCTTTGTCTCCGAGAAAGAAGCCAATTGTAGGGGTTCAGGGGGTCGCTTCGAGATGCTGACGGGCCTCTTATTGGCTGATGCTGCATTAGAGGACAAGCGTTTCCGATCATAGTCCCGTTTCATGCAGCAGCCATTTTAAACCGGGAGACCAGCATTTTAATAACTTCGGTAGCTAAGAAACTCAAGGAACTGCGTTCGTCGTTCAATGGTATTCGTGGTAATAGTATTTGCTCATTTACCAAATAAAATCCTTTTTGAGAACATGTATGTTACTAAAGTCGTCGAAGATGGACCCACGAAGAGAGTGCGACCCTTGCACAGCTTGAGCCCCAAGAAAAATTCTTTCGTCTCCAAGCTCTTCACTATTCTCCACGGGGCCGCCTCAACGTGATACTGAGTACGAGGAGTGCCGTAGGGCAGAGGGGCTGAGCTGAGAGCTTAAGTGGTTAGTAAAGCCTGGGAGTTCAGTAAAGCGCATTAAGAAGTAGCTGCTAATGATTAGAGTAGTCAAACGTTGCGATGGCGTGTTGCGGTCTCTTTGAGCGCTCCTCGAAGTTCAGTCAAATAAGTCGCATACCACCCAAGAAGCTGTAGGACGAAAACTTGAAGTGGCGTTGAGAGACCTTCAAGAATTGATCGCCGAGTTGTTTTCTGGTAGCTAAGGCAGCTCTGGTAGCTCCACCCCTTGCCGATCGCGTCTCTCTCGCCGAGTCGCCGTTTTCATAATATATCTCGAAAAATCACTCAAAGAGCGATATACTAGGTTATACGGGAAGAAGCGTGGATTCAAGTGGGTACGACGCATGTCGTCGGAAACGAAGATTTGTGCGCTCCGGTGCCATCTCGTACGACCTCAGTAGCTGGGAAACCTTCGAACTCCTCGGACACAGGTGGTAACTGCTTCGTCTTCATCGTTGAACGAGAGCGGCACCGACCACACCTTGCACTGATTGGGAACGAATCGGCAGGATTCCATCATTTGAACTGCCTTTGTCACACGGCCGGAGATACGCAGCCTAAAAAATCGCACCAAGATCATGGCTGAGGAATATTAGGTCCTTCTCCATCGGATTATATGCTTTCACACCCTTTGCTTACAGGTTTCGATGCCCTTTATTTGGGTGGTTTCTTTCCTAGAAATCCATCTGTGGGGATAGTGGGGTTTTCCTCCCAGTCTAGCTCAAAGCTTCACTCGCCTTTCTCATCTCGGAATCCCCATATAAATTTATGCTTACACAGTCTCGCGTTCCTAGGTCTGAACTCCACGATGTAGCTGACGAAGCAGCGTAATCTGATCTGAAGTGTTCATCAAGTGCCAGAGGGCATTTGCATGAGCACCACGCCATGGGCTGAGGGCGGAGTTGCGAAAATTGAATAGACCCGTACCCAGCGAATAACTCATCCACCTGTCAGGTCGCGATGCTAAGAGGCTAAAGAATTCTCTTCGACATTCCTACACGTAAAACTACTAAAGACCTTTGAGCTCTCTTCTACCGATATGACCTAAGTTTTATTAGCTCACCACATATATTACCCCAGAAATCATATATTCGGTTCATTTCAATTCCCCTAGGTGATCTCAACCTATCCGTATATAAAAGCTACCCTTCCTCGACCCGTTTACAACAATCAGGGAGATACAGTATTACTTCAAGAAGACACTGGCTAGTACTTAGCACGATGCAACAGGAGTATTCCTAAGGGTTGAAAACCACAGCACCTATACTAACTCCTCAGAGTTCAAAGCAGTTGCTTAGAACACCATCATCAGGGAAGGGTAAGAGAGGTCATTTCTCAGAGCCTAATACGTGCATGGCAGATTCAGTGAATGGAGCCTTCATGGTAGCAGCTTCTTCGACATGGATGCAGCTGAAGGTGTGACCTTTACCTGTCAAAGTTAACGCGTACAATGGGTAGGAAGATTAAGCTTACGGCGAGAACGTCATCATTCACACTGTTGGAGGTAGAGGCGAGATCTCTACAACTGCTGCAGTCGAGAGGCCCTGGAGAGTACAAAAAGGTACTTGACGTGCGGGTGTGTAATCGTCTAGGCTCTAAGGGAAAATATTTGTCAATAGATAAGGCTTTGATGCTTTGGGTTATTTCTTGCCTTTATTGGAAATGAATAAGCATTCTCTTGAAGGTTCCATCCAAGGCCAAAAATAGTGAGCCGAAGCATCCGTCTAACGGTCAGCATGTTCCCCCACTCTCGCCCCCCATCGTAGTGAGACGAGCCTCTGCTCCATGCCCCGTGCCTCTAAAGCGACGAGTGTCCTATGTTTTCAGCACATCATTTCTACCGTTAACACAATTCGACGGATAATCTGGATAGTGGCATGACGTTCTCGAAGGAACCGAAGAGCATTTCAAATTATCGCTCAGAGACAGCATCGAAGACGATAAAGAAGGATATCTCATACGGAAAACCGTTGATTCAAAGCCAATTATGAGAAAAGCTTCGTACTCCTCAGACGCCGTTCTAGAGAAATCTATATCATAGAAGCAAGTCTCTCGAGAGCCGAGTCCCTGAATGGAACCCTCGGAATATTCCCCCGCTAGCCTACGAGCGACCGACGCTGCAGCGGCCGCGCCTACGCTACTGTACCAGCAACCACCTTTTACACTCACAGCGCCTTTAACAGCTAGGCAGTTTCCTTAGGATACTCGGGCTCGCTGGCCTTGGTTGTATGTTAGACTCATTATAAAAGCGCTAAATCTTGAGCACAACAAAGCCGGGGAGAAGAAGCCCATAAACGTGCGTCCCACGCTACGCTTCTAATGATTTTATCGAAGAATGAGGCAGCCGGAGTCTTAGGTTACAATAAATAACGCTCGGAAGCAAACGACGGAGACGGCGACGAGACGCATTATTCGAACGCCCGCAGTTAAGGATGTGGAAAGGTCAAAGTAAAAGATACTTAAGGTTTGAACTAACGCCCTCACGTGGTGTTCTAGCGTTGGGTTCCAATCCGTCGGGCAAGTCGGTCTTCACTATCGCGACGTCACGAATTATGACACGAAGAGGCGTCATAAGATGGAACGTATAAGATCTTGAGAAAGGGCAAAATCCGAATCTCGATGGCCGAAAGCGCGCTTTCTGCACGGTACCTCGCTCGCTCCCGCAGCGAACCACTGCACGCTCGGCCACGTCATAGGATCAACAAACGGCAATGCCACAAAAGCTTAACTGCCCCTCTCCAATCCCCAGCAGAGTTTGTCTATCTAGACGGCAGGAGGGCGGGGAGTGAGGCTTGATCACGCGTACTCATGGCTGGCATTTTCTTAGTGGTGTGATTTTAGGCCGTAGAAGCCTTTCGACCATCAGCTGAGGAAGTCCCTCGTGTGCACTTCAAATTTCCAGAAAGACTCCAGACCTGCGCTCTAAGGACATGTAGATTTGATCTTTGATTATTCGGTGTAAATGTATTATTACAATCAACAAATGTCAATTTGTTTATTCTGCCTCTGACCCTCATATTTACAAGTTGTGCTTCTCATCAGGATGAATGCAACAGGCTTACAAGTACCATCTACGAACAAGTTCTCACAAGCTCCGGCGGCAAACAGCGCAATTAGCGGCAGCACAGCACTTGCAATTGTGCTGCCGTCGCTATTTGCAATCATTCTCATTACCCTTCTCGTGATGTGGGCATAATCTTACAACAAGTCTCTAATGCCTGCTTCCTATGGCTGATTTTGTCTGCGTTCACAGAACATTCGTCCTGCCGCGGATTGATCCAGCAGGGACAGCTGAGTCGAAAGAAGAACGCCAGAAGAAGCGCATGGCGAAACTCGACAAATCTGTGAAGGCACAAAATTTCCAAGACTGGATGTCAAGACAAAGCGAGGAGCATCCGGATTTAGTCATCACGAGAATGCCGCTTTGGTAAGCTAAGACTTCCTAGAGAAGGGCCGAAACATGGCTAACGGATCCGCGTTCACAGTGTAATTTGCTTGGAGGAGATTGAAGAGGCAGCGCAGATCCGGGGGTTGGGCTGCTTGCACGTCTTCCATCAGCAGTGTCTGGATGATTGGTTTTCCCGATGGAACGAGTACTGTCCTCTCTGCCACCGTCCTATTCTACAGTCACCGAAAGTTGCGGTAACAAGTGGTCGAGGCGATGAGAACCCTAGAACGTTGTTAGTAGCTACGATGGTGTGAAACTAGTCTCTTAAGCCGAGTAGTGGTATCCTGGAGAATTTTTTTGTAATAGAGAAGCGAGTCCGAGGGTAAACTAGGCTTTATGGCTAGTTCTCAGGCGAAGTCACCATTGTCTAATTGGTAAGAATTTGACTTTTTCAGTAACGCAGAGCAAAGAGCATAACGGAGTAATAGAGGCAAGGCTCAAACAAGCATCGGTCACACAGAGGGACGAAGCTTAGTATTTGGATGCTATTCGACTGGTTGCCAAGATGGAGTAACATTGTAAAAGAGAGGGAAAAGAGGTGTATTTCAAGTCAGTCGCAGTTAGCACCACTAGGTGATAATAGGCACCCGGGCAAACTTAGAAGTAAGTAGAGGGCAGGGACGTTGTAAAATTCTTGGTGTCATTTCAAGTCGCTTGGACTATCTTCATCAGATCCGCCCATTCCGCAAATTGCGTTAGTTACCAGCAAATCCTTGGATGCAATAATTAACGGTCACGGCATTTTCACCTACAGGCAGGGGTCTTATTGGCATAATTCGAGCTCCGGAGATTAAAATGCAAAATTTGCTTACCAAGGTCATTTGCTATGTGCCGATGCAATTGTCGCCACAGTTTAGGCTCATGACCGGAATCCTAGTCTTATGAGCGTCTGAGAGTGGGCTTATGCGACTTCACAATTCCAGCCCAGGGTGGAAATAAAATTGACAGTTCCACCGGCGCTTCTACTTCCAGCAATATACAAGCCTAAGTTGGAGAAGCATATAGATCAGTCTTCGCGTTCTCAACTGGAGAATATTCGAACGATTATCTCCAACGGAGCTTGGAAGGGTCTGGGTTGAAATTGCGGCGGGTAGTTCTGGTACTCTTGTCGGGGCGGGGATGCGGTATTCCCATAATGGTGGATAAGGACATGTCCCAGGCCTTGATCTGGGCACGTAGACTTCGAGTGCTGTACAAATTCCTGAGATGGGTTTCGACTGCTGATCTTTTGGCGACGGCGTCCCTTGCCCCGTGCATCCGCCACAGGCTTAGTCACCCAAGCGACAGGGGGCTCGTGAGGGGCACTCGCAGCCTCGCGGTTCCGTCTCGTTGAATGCTTGACAGTCGTCCAGTGTCGCGATGGCGATAGAAAGCCTTCAAGTACCAAAGGCGCAGGACCCAGGGGATTAATACAAAGGCAGCGATGGCGGCTACTGAGGAGCAGCCCTGGACCGTCGGTGGGTGTTCAAAGACGACAATTATGGAATCACGCCATATTTGCGTGTCGATCTTTGTATGTGGCCTGATCTCTCACAGGGCCCCTCCGAGCCCGATCGACCGTCTGCTTCCGATGCCACATTGGCACATTGGCACAGTAGTGCTTCGCTGCGACTACGGAAGCACAACAGACAGCCCAGAATAGCAACTAGTTCCCCAGCGCTTCCCGCCGAAGCATCCCCGAAGCATCCCGCTCTGTTGCGAAACCGTCCGGCTTCACCCATAAGCACATCTTCTCCCCCTCCCCTGCCGGCCCAGCAAAAGCCTTCCCGGACAGTAGCAAAATCTTTACAAGGGCATATCCGCCTCCATCTCACCACTCTACTTGACCCCATCTTATCACAAGCACTAACAAGAATAATCTGAGGGCTTTCTGACCCTGCACCTGCCTTGGCAGTATCTACCCAGGTATATATCAGCCCAGTCTCATCATTTGGGGACAAGTACTTGGCGCTACTACCGTGCACACGCCTTTCTCTCCCGACCAGACTCCGTTCTTTGACGGATTCATCGGTGATCACTATGTCACTCAATTGGAGCGCCTTCCTCACCGATGCAGGCCTGAACCTACCGAACGATCGGTGGGCTGATACTCCACAAACAACCGCAGGGCGCTCGACTGACCTGCTACCTTCGACTACATCACAGCGCCAGTCACTTAGTCTCGCACTAGATTCATCCGATACCAACCCTCAAGAACCCTTCCGTCAAAGTAGTCAAGACTCATACTTGTCCGATGCCTACTACGGTCCGGGCGACTACTTTCTTAGCGATCTAGAAATCTTGCAACCGTTCGGTGACACCATTGGAGGCGCCAGTCACTCAACCTCAGAATCATCACCCGAACCCTCCACTGGCATTGCATTGACTGGCAGCACTCTCTTCCAAGACAGAATTTCTTCACGCTCTCAGACATCCTCTACAACCTCAGGTCAGTCTCCGGCAACCACCTCAGCGCAGAAACCCACGGTACAACGACCGCAAACTTTTCCAGCGGCGCAATATGAATCAACGCTCCCCAATATTCCAGAGTCTGCTTTTGTAGAGGATCTAACCTTTCCCAACGGACCTTTGGGGCTCCCCAACACCAAGACGAGCGTAATGGAAAACACATCGCGGTCAACAAGCGGAAACACCACCTCAAAACGGACCAAGGGACAGCAGGATTCTCTCTCCGCATGTTGGACATCCCCACTCTGCCCAAATCACAGCGACGACGGCCCCCCACCAAATCCTTCAAGTTGTGGAAGCGCCTGCGCACCCTTCCTATTCGCTCCAGAAAACAATCTTCCAACTCCAATGCCCGACTCGCAATTGCCAAATGAAAATACCAACGCACAGGAAATAACAGAAGGGATCGTAGAGATCCGCCCGCGGCTTAAGCGTAGCGAAAGCGAGTCATCTCGTGAGCCCTCGGGCCGTCAGTTCAGCAAGAGCACTTCCATTGACATTCTGCCCAAGAGGGAGCCCTGCGAAGACTTGCCAGACCAGGTGCAATCGCAGCTGGCCGACGAAGCAAAGGGTAAAACGCGGCGGAGGCTACCGCACAACCAGATTGAGCGCAAGTATCGCGAGAGTCTGAACACACAGCTAGAGTCATTACGGCGGGTTGTACCAGCACTACAGCAAAAACAGCGCGCGTGCGACGCCGCGGATATTGAGGACTTACCGGCACCATCAAAACCAAGCAAGGCGGTCGTTCTGGCCAGTGCAACTGCGTACATCAAGCAGATGGAGAAGGACAAGATGTCGTTACAAGATGAAAACCAGCTGCTTCGCTCCCGGGTCAAGGCTCTGCAAGCGCTCGTGAAATGCGACGACTGCTCGCTCATGCAGTATGTCAGGGATCTGAGGATCCATAACGTTACCTGAATCCAGGACGTTTCTCAGCAACTTTTGGCGGCAGAACGATGATGAGCTGCCATCGAGTTGATCTCCTCTCCGTGTCCTGCAGTTTTGCAGCATCATAATTACGTTTTTGTGGCGCTTTTAGGGCCGCATTTATTCCCTGGGGGATGGGTGTAAAAATATCCGAACCTAGGCTTTCGAGGCCGAAAGGGATAGGCCTCTTGATCTCTCCCCGTATTTAACATTCCGTTTCTCGTTTCTCTTATTGGGCTTGATTCTTGTACACCGGAGTTCACGGTAAAACGGTCAGCTACCACACGTCTGCACAAAGCGCTGTGGGGAAACAATTGGCGGCGTTTAGGACATGTTTATAGGCAACCTTCTCTCATAGGATCTTGCTGGTTTGCCTTTGCAAGATTTGGAGCTAAGAATAAATAGCGAATGAGTTCAATTCGTTGCCTGCAGTTTCCACTAGTCGCTGAGCTGGCCGGCACTTACCAGAGGTAAGTGCATTTGCGACAGCGGCACGAGTAGATCTCAAGAGGCTACCGGTGTCCTGATAGTTAGGTCATACTGCACTACCCCTATCTCGGGAATTTGGGGAAACTGGTTGCGGGGTCTCGATGGTCGGATGATCTACAGTTGGCGCTGATGATCCCATGGGGTGACATTCGCCTTAGTGTCAAGTTATACACAAGGGTCTAGGGGCTAGTGTCCGCCGTCGAGGCCACTGTCAGGTACACTCACCACCCTGTTTCTTGCCATCATATGTCTTACTACTTATTTCTATTACCTATTTCCATTACCTATTACCGACTGAGTGGCGACGTCTATAATGGCAATTGTGGATCGTCGTCGTCAGCCTTTGCCACCTACCTAGTGTAATAGTGAGGCTCTAGAGACTCTTGCAATAGAACAGAGCTCTCCTCGGTGACTTGTCCGTCGGACAACTAGTAGGGATGCGACCACCCCAGACGTGACGGATATCACTACACTTTGAGATTGCATTAGTCATGGGCAGTTTCTAGCTAAGACAAGGGAACTGGCTGGTTTAAAAAATGCTTCGTTATCCTATTCTCATAGGACTCAGCACTTTAGGATTAGGTTAAGGCCAAATACAGACGATCACTGTAATTTCAAGTTACCATATATTAAATGTAAAACTAAAGGAGTTGAGTTTATGGTGAGAAGTAACCTCAAACATGTCCAGGCTTACTGACACTTCGTTATAATTACTGAAGGTCTGGCATACTCTTGAATGTCCCAAAATATGGCATGATCACCACCAAAAAGTCTAGTAGTTTCAGGAGCTTTTTACCTCCTTGCCTCTTTAAAGATCCAAGAATTATCTGGCGTGGGGCCATACTCAGCGACCAATTTTGACCTCTCTAAAAAAGTCTTTCCTTTTTCAGGCTTAAGCGCAGTCTGTTTAAGGGACTGCAACACCTATCGACGGCGACCTTTACCTAGCCATATAATGCAAGGTGTTGCTTCCTTAATAATGTTCACTACGTTTGCATTCCTTCCAGGCTTCCGGAAGTATAAGCCTTACTAGCTTTTGAAAGATTGAATAAGCCCCTTCCATCGCCCATCTGAATGCGTGGATTTTGAGCAATTATGAACGCCACGTACAGCAGTCGGTTTCAACAGCATAACAGCAAAGATACTAGCGCAGCAGAGACACCAGTATTCCCTCCGTTGCCTTTACCTTTACATCGACCGTCCGATTTTCTACATCATGAACCGTCGTATCATTCCCTACCGGCACTGGAAGACCCTCGCTCTCATGACTCTACCTTTGGCCAGCCCAGTTAACGTTATGCTGGCAGTACCACTGTCACCTGTTAGCCCCTGCACCCTAACCTTCTCGACTCCTCCCAATCCCCTAAGCGTGATATTGCGCTTCGGCCGCTCCGTCTCAGACTCCTTTGTCCAGAGCTCCTCATACAGAACCACGACCTGAACGCCAACGCTCACGGCGTACAAGCAGCTAGTCGGCGGTCTAGACAGCCGCTTCAAGCGAGGCCTGGAGCGCGTAGTCCTTGTGCCCCGCGCCGATGGCGGAGCCGACCCCGCCGAGGACGAACGGGATGGGGTCGGTGGGGTTCTCGAGGTAGTTGATCGGCCGTTGGAAGGCGCCTGAGGTCTTGGATGCCGTCAGCGTGTAGTTGAGCAGCGTGTCTTGCAGCGGGTCGCCGTCAAAGGTCTGGTAGTAGTGCTGCGATATGGCTTTGATCTTGCCGGTCTCGTCCGACAGGCCGGCGTTGAACCCGTCCTCTACTTTCCAGTCGGTGTTCGAGGAGAGGCTCAAGACCCAGAAATTCGGGCCCGCGGGAAAGGATAGGTTCCCGCTCAGTACGTTGGCGTAGTGTGTCCACTGACGCACGAAATTGCTGATGTTATATTTTAGGGGGCGGTTTGCGTTCGGGTACAGATTCGGCTCGTTGCCGATTTCTAGCGCGTCGAAGCCGCCGTCTGCCATGTAATCAAGACTTGCGTTTGCGAATTCGGTGGCGTTGGAGAGGTTCTTCCTGGCTAAAGGGACCATTAAGGACCATTTGACCTGTTCTAGTAGTGTAAAGCTTTCGAACCACGAGGCGCTGAGAGTCATATTCGAGTGATAACCTTCATCTTTGTCCTCGGGGAAGGTAACCGCTTGGTTTTGGGATGGGTCAAATATAGAATGGTCACTGTGATCACTGTGAGTTCTGTGTCATAGTTAGACTATAGATGGAGAGCATTTACATACATTAATGTGCCTCCAGCGCGAATAGGCGGCGGCGATCCTGTTCTATTTGCTATTGTAGAGAACGTATTTAGAGAGAAGCTATTTTGGTGCGGTTTGTTGCCTAGTACGGTCAGCAGTTAAGTATGTTAGAGTCTCGAATATATGTATACTAGTATAGTCTGGAAATGATGCGGTTTCAATCCCGAAGCCGAGAAAATGGTGGCCGATAACGCCAGAGGCATTATTGGGGACTTGTGGTGATGAATCGATGCGGAGGGAATGTGCGTTTGGCATAAATGCCGAACAAAGTGCTGAGAATACAGAGGGCCGGGCTTAGTCATTTCGAGATATCGGAAGATGTAGAAAGGAAAGTCGTATCCGTTTTCAAAGGTGATTATTTAAATGATTAAACGCCGAGCGCTTTCTGAATGCGTGAAGGCAAGCTGATATACGTGATCCTTAGATGTGGCTATGGTTGCTGTGGTTGCAATTGTAACAATGAATGCGCTTAAGGCTGCTGCCAGTAGAAGCATTATAGAACCCTCGCGTATGAGAGGAGGACAGCGAAGGCCATCTGGCAGGGATTAGTTTGCGCCTTACGGGGCTGAACCTGGCTTCCCAGAGAGGATCGTCACAACCTGGAAACTCTTAACGCTGAGTCGCTGACAAAATAAGCAACGCATCTCAGCAATGACGCAGAACGAAAATTACAACACAAGTCTGGAACTAATCTCCACAAATATTCAAGGAATACTACAGATCTGCAATGGATGGGTATAACATGACGGAATGCAGTAAAATAACCTTATTACATTTTATCAAATATGTTAATTATACACACGGCGTGGCCGAGGTGGATTTAGTCCAACACTAGGACAATAGCACGAAGGAATAGGTAGCTACTTGGTATTAAACCCATGGTTATGCTCCACTTACCCCCTCGCAGATCTGTAAAACAAATGCTTGACCTAGATCGACGTATAATGAAAAGATGATCTAATGGTTGGCGCCTTCGAAGCCTAAGTAATGCTAGTCAGCTTTAGTTGCAAACGTAAACCAAGAGGATATGATGCGGACGCTTTAGAGGCCTTCGTCAGAAAAAGTGAGAAGAAATAATTGCTGTTTCCGAAACCATCGCCCTCGTCCAGCCTCCAAACTGTCCTGTGAGGATGCTAGGAAGCGGTAAAGGCTCTTATGGCCCCAGCTTTACTCATCATTGAAGGGAAAAAGTTTATGAGAACGTGAAAGAATAGCATATGCTTACTTCTAGACATCCTCAAAGGTAAATGCGGCACCTCGGACCCAGCATCGACACATGCCAAGAAGCCCCCAAAAAAAAAGACGCGCATGCAAAAACATACGACAGCCAGGATTCGCTAATGGTCACCCACTTAACTACTGATTGGCCGGTTACCAGCTTAGATAGGGCGGAGCGGACGGGACGCCTCGTTCTCTGGTACCTATGATCGTATGTGAAATGTAGACCGGGTTGTACAAATTTTAAAGGGAAAGAAGATGGCGAAATCTTTGATCACCATCAGGAAAAGCTTGCAGGTGGTTCAACAAGAGAGTAGCAGCTTCGGGAAGGCCACCGTGATGACATATCGCACTAATGTCCACTGTAAAACCTAACAGATGACACGCAAGATAATTTGGAGCGGTCAAGTTCTTGTCCGTAGATGCGATCATTCGCGGCGATATGTCACCGGGCGGCGAGAATGGGCGAGAAATTCTGCCACAAAGCTTGGCCTCGGTGACATTCTGCTCTCCTATCATTGGACTCTCAACAGTTTTCACTACAACATAAATACTCTTCGGGCAACAAGTATGGCCGGTGTTATTACTGCACTCTTCAGCCGCCAGAATGGATACTTTGGAGCATTCCGTTGCTTCAGATCCAAATCCTAGTGCTGGGCTTGGAAGGGGTTGTCAAGATGTGTCGTTAGGCGCGTTGGATGTCGAAAAAGGCGCCGGCGCGCCAGAACGAGCGGAATCTTTAGGTCAGACAAGAATTACGCCTGTTCTACGCTGTGTGTTAGCTAATAAGGTAAAAAATAGGTGGCGAAGCTTCAGACGACCTCCCACCCCTTAAGGCATTGTCTTTCCTAGACAGATTTCTCGTCGTATGGATCATTCTTGCTATGGCGATCGGCATAATATTGGGCAGTACTGTGCACTCAGCTGGTCGCAGGTTGCAGGAGGATACATTTGTTGGCGTCAGCTTCCCCATAGGTATGTCGCTCTCTGGAATCCCGTCAGGATACTGCTAAACCTGGTGAATTTAGCCATCGGCCTCCTCGTCATGATGTATCCTATCCTCTGCAAAGTCCGCTTCGAAACCCTCCACCTACTTCTCCGTGAACGCGCCCTCTGGGTCCAGGTAGCTATATCTTTTGTGCTCAACTGGATCATTGCACCCCTCCTCATGGTTGGCCTAGCGTGGGCCTTCCTGCCCGACAGACAAGACCTCCGAGAAGGCTTAATATTCGTCGGAATCGCACGCTGCATTGCCATGGTGCTTATCTGGACAGACTTGGCCAAGGGTGATGGAGACTACTGCGCCGTACTTGTTGCCTTCAACTCGATCCTCCAAATCGTCCTCTTCGCCCCCTTCGCGGTCTTCTACATTAAAGTTGTCAGCAACTCCTCAAACAAGCTAACCGTAAGCTACACCAAGGTCGCAAACAGTGTAGCTGTCTTCCTGGGTATACCACTTGGCGCGGCAATCGTAACGCGTCTCGCGCTACGATCTGTTCTTGGGGAATCCAAGTACCAGAATTATTTCATTAGGTATATAAGCCCTTGGTCCCTCATCGGCCTGATCTATACCATCATTGTGCTTTTCACATCGCAAGGCGCACATGTCGCTAGCCAAATTACTTCAGTTCTGCGCGTTTGCGCGCCTTTGATTGTCTATTTCTTCGTCATGTTTAGCGCTACCGTATTCCTGTGCTGGAAACTCGGCTTTGGGTATCGCGTTAGCTGCACGCAGAGTTTCACTGCTGCGAGCAATAACTTCGAGCTCGCCATTGCGGTGGTGGTCGCCGTGTATGGTGCAGGAAGTGGACAGGCGTTGGCTAGTACGGTAGGCCCGTTGATCGAGGTGCCAGTGCTTGTGGCGCTGGTATACGTTTTGCAATGGACGAAGAGGAGGTTGGGTTGGAAAGGCTAGACTGGATCGCGGCAATGAGAGGCCTATGTGCTATAGATTATTAAATGGAATGAGTGATGCCATTACCAAAAGATGTTGATAATTACTGGACATGACTAGGTATTTCGGTCATCTGAAAAGTCAGAGTGTGAAATCTAGTGGCCTGTAAGCTGCTTTCATAAAACACTTGAAATATATGACTCCTTTCCCGGCAATCCTAATCGACGATTGACTAGGCGGACATTAGTGTTGTGTTTTATTTGCATTGAACCTTTGAGATGGGAGAACAATCTAGTTAAAGCAGCGACAGGTAAAAACCTTCGTATGCCGTCAATGTGATCAGAGAGCCTGCAGTTACAGTAATACGCCCATTATACATTGCGTGTAATGCTCCTCATTGCAATCTTAAGAGTATTATAATAAAGACTAAGGTACAAGTTGAATAGGTCTGCGATCAGAAAAACCGGGCGACTAGATAAACTTCACCACTAAAAGAAATAAATTTATAACTGCAGCTGTTACGGATCTTATAACCAGAATGTCAGAACGAGTTCTTGGAAGCCGGTCGGCTAGTGATAGCACGAGCCACGATGGATTCCGTGGAGCCATGTGATGAAACACGTGAGTAGTATACACGTACATCCCAGCGCATACGACAGGTCTCCGAATCTCTCCATGCTGCTGCCTCAATTTCGCTCTCTGCTGTGCCCACCTCCTGCAGGAGAAGAGGAAGTGCGGTATTGATTCTACGAGCCCACATTAGCAAGCCGCCGTCTCAGATGCATTAATCATGTGGAGGTATCCCTTGAGGAACGTCTTGCCAGTCCGTAGCTGCGCGAGGATGGCGCTTCGGAGCCAATTAACTGCTGGTACAATCCTGCAGCCTTGCTAAGGTAGAGGGCTGCGTCAATCTTCTTCATAAACCTGCCGGTTTCTGGTCTCCCTTTTGCGGACTTTGAATAGGGCATGGAACGATAGAAGGCTCACAATTGTATATATCGCGCCCTGCATTGCCTGTGCCTTGCTAGACTATTGACGATGGTACTGGAGGAGTCCTCCACATGCGTTTCCTGCTTACATAAGCAGAGTCCCTTCTTTTTCGGTCTTCGCAGCAACCACTTCGGTATCCGTAGTAGTCACCCCGGACCCCGTAGATATAGGCCTATATTAAGGCCGATATTCCTCATAGTTAGATTCGATAGATTTATTTATTTATTTAATATCATTCAGTTCATTAGGTTATGAGCACTCGTTGCTACTAAGCTGTGACATTAGAAGATTGACACCTTACCACAGGTTGCATTAAGGGTTACTACACCCGTGCTAGGTTATATCTTACTACTCTACATTTGACGCCTTACCAAAGGCCGCATTAAAGGTTACCACACCTGCGTATAAAGTCATTTTTATTATTAAATCTACGCGTTAGATTTGTTCTTTTTTACGTGTTAAATTCGTTTGTTTATGCATCAAATCCTTTTATTTACGCGTTGCTATGGGTAAAGACTATCTAGGAATTTAACGCCTTAAGAAAGACGGTTTAAATTGGCCCCAATATTGGACGCAGCTTAGCACGTACCTACGTGGTGAGGGCCTTCTGCACATCATTTGGGAAGATGTGGGCCTACCCCTCTACCCAAAGCTCTAGGAAGAAAAACCTATAATATCTATTAATTGAGTACTAAAGGACGCCGACAAGGAGGAGTAAGACGAGATTCTTAAGAGGTCTTAAATTATTGCGGATACTAATAATTTAATTTAACTAATAAAGCACTCTCCAACGAGTATAATAAGGAGTTTAAATAGTATAGTAAGGAAGACGGTAAAGTCTGTTTAGTTATCCTTAGTATAATTAATAATAAGATCTTTACTGCCTTGGAGCATAAGCAGACGGTAAAGGACTATATTAATTACCTTAAGCAGACGTTTAAGGCCCGTGGCTTAATCCATAGGGCTAATATATAAAAGACTTT
>Ga0307515_10004217_pt1 | contig 29913 bp, 13 predicted proteins | sample 17_EM_MG_FD_194513 | JGI IMG/M metagenome (GOLD analysis project Ga0307515, IMG submission 194513) | Populus trichocarpa ectomycorrhiza microbial communities from riparian zone in the Pacific Northwest, United States - 17_EM | ecosystem: Host-associated > Plants > Roots > Unclassified | place... | reverse complement strand
CACCAGCTGCTTCCAGTGCCAGTAGTACTAGGAAAGTTAGAGAGTACAAAAATTCGTTGAGTTTCCAAAGGAGAAGCCGAATGCCCAAAAAGAGTCAATGCGAGCCATCCTATTAGCGAGTGGATTGACCAATAGGCCAAAGAGTTGACTGCTTTGCCAATAGGTTAACCGCTTTACCATTTGGTTGACCCATACTCCAAGTCTTCCCATTGGCCAACAGGTCGACCCATAGGCCAAAGGGTTGACTGCTTTGCCCATAAGTCGACCTGTTGGCCAACAGAAAAATTTGGTGTATGAGTCAGAACACAACTATTGTCCTGTGACAGTATCCTCTCCTTAGGTCTCTTGAGGACTTGTTCTAATAGTTCTGACTTCGATGGGTATTGTTGATGATATTCATCGATAACTCGAAGTCTGCCGATAAACTTGGAGGGTTCTCACATAAGTTGATTGTAACCACACCATTGGATGGGATACTGTAACTGCCGGTGGTACATCTGTGAATGCTGAAATACTCTCAACCTGATGCTTTTCTTTGCCATCAGCCTCGACTGGTAGTGGTGGGGCGTGTTGTCCTGGCAAGGGGTCGTCAAAAACAGGGTCAAGAAGGGATATGGGATGAAGTTTGTGAATCTGAACTGGTGCAGGGAGGTCGAGCTTATATGTATAAGGTGAAATTTGCCACAACACTGTAAATAGTCCAAGTCATTTCCAATCTAGTTATTGGGAAGGTTATGTGGTGCAGAGATGTTGGGCATCAAGCCAGTCATCGGCAAAAGTGCAAATCGACTATAGGCTGCGCTACGCGCACTCACGCACACGCGCAGCTCATAGCAAGCTTCCCGTGGACCCCTGCGCGACGCGCAGTCTATAGTCATCTATAGTAGATTCATAGAGATGTGCGCGTGGGCCTATGGAACTATATACGGCTGGCGGCCGGAGATAGACCTATACCTGCCTTTACTGCTTGCAGTTTTCGCTGCTATACCGGTACTGTACACTATCGCTGAGAGTCCGCTTGAGAGCCCGCTGGCGCCTGAGAGCCTGCTTGAGAGCCTTCTTGAGTGAGCCGCGCTTCGGGAGGAGTAGAGTTTTCCACGGGAAGCTTTTGGCCGATGGAAAATTCTGAGTTTGTGGAAGCTTTGGCTAATAGAAGGCTCTAAGTCTGTGGAAGCTTTGACGCTGACGTTGACATAGCCAACCTACTTGTCTAAGTACTTCTGGTACACTGATCACCATCACCAACACCATCATCGCCATCGCCATCGCCATCATAACCATCAGCCCCGGACTGAGTGCGCACACGTAGGCCCAAAATCGGTGGGAAGCGGGCAGCAGATTCCGCAGGAAAATCTGAGTCGGAGATCTGCTCTCCCCAAGATCCAATTGTCTACCTTTCCTGCAGAATCTAAGTCTGCAATTTTCAACACCATGACCGTGAGGCATCGTGAGATCTTGTCGTGGTGGCCGCGCTAAAGATAAGGTTCAGACTATGATATCGACCGACGTCATGATTTCGGCCACCATACGCCGCCCGCCACCCGCCACCTGCCACACGCCACACGCCGCCCGCCAAACACTGCCCGCCACCCGCCTCCTGGTGCCTGGCGCCTGCAGCTCAGCAAGTCTCTGGATCGAGCACGCAGGACCATACACGGGAGCATATAGTCAAGTGAGATTGAGAGTGTTTTGCTTCTTGAGAGTGTTGTTGGGAACGTAGAGCCAAGTAGGCTGGGAGTGTGCCATCGAGTGCAATTGGGGGCGTACTTGAGAGCTTACTCGGGGGTGTACTTGAGAGCATACTAGGGAGTGTACTTAAGAGCAACTCAGAGGTGTACACTTGGGAGCGTACTCGGAGGTGTACTTGGGAGCATACTCGGAGGTGTACTTGGGAGCGTACTCGGAGTGTACTCGGGAACGTACAGTCAAACAGGCTGGGAGTGTGCCATCGAGTGCGATTGGGAGCGTACTTGAGAGCATGCTCGGGAGTGTACTTGAGAGCGTACTCGGAGGTGTGCTTGGGAGCGTAGCTGAGGCACTATAATCTACTATTCGCATGTGCGCGCATGTACAGATGTAGGAATGAAAAAACTTATTTTGATAACGTGATAGCCTCACCTCAAGCCCAGACAGAAAGGCAGTGCCTGTAATTTTATATTCCATTCCAAACTCCCCAGTTGTTATATAATTAGTAAATGTTCCGTCAAAGACATTGAAATATCAGCCACTACACTGCTGGGGCATACCTAGTTCGTTGGCATGGCGCTGACAGGCTTTAAAAATCAGGTGAAAGCTAACAGCAACATACATTTTTCAGCACTGCCCTTTGAATCACAGCCTAGGCAATTGTAGTAGCCCTAGAATGCAAAGTGTGTAGTGGCAAATCTCACGATAATATACTAGCAATTCTAGTGTGATTATCATGCAATTGTAGCGCATTTGTCGTGAGGTGTTGGTCCTTGCACTAGCTGTGTTTCGAGACGGCAAACAAATGAAATATTAGGTTGACGCCTATAAGTCCGGAATGCCACACAGGCGGCTCTCCACTTCACATTTAAGTATTTATCACATACGAAAGCCGCTAGTTGGATTTGAATTGAATTTGCGAACCCTAAATCCACGTCTGGGACGGTTACTAACTAACTGCGGCTGGTTGTACAGATGAGCTGACATAGCTGAAGGTGCGAGTTAACGATTATTAGCAGGGGCTTTTTGTAGAAGATGCCACAACAGCTGTCAATCATAGTAATATTAGCAAGTGCAGTTAGCGATTGACAGGTGCTGAGATGCTAATAATATGAAACTGTGAGGTACCGATTTTTTTACTGCAGGTGTCGTCTCAGTCGCAAGTGATAGCATCCATTTCGAATGCCGAGATACTATTGAGCGAGTGGAAGTGAAGCCAACCGTTGCTGTGGATTCAACTTTGACCATATCGCATGTTCAGGGCGATAGGTCCGATTTTGTAGTGGGCGATTAATCGAAACTGAAGCCATACACCCCTCGGGAAACCGATCTATGAAAACAACAGGTCGTTCACAGATACGACCAATAGTCCCAGGTGAGCTCTACAATAACTCGGTAGGGTGCAACTCCCGCCATCTCAGTCCTTAACTCAGTAGCACCAGGCCTGCTATCAGTAAATCTTGGGCGTCTCTTTTTCCAGTCTGCCTTTGCACAAGTCTGGGTCAGACCTGGCCAGGCTAGTCGCTATGGAGCTGCGACTGCTATCAGCCAATCATCCCCAAAGGAAGTTTATGTGAGGATGTGGGGTTTGTTCTCACGGATTGCTATACGACCCAGCTCGGAACGATAGTTCGGTCAAAAATAATTGCGTTGCCGGATAGTCTGGTAAATCGACCTTAAAGATAGTATTGATCTTGGCTCCGATATGAGAGGGTTCTGGAGTTTGGAAGCGAGAAGTGGCCAATGATATAAAAGGCCGAATGAATGAATAGGTGCATGAAACGTTTATTAGACTAGTTCATCGAATACAGGGTCACGTTTGTAATTGTAGAATGTTACTTAAAGGATGCGGATTGTAGAGAAAAGAGGTGAAGTTTTACTGCTCGGGTGTAATGAGGTGTAAGTACTCGTCGGTTCACCAAGTTATTGGACACGTACTAACCCTAACCCCACGCTGGTACTCGCTCCTCTAAGCGCTCGGCGTGGGTTAGGGTTTGTCTCGTGTCCAATAACTTGGTGAACCGACGAGTAGAGTATAGTACCTCTACTACTCTACAAACGGCTAGTTAGTCCTAGCTTACATCTGATAAGCCCTAATCCAATCTATCTAATCAAACAGCGAGTCACATGTCATAATGCTCCTCTACTAGACTCACAACCATGATACAGCACAGAATTGAGACACAGCCACGGTGATTCGGGATCACTTCCGGGTCATGCGTCATATTTGACTTGCTGGTTCTCGATCGTTCTCGTGCTGGGCTATCTCGTGCTGCATACACTGTCGCCTGGTTGGTACCTCGAATTACTTAGTACTTGGTAAATTCAAATATCACCCCGACTTTGTCTCGTGCCCAGCCTCCCACAATATTGCTACTTGTACCTCGTTATCTCGTTGCCGAGCGAAGGCAAGGTTGACGAGAGTCTGGGGACGAGAGAAAGAGAATGAAGAGCGCTTAAATATCCGCAAGAAACCTTAATCTTCCGCCTTCCAAGCACTAAGCACCACGCACCGTTGCAACTGCCTCTTTAAAGATCCCACTCCTTTGTAACCAATGAATCTAATTTGAAATCCTCTCGGCTCATCTCATCGACACCAATCACAGGCGTCCCGACCCCGCTTCCCACCACTGAGAAATCAAACTCCTTTGCTTTACTTGTCCTTGCGTAAGCGCGTCGCCACGAGGCCGGGTTAATGGACTTGGAGAGATTGATCTGATACCCAATTTTGATGGCAAAGGCCGTCCCGCATCTGACAATCATGGCCGTTTGAAGTGGATTTGGCACGCCCTCGTGAGTGCATTCATTTTCTGACAGACGCCACTCGACTTTCGTGGGCGCTTCGGAGACAGAACTGAGCGACGCTCGTTGGTGCTCTTCGAATTGGATGCTCCGTGCGGCTACAAGGCCCAAACTAGTACTGACACCGCCCACAGCAGGAGCTGTGGCGGTGATATCTGAGCCCACGTTTCGCTGAACCTGCCTCGAGTGGCGAGCACCTTGCCACCGCTTTGGCTCGTATGCGATGATCTCGGGTCTGCCGTTCGCTTCTTGTCCAGCTCCGGCAATATTGCCCTTCAATTTTACCACTCTAACAACCAACTCGACGTATTTGAAGCGGACCTGGTAAGCGGCAACGAAGTCGAAATTTAGGACGACGAGGCAGGCGTTTTGGCCGCTGTAGCTCCCGAGTTGAGCGTGCGTGATGGTGGTAGCGACTTTGCATTTCCTAATTTCTGAGACATCGAATGGTGCCGTATCCATCGGTTGGAGTTCTGCATCTGGCTCGAGATGAAGGTCAAATGACCAGTTCTCTTGCGTCGTCGCCATGGAGAACGTGAAAGCGGTGGGATAGATGAATGATGTCGATGCGGGGTAGCGCTGTGATTCTGTGGTATACTAGGTGACACAGAGCAGGTAACGCATCACTTTCCATCATTCGTTAGCCAAGTCAGGGTTCTTGTTCCTATGTTCCTCTATTCATTGGGTCGTAGGAGGCATGTAAATCTCCTGCTCCTCTCCTCTCCTCTTTTCTAGTGTTACCTCGATCATCTATTCTCTATCTTATGTACGTTCTGCTATGAAGTGAACTTCATAGTATCGTCGTGCGGGTCGAAGACTTATCCAGGCTCGGCAAAAAGCTTTTCGCTTATATATGACCTTTCATTCATTACCTGGCTTTTACAATCTTTATCACTAGTAGATGGTCTATAAGTTTTGCTCCACCTCTATAATGTCAAATAACTAATAGTTGAATTAAAATGAAGTAACAAAACAAGAGCTACAGCGAATCTAACCTCCTCCTTCCCTCTGTCAACGCTCCCTCTCCAGCATCTCCACCTATATTGGTATGTCACCACGCATACAAACCAAAAGAATTACAGTAAAACATTCCATACCCCTCCTTTCCTAAGTATTTATCTTTCTCCAGCCAAGCCAACACGATTACTAAACAAGAAAAATGCTAGGACATAAATCCTGAGCTAACCCGTTGCTATCTCGCGTTACCCGGTCATTTACAGTTCGTACGTTCCCCGCTTCCCCCGCTCCCCCGACCTATTACTATAACCAAGAACCGTTTTGAACGCATGCACCACGATGAGTTCATTCCAAGGGAAATGCTTTGACTCATTGACAGGAAATGTTTACCCTCACGTTGATATAATTTGTGATGGCTGTCAACAGGTGGGCTAATGCCAAAAATATTGTTGTCAATTTATATTATAAGATATCCAATCATTTCAACTCAGAACTAACTATATACTATTCAAGTTTATTCGAGGTATCCGCTACCGTTGTGGAAGTTGCGCCGACTTCGATCTTTGCACCTCCTGCTTTGACAATCGAGAACAGCTGCACGCCTCTAACCATGAATTCTACTTGATATCCTATCAACCCTTGACAATGCCGCGTCACGATGGCGCCGACTACGAGATGCTCTGCCGATTCGATCAAGGCAAAACAAGCGAGAGCTTTTACCTTCACTACCCGTGGCTTTTCAGCATCGATATCGTCAAACAGCTTCTTCAAGGCACTGTAAACCAAGAAGCAGACGAAGCAGCCTTGCACCAAATAGCGAACTTTATGCAAACTTCACAGGAGAATGACATTGCTCTAGATCAGCATGTGCGCTCGGTCCGTTCTGAGCTTTGGAACTGGCAAACAGTTCAAGAGCACGTCCGCATCATCACAGAACTTATGATCACTAGAGCTCGTCATTCACAAGATTTATATAGACTTGCACTACAATTTTGCGAGTTAATCAACCAAGACATCATGGGCAGTATGTTCTCCGGTGGGTCACAAATGGATGAAAGACAACCGCCGGTGAGCGGATCGGCCAACATATACGATTTGCACATTCAAATGCAACTTCGTGATCAGGCATTTACAACCCGTAATGAGTTGAATCAACTGTCGAAAATCTTCTCGAGATATTTTCAAGAGCAGGAAAATAGGTGGAGGTGTGGTATTACTGGATCCGTCGGAAATCCGTCGCCACTTGTGAAATATTTACATTTATTGTCAATGGAGGTTGATGTGAGAGCCCGAAAAAAGTGTACTTGACTGTTAGAACTGACTGGCCTATGAATGTAGCTCAAGAAACACGATTTTCCAGTATTAGAGGAAACGATGGAGGCATTGCGGATTGATAAACAACACTCACAGACCGGCAAGGTACGCGATACATTGTTAATTGATGATCCTTCTTGTATCTAATTGAAGTCTCAATACCGGTTTAGAGATGGAACAGAATGACATATGAGGACAAACGGAGAGAAATACGCGACCTATACAAGGGACAGATCGACAGACCAGTAACCCAAACCCCTCGAAGAAGTCACCAATATATCCATACTAAGCCCAAGGGTAGGAAGCAGATTGGAATATAGAGGGAAGTGATTTTCCTGGAATCTTCCTCCAAGATGACTTCGACCCAAGCTGTGTAGATGCGCTCAAGTGTGGCAGAAATCATCGTCGGCTTGGAGAGTTCGATGAAGCAATTGCCTGTTTTGACCATCTCGATAGACACCACTCACACGTTGCGTTTGAAATTCTTCGCTCTTGGGAATTGCGCGGTCACCTAGCGAGGGCGGTAGACGCTATCGTTGGGCATCGGACAGAAGTAGAATGTGCTCTCGGTTGTTGCTTGCTGTCGCTGGCAAAAGCTTACCTTGAGTGCTTTACAAAAGGAAACTGGGATCATGCTCTACGACTTGCCAACGATGCTTTTAGTCGATATCTCAAGCATTTATCGCTGCAGTTCCTTTGCTACCATATGGTATAACCTCCACTGTAATTCACCATTCTCTGCTATTTTATTAAATCGTTAGTATAGGTTTATCTCGAGTTTTACTACCACAAGATTCTTCTCGCGGTTCGACGAGACCTTGGAATTCGAGCCACTAATATACCGACCATAGTTTCTCGTTTGTCCGCTATCCGAAATCAGCTTCAGCGAGACATGCGACACAGCGAAGCTTGGGATGTTGCTCTTCTAGAGGTAGAGCTTTTGAAGGTTCCAGTCAAGATTTATCAGTTGAAAATTTTTGAATATATGATGGACACAATTGACTGGGAGTATGATGTTGAATCTACCGACCGGATTTCGGATGAATTTATTGGTTCATGCCCTGATGTGGCAGAACCACTAGGAGGAGATGTTGTAGAAAAGGGCAAAGCATACTTGTTAAAGGCGGAGGTCGCGATTATCAAAAACCAGAGTGACACAGTTCATTTACTTACTAGAAAAGCGGAAGAGATATTTGTTTTGACTGGTTATGAGTTGGGGGCTGCAGATGCTCAGCTTCTTAGGATAGTCAGTGGAACGGAGCCAGACATTCAGAAAGGGTTAGACGATGTGCAACAGCTGTTCTCAGCTAAGGACTATTTACCTGGTCTGGAGCAGGTTATTCGACACCGGTCCTCCGATGATGTCAGCCTTGACTCTCCTCGGGTCATCAGCACCTCACCCGAAGCCCATAGTGCACTGCTTCCTATATTAAAGCAGTCCGGGAACAAGTTTCGATTTCTACTTCATCAACTAAACACCATGGATACTTGGATTTCTGCACCTAGTTTTATCGCCGTCTGCGAGAAAGTCTTCCATCCTGACGATGGGTTTCAAAGCGACGAACTTGCGCTCCTAGCCACAAAACTTCTAAGCTACCTATATTCCATTAACAACAATTCACGGGAAGCTGCAACAAATGCACTGCTGCACCTTCAATACTCGCATATCCGAGAATTTGGTGAGCACCTGCAGTCTGCGATTGTCAATTACTTGCGGGTCATTGCAGACGCGACCTCAAAATTGGACGATCATTTACGGGTGGAGGAACTGTCGAACATTGCCAATGTTTGGGATAAATGGCTGTATAAATCAGTAAAGGAATGGGACGGGATATGCCGCTCGGGACAACAAATTATTTACGCCGACCTCCCAATTGAAGCCGTTCTGTGGCTTCCGAATGCAGTCTTGTCTGCTGCATCCAATAATTCATTGAATTTACTTTCACCTCTACTTCTCCATACGGTTTCGTCCAACATACAGCTTGCAATTGAACTTCTTGGTACTCTGCCAGTTAATCTACGATCACCATTTGCCCATCAAATAGGAGGCGCGTTAGGTTCGGCAGCGGAATACTGTGGCAATCCAATTCTTGCCCTCCTATGCTATGACGCGGCGAGATGCGGTTGTGCGCACCATGACGAATTTGCTTTGCGATCGTTAGAGTTGCATATTGGCCGGCTCCTAGTGTCTCTTATTGTGTGGGATAGGGACAGCTATTGCGAATTCGAAGAGGTTGCCCGAAGTTACCTTCATGAGGTAGAAATTTTTTATTGGAGTGATGGTCGGAGCCAATTATCGTACAAAAAGGGGCTCCAAGCCAGCTTGTCGTTAGCTACATCATATCTGACCAAAGTTCAAAGCCTTATCGAGGAACTAGATCTGGGCGAAGATAGCCCAGAAGAAGATAGGTCTCTCGAACAACAAGGAAACGTAGACCGGCTTTGCCAGCTCCTTAGGACCGGCTTAGCTTCTACGGCAAAAGCGATTAGCGGAAGGTACTATTCCTCTCTAGTTAGTTCGAGAATACTGTTGCTGATGTTCTAGTCTTCGATTGCGCCAGGGTATCGTCGACCTCGCACCGATGCAAGCCCTCGAAAATAAGAGACTCTTCTATACTGAATACATGGAAAAAAATATACTGGACGCATATGGGCCTCGAAATGGACTTGTCTCGGGTTTTGAGAGATCCGACCTGTGCATGGTCCGCAATTCAGCAATGGAAGGCTGTTTGCTTGGTAGATAGTATCAGCAAAAGCCTCATTGGTAGCAAGAGTCTCCAAAGGCCTGCTGATGAAGTTGCGCCCTCCGCTGTTGCGATGTCTTTCACAGATAGCACGGTGCCTGATCGTTCAACGATGTCGTATCCGCAAGCCGAACAGCTATCACCCCAAGAAAATATCGCAAATGCATTGTCAGAATTAGATCGCACAGAAGGAGCAACGGTAGATGACATCTGGTACTTAGCCGAGGTAGCTGAGCAACACCTTCCGGATGGTCAAAGCATTATTTTTGTTGACTGGGCTCGCTACTATAACACATTCTTCATTACACTGTTTAACGGCACTGATGGGAGGCTGAGGAAACGCGTCATCGACATTGACTACTCCTTTGTGGAGTCTTGGGTGACGGAGAATTTGGGTCTTTTTGAACACGAAGATGGGAGGAAAACACGCAGGAGATTAATGTCGATCGCCTCTCTATCAAAATTGTGGCTCCTAATTGCAGATGTCATCTCATTTTCAAAAGAGGGAGATCTCCTCATCCTATGCCCTTCAGGAATACAGCATTCGGTTCCGCTGCACGCTATTCCCATAGAGCCTAATGGACCACCGCTTATCACTCGTAATCCTATCGTTTATTGCGCGAGCATCGCTACGATGGCAAAATGCGTAAAGAAGCTGCAAGAACGAAAACGCGATGGACCTTTTCGAGCAGCTGGGTTTGCTCGATTTGGGATTGAGGACCTAGTTGAAGAAGCAAGGATGGAGGCTGCGGTAAGGGAGGGAATGAACCACTTCGCCATGTCGAGAGTGGTATCCGGTAGAAAGCTCACTAGGAATACTTTCAGTGATTGCACGCACAATATCGACCTGTTGCACTATCATGGACATGCAAGCCTCGAAATTTCACACATTATTCGTGGTTTGGTATTTGAGCCAGATCCCGAATGTAACGACAACGGACACTTCAGCGTGATGGACATATTTGAGCTGAATCTTTGCGCCTGCATCGTGGTATTACTGGCATGTGCCTCGGGCGAGGAGGATGTCGCTCCCAACGATGATCCATTAGGCCTATTGTCTGCATTTCTGTTTTCTGGGGCTAGTACAGTTATCGCAACCATGTGGCCGACGCAGACTGCTGATGCCAGGATGTTCACTGAACGGTTTTATCGTATTGCCTTTAGTAATGGTGTTGACGGTAGCAATGGAATAAGGAGGTCCAGTGTGCTCTATCTGGCACATGTATTTCAACAGGCGGTCATCGAATTGATAGATGAATTTGACGGAGACGAACCTTATCATTGGGCTCAGTTCTGTCTACGTGAGTGCGCCGTCTAATTCTCTTTTGATTTGCACAGCCTACTGACGGATTTTTGCTAGACGGCGCTTGGTTATCGTATCTGCCGGATGGTAGATAGCGAAAGACTTTCAGCTAGACTTCACTCCTTTGAACCTTCTAAATATACAGCTGGGTTTTTGTGGTGAGACTAAGGGTGCTGTAAATGAATCACTTGCGCAGGAAAACTCCGTCAATACTGCTGCTAGGTCTGTGATTGTGATATCCACCGCAAGCGTCAAGACTGGCGCCTCGATCTGCCAATAGCCTTACCCAGCTTAAGACAGTTGCTAGGGTCAACCACCTCCAAGGCGGTCCAATAGAACATATTTTCGGCACTAATATTAGCCCCACTGTTGAGGATGAGTTTTATGATCTTGACATTGTAGCGGATAGTAGCGCATTGCAAGGCCGTATGCCCGGTTCAGTATTGACATCAGGGCCTTAGTAATCAGTTATCATACAAGCACTTCTAAATCCTTTGGTCCTATCTGAAGAACAGTCCTGAGCAGTGAGTAGTGTCCCATCATGCATCTCCAACGCGTTCATGTCAGCACTGCAGGGTTCTCAATAGACCCACCGTCCGGGCAAAGCCATACCCGATCCCGGACTACAATTTCAGGGCAGAGAATTCTTGCCCACTTCCACCTAGGGCATATGCCGGCATTCAATTCCAGGACTGCAGCCCTGAGGCCCTACATACTTTGCCAAACTAAAAGGTGAACCCATTCCGAGAGAAATAAGGCTCCTTATACTTTTGCAACAGTGTAAAACAGATCATCCATGTGGGCAAACTGGATCAAAAGTGCGAGAACAACCCAGAATTGGTCAAAAGTTGCGAAAACATAAATGAATACAACGAATCTAATTGGTAAACGTAAATCCTCCAGTCTAGAAATTTTTAGCAGGCTAAAACAACCAGATACAGCAAGTGCTGACCAGATTTGGTAGTTGCACGTAAAGTAACTGTTTCGCTTAACTTTACATACCAACCCTCTCTGTACCAGACAAAAAACAACGCATTTTTGGCTCGTTGTAGCAAAAATAGGCTGTACTATAGCATGTTATTGGCAGGGATTGAAACGGTCCGTCTGGCCCGTGGTCTTTCTTGTGGGGCCCCAGATCGTCGTCCAGGTTGGGGCGGGAGTTACCGTTTCCTACGGGAGTTACCGTTGCCTTAGGGCATTCAGGTCCGGGGTGCAGAACCCTACCATTAGCGTCGGTACTTTTCAACGCGAAGCGGGTACAGTTTGAATAGGGATTATCCCCAGCTGTGCAACCCGGATAATCTGTAGCCAACAGTATAACCCATGATGATCATCAATTAGAAGCAATTAGGACCTCGTATTGAATTCACTTAGAGTCTTACTTTATAGTAAAACGGTGTGGATTTCCAAGTCCCTCTTGCACTCCGCTCTACGTGCATCTCCGTCTTTTACACTTTATTACTAGAGAAATAAATCATTCCGCACACTTACTTATTAGGTGTATGAGTCTCAATGCACCCCCGCCCCTCTTATGAAAGAAACAATCGAACTTTCACTGCGTCTTGCAAGCTGTGAAAGTGCGTTTCTAAATTCTCAACTTCAGTGAATTGGTATCTGGAATGGTGACTAGCTTACTGCTACATATAAAACAAACTCATGATCTCCGATCAACAACTTTCATAACTTTCCGCGCTAGGCTTCCTCGTTCGAGCCCCTCATACTCAGTTCGTCGCATAAGAACCCGCACCTGCGACCCCACAGTATTATCAACTACATCCTGCCTCAATCTATCCAGAGTTTTGTCATCTAATCTTCTCTTTGAAACAACTCTGAACTCCAGCCCATCCACTGCCATACCATCTTCTCGTTCCTCCACAGGAACAGGTTCGATGACAACCTGCCAGTCCAACACTCCATATTCTGATTTGTTAAAGATCATGTTCTCGAGTTCCTTGATGTCAAAGTACTCGCCGTTCACTGTCCAGGACTTGGCAGAATTTCGTCCATGGAAATGCAGACAGTGGTAATCCAATTCACCATTGTCGGTGCCATGGAAAGGTTGAAGCGACCCCAAATCCCCAGTTTGGTATCTCACAAGCGGGTGTCGAAGGCGGCAACGTGACGTGATGACGATCTCTCCGACCTGGCCCCAACCCTCGCTCATACCCAGGGAATCCGCAATCACCGTTTGTTTGTTTGTTTGTTTGTTTGTAATCATTTTGCATTCACCCCGAAGGGGTGCCCAGCTAAGTTACCATAAGCCGGCCGACCACTGGTGGTCATGGCATTTAATTAACATCTTTTTATACCCCTGTCCATCGGAAACTTCCTGTCCATCCGTCGGCTAAACTACGGCCAAACTAGCTCACGCAGCACCTACTTCTGACTCAGGCAAAGTCGTTCCCTCCCACTTCCCGCTACCCAGTGGAGGGCACAAGGCCATTGAAACTCCACCTAGCCCACCCCCATTCGCAATCACCGTTCCGTCGTCACCAACGATCTCCACCACCACAATAGTCTTATCAAAGACGAATTCGCGGTACGAAGTCGTTTGCACGCCTGTTTTGGCTGGAGGCGAAGCGAAGCATGGCCCTGCCTCTGCGCTTCCATATATGCTGGCAATTGTCTCGACGCCGAGGACACTCTGGAGGTATTTTTCCCGGGCTGGCAAAAGTGGCTCGCTGGTATAGATTATCTTTCTTATAGTTACTCTTTCGTGTTCTGGGAGAGTGGAAACGTGCTGTGCGAACTGCAACATACGGCTACTCGTTGCAGCCAGTGTGTTTGGTCGGAATTGCTGTGCTGTTAGACCGAGTCTTTGTAGAGTACGTCATCACGTGGCTGTGGGTTAGGGCTGGCAGCTACTATATAGGCTACGTGTCATCTTAGACTTAGACTCAATCAATCAATCGTCTCGACAGGTTCGTCACAACATGTGCGGCTTGCAATACCGCCATATCCGACGCACTGGATCCTACGCTCAATTCTGTTCCGCCAGCGAGGTCGATCAAGTTACCTATCAGCTCTTGACTCCTATACATGATACCGCCTCCGTGCAGATTGAGTATAATATCGTCGTCGGTGATGACACGGAGCTGTGAAAGCATAGATGCGAACTGGACTCGTTGGTCACGGTTTTCGGAAGTGTCTGTCACGAAGTAGAATTGGGTCGGTCCACAGCCTGTACCACCGGAAGGTGAAAGGTAGGCGGAACGGAGGAAGTCGGGGTCTGTGTGCATGAGTGTTGAGAAAGAGGCGAGGAGATGTTCTTTTGGTAAGACGGGATAATCTCTGAGAGAAACTGGTCGAGCAGTGATGGCATTGCTGCGTTCACCATCATCAGTATGCCTTTCGCGGTAGAGTTCTGCGTCTTGGAGAAGAGGAATGTATATGGGATGCGTAGAAGCGCGCAGCAGGATCTCTTGAAGTGTAGGCATCTAGAGGGCTCAGGACTTTGTCTGCAGTCTATAGCTTGGGAGGCTGTAGAATCCGTAGTTCTTAAGTATCTTCGGCTGCACTCAGAGGTTGTAAACCTCGGTCACGAGACAATGGTACAGTTGCTGTAATGTCTTTACAAACATTCGCTGATGATTTGTCTCTTCGACCATGTATGTTTCCAGCCGCACCACGTAAGTGAGGGCATATATTTCGTCCGATTGATCGCAATTTGATACCGCATTAAACGGGACTCGGAAGCCAGTTCAAAGCTCTCCTACCCTATGAAACTAAAACCTGGGTAGATCTCGTCAGTTGTCGGAGTGCATCTACCCATACCGGGATGTCATAGATACCTCTCCACTAGGATCAACGTAACCCAACTTCCTCCCTAGCGCTCTACGGGCCGCAGGAAATTGTGGGGAAATGTAGGAAAATGAGCGAATTGTATTAGAGTATTTATAATTGGTCCATAATTTTTAAATTACACGGTAATCCATGTGATCCACATATATAATTGTCGGGAATTCATATATGTAACCATCACCACGAGTGACCGCTCGCTGTTACTACAAGCACTATCACCTGCACCACGAGATCCGCAGCCTCACACCCATATACACAGCCCCCAAAACATGGGGAAACTTCCGAAATACGGATAATTAAAATCTAAGTCAGAGAAGTTACAGCCTCGTGCCACGAACAGCAACCAGAGGTCTCTAGAACAATTAAAAAAGCTCAACACCATTCTGGAACACCCCACGTGCACCCCTCCTTAATTTCTGCTGTCTCTCGGGTGGTTTTTGTGCAAGAAATTCGGGAAATAGGATGGCAATTATGAGACAAATACACGAAAAATGGGTACTTGTAGAGGGAATATTGAACAATATGCATAGGAATGCTTAGTTATATAAGGAGATCACTTAGAAAATGCACAGAAAATGCGCTTATTTGTATGGAAATAATTTATAGGGATGCATGATTATTATATCCAAGAAAGTCCCGTATTATAGGAATAATATGTTCCAACCGATACACGAACTTTGCCCGTTCGCGAACTGGGGATCTAGAATGCGACCCTGCCAAAAGCACGAGATTTAATCCCATCAAGCAAGTCAGGGATCCACGCAATAAAGATGGTGTAAGACTTGTGATACATATACTTGCTCTAAGAACTTTAATGCTCGGTCTCCTATCAATCAAGGGTAGCCATGACTGTCACTTTAGAACCTTAAGCACCTCGCAGTGTTGGAAATTTGCTTGACCCTGCGCTAGGCAGAGAAAGAGCAGTTAATTGTGGTCTTGACTTCATGTATATAGAGTGTCCGGTAGAATTCATAATATAGAAGTGTGACGAATACCGCATTCACTCACTTGTAAGGTACGCCCCCGATTAGGTTAGCGTTCCAGAAACGGAAGTATACTGTCCAAAATTGGAAATTAAAAATGCCTGCGTGTTTTTTCAATTTCCGCTTTAGGGCTGGCAGCTACTAGATAAGGAGATTACACCACGCTAACCCAATCAGGAGCGTACCTTATAAGAGAGTGAATACAGTACTACATATCTTACGAAGCTTTAGTTCTATAAAGGTTCGTAGTAGTTCGAAGTAAATGGATATCTAAAATAGTCTCACCCCACTCAAACCTAACGTTCCTCCTTTAAGATTTCCCACCCAACTTGCATAGATACTTGTACTCTACATGTTTCGTGCCAGGGTTATGGCTAAGAAAGCACCGTATTTACCTAAGGTATCTTTGGGATACAATCTAAGTAGTCAAATCAGCTGGTTTTCGCAGAATGTCAAATCTCGCAAGCTAGAGTAAGTCCCCGGATCCCAGCGCTCCCGACCACTTGTGAAATCCAATCCCGGGAGGTTATTATTCCCGGGGTGTCTGAGATGATTCCGCACGGCTGTACCTGATGTTATAATCCCGGCCCGGGAGTGGACATCTTGTCTTTGGCTTGGGGTACTGGGGGCGGACTGAGGTGGTTATGCGGTTACGCATTGCTGAGATGTCAGCATCAGTCCATGCAATGGAAAGCAACGGTAGGCGATCAAGATAATGAACGAGGGGTTTCATTTTGGTACGTGAACATATTTTCTGCAGCTGGTGGATGCGGTGAGAGAAGTTTAAGGATACTGCCAAAAGTCCAGAGCAGCGTACTGACAATGTAATATAGAGATCCTCAGCGACTGATAGTTATTTTCTGAATATTTCCCACTGGTTTTCTTATAATAGTAGTGGAGAGAAGCGGTCAAATTTGCCTCGCGAGCTCGTAGGTGGGGCGGGGCCTCTTTATCCCTTACACGTTCAGTTTAGGAAATTAGTTACGGTGCTCACATGTCTTCCCTTAATGCTGCCTACGTTCGAAAACCACCCGTCAGTCTTTTGAGGAGCGAGCTTGCAAGCGACAAAATATTCTGGGAACGAGAGCAAATGCTGTGGCAAACTTTTGATTGGCCGATTTCATGTGTGTGCCTACTTTAACACACTTACAAACTGTAGATGCTGTCGTCATGCCCGAGAAAGCGAGTAATATACTGATATACTTCTACTGTGACTTCAACAGCGGGTAGATGGTAGTGGGTGGCTGAGGGAGAAGCCGAGGAGAAGCGAAGTAACATTCAGATTCCGGGGTGTTTCTGGTAGGAATTTTCGGTGCTTGCTCTACGGGCCATAAGGAATTGTTAGAATTGTTCGAAAATGTAGCAAATCGTAGTTAGGGAAAGTACAATTTCCTCCAGTGAGGCCGCAGTTCCAATTACACGATTAGTTGTAGGTAGGATCATCTGTGTGGAGGGATATCACGATACTGGCTATGGACATCACGGGATAAGCATCACCACTGGCACCACTGCGTGATTTGGTGTAATACACCCACGCATATTCCCTACAAGGCCTTAGGTAGAGTGAACTACCAGTCACCATAGCATGCGGCGATTTTCACACTCTGGGTTCATTCAAGGTAAGCCAGGAAGAGTCAAAGTAGAAAGGAAATAAATGGTATAGATAGCGAAAGACAATGTAACAATAGTTAGTTGAGAATAGTATGGATAACTGCTGTTTAACATATCGCGCAAAATGAACCCAGACCCCGTGGTCGATTTCTTGGTCTAGCTCCGGTGTCATCGATCAACAGCTGCACTGGAGGTTCAAACCAAGGTAATCACCACGGGCCACAGGGTGGATATCGCCGATTTATTCGCTGTGAGGTACCATACTTGCCGCGGGCCCGGCTTCCCAGTGTACCCCAGAACTTACTTCCGAGGGTTACTTCTCCGAAGGTGTATAAAACAGACACAGCTGCAGCATCGGAATGCCCAATTCCTCAGAATTGATAAGTAGAGATGTATGAACTTTTTGTAGCCACAAAAGTGCAACACAACCTGCTGCCGCGGTTGTAGGACCTAAGGGTCGAGTTCTTTAAAAATAACAAGAGTAGGAAAGGCCATGAACAATATCAATAGGTTGAAAATCTAGTGATCCTGTGGAATAATACCCGTGGTGTATACTCCTCCAGGGCGCGGAGGGTCTCTGACCGGACTATCCTGGGTTTTGCATAAATATTATCGTTGAACTGTCCAGGTTACCACCATCAATCACTTATAAACTAGTAGGATTCTGGGGTGAAGTAAAGAGAAATGATGCCTTTTTTGCTCCGAAAAACTACGGCAACTCTACCGGCCGCGGGAAATTGTGAGCATGTATTTTCCCATAGTAAATCAAGCGAGGGAATTGCGTAGGTACAATAGTCATGCATTTCCATGAATCATATCCTTACAAATAAGAACTTTACAAGCATTTCCTATGCAATTCCCGTGTGTTACTGTGCAATCCCCTAACCAATGTAGCATTTTCCATGTGATTTTCTTGCATTCTCCAATGGTTTCGGCTAAAGACAATCCCTAAATACCGTTGGAAACTGGAGAAAATGTATGATGATGCTTTTAATCCCGATTCTATGGGGCTATTACTTCTTCGACTTGGTTTTGAAATTTGAGTATTTTGGGTCCGTCCGGTGGCAAGGGGTAGTCTACTCTGCATCTACGAATTATATGCGCACATAATGCAGAAGCATTCACATTGTCAATGGCTGTCTATCATCCCAACATACTTCACAATGGTCACGAATTTATCCCTCAACTATGCACTACACGCTCACGAAGGGTGGATTTGTTGCAATTTGCCACAGCGAGTACCTACCGTCTTGAGCTAGAGCGATGATATCAAAGCATTATTGTCTAGTCTACTAACTACCACTCGGAGTTACCAATGGCTAATGAGGAATTTACCGCTCGTTAATCAGTACCCAAATAAAAAAACTGCAACAAATCCGCCCTTCGTGAGCGTGTAGGGGATACGGATCCAACACAAAGTATTTGCACCAAACAGCCTTCCTGTGTCCTCATGAGCTCTCAAGACTTCTTCCAGGTCATTCCGGACTCCATCAGCATGGACGGCATGGCCTCCCAACATTACGCACTACAGGCTGCCCTCCTCGCCCGTTCAGAATGGCCTCGAAACAGCCATCAAGCCTGTTCCGCATACCCAATTTTTTCCCCTCCAAACCACGTTCGAGAGCTGCAAAGTATCCACTCAGCGCTCCAGGCAGCTTTGCCGGCCATTGTACGGAGGTGGTGGTCCAGGCCAGATCTTCAGTCCGCGATTCCGTTGTCAGCAAAGATTGAACGAGTCATCAGGCGACTAGAGAATGAGAGGCCCTACGACAAGGTGGGAAGTATAAGACCGGATTTTCTGGTTCCTGAAAACGCGGAGGAGCCGTTGAGGGTGTGTGAAATTAACGCAAGATTTGTGTTCAACGGCTTCATCTTAGGAGCCTGGCTGGGAGACTCAGTCAATGAATTGGGGCTCTTGCCTGAGGGTTATGAAGTTAGTGCTGTAACAATCGTAAGTTGGGGTCGGTTCCTAGCCTGGGTGTAAGTAAATGTTGGCCTAACGATAGTTTCAGGAGGGGATTCGCAATGCCTATAGCAAGCTAGTTGACCTGGAAAACCCGATTGGCCTCGTTACTCATCGCGAAAGGGCTCTAGGGAAAGAAATAGACAGCAAGTTTTTTCAACATCTGTACCCCCAAAGTCGTATCGTCAATCCAGCCAACCTTCGCCTTGTACCTTCCTCAACGTCACCCGGTATGTCGCTCTCAGACGACATCGGTGTGCTTGACCAGTTTATCCTAGAGTTGCATCAAGAAGAGATTGAAGAATTGGATGAAGACTTGTTGCTGCAGCTCGGCCGAACTTGTTGGAATGACCTCCGCACGATATATTTTACCCACGACAAGCGGTTTTTGGGGATCCTCCAACGAGAGGCTGGCTGGTTGTTGGAGATGGGTGACATCACCGCACCCCAGGCAGAGACCCTGCGAAATGCTATTGCCGAAACCTATATTCCTGGGGATCCAGTATTTCGTTTCCTCATCCTATCTACTAATTCAAGTGAGAAAAACAACTGGACCCTGAAAAAATGCATGGCGGGTAAAGGGGAAGGCATGATCTTTGGAAAGGATTTGAGTGAGAAGGAATGGAGAGATATCCTGGAGGTGGTCGGAATTGGCGACAGTAAGAGTCGATTGGGGCTTAATGGCGGCGATACCAGAAGCTCTAAAAGCAACGGTTCAAGCTCCGAGATGAATTTGGAGGAACCGTATGTTCTCCAACGCTATATAAAGCAGAAAAAGCAGAACCTGGTGGTTAGAAACCCAACCTTACCGACGGTAATGAGCGTTTGCTGGTGCGCTGTCGGAACAATGCCCTGTCTCAACGAATATTTTCTGGGTATCAGCCCCTGGAGGGCAAGTAGTGGGGACATTATTGCGTTGGGACGCGGGGGTGTTCTTCCTGGGGTGACGACATCCGGAGCATGGTTTTCTAAAGGGAGCACATCAAGTAGCACCCCCTTACCCGTGGCCACATCAAATCTTAGCCGCAGAAGATTGCATTATTTATGTGTGCCCCTCGAAGCTCAAATCTTGGCGTCCAATTCGGAAAGTTTCACAGATCACGTCAAACCAGTCCAAGAAGCATTAGCAAAGTACGGCCTGGCTGTGGTGCACCTTGAATTTGATGATCCTAAAACCACCTATATGGTTTCCCTGATTAGAAGCCTAGGAAAACCTCTTGCACATTCCAACTCCCGCGGAATCCTCTGGGATGTTAGGCCAGTACAACTCCTCGACCGGGATATAGCAGCGAGATCGGAAACGATGGGATATTTTCCCTGGCACACGGTAACCGAGTCGCCTACCCTCGTGCAAGACTGTATGCACTTACTTCTTATTTTGATGAGGCAGGATTGTTCCTTCGAACACTCACCTCCACGGTACTTTGGACTCCACATTCTTCATAGCGATCGCTTCGGCGGAGGTAAGCTGCGACTCGTCCGCTCAGACTCTCTTCTCTCTCGTCTCGCCAACTCGTCCCTGACAACCCTCCAATCGCCGCTATACCGTTTCGCCGTACCAAAGGAGTTTCACAAAGGAGTCGACCATATCGTTGGACCAATCGTGAGCTCGGATGGACAACGGAAGCTACGGTATCGGAGGGAGATAATTCAACCGCTGACAGAGGAGGCCGAGAAAGCATTGGCGGCACTAGACGGGATGCTTGGAACGTTAGGTGAGGATGGGAAAGTGCTTGGGGGCGATGTCATGAGAGACGGTACGGTCGTATTAGTTGACAATGCACGATGGCTGCATGCAAGAAGTCAAATAAGTGATACCGATCGTTTGTTGAGGAGGGTTAGGTGGGGGGCTGAGAAGTTTACTTGAACGTACGTATATGAGCAGTCTTTGTAGATATATTGTGCTATTTCCTGAGGCTTAGCTATGGCAATGGTATTACTCTTTGTCTTTACATTGCGCTTGAATTGCAAAATAACTACTATTGTGCTCAGTGTTCGGTTGCTCGTATTTGCTTGTCTCCGGAACGGAATTTGCTGGTTCGTCATATTCTGGGAGTTCACTTTGCGGTCAAGTATTTACTTAAGTACCTAAGTTAGTTCAAGTGTGATATTGACCCAAAGCCCTCAACTGCATACGATCCGCCTACTCAGTGACGATAGGTTGCCTGTAGTGTTCCACCGGTAGATATGAGTTTGATCTGCCGGTCTATGCCGAGCGCTGCCGGCGAGAATTTTAACCCAGGCAGGTCACAGATCTGGTGGGCTTGGTCGGACCGGTCTACAGAGATACTTATGCACATTGCCAATCAAAGCTCTCCTGTGATGTAGATTCGTCCAGTGCGATGTTAGTGAAAGATATCTTGCAGATGGCAGATAAAGCGAAGAAAAACATCCTCTAAACAAGTAAATGAGTGCCTTTTTATCAGGAACTAGAAAGAGAGGGCCTCGCTTCATGGTCAGTGCCTACGTAGGATGACCGCCAGATATATTCAGATATATACAGATACAAGCAGACTAATCCAGATTAACAGATATATATTAAAATAGTCTAGCTAGCTAAAGACAGGTCGCTGTAGATATACGCATGAGAAATCGCTCAACATCTAGGCTCCCATTCTCCGCTAGGTAGCATACTGCCTCTCGTTCCCCGCGTCACCTCTATAACCCTACTCCCACTGGCATCATGCAGAATATGTGCAAGTCGAGTAGGGAGGAGAAATGGCCCCTATTAAAAATGCTGTAATTCAGAGTGGGTCGGATTAGGTTACAGGTGTGTGATGATCACTCGAAACTGTTGGTAGTAAAGATATATTATAGCGGGTGTTCACTTGTATTTAATAGCGATTAAATGTAACCCAACCCAACTAAGCCTCAAGCCTCTTCCGCAGAAATACGATTATCTTGCCATGCTTTTACGTCAGACGTCACAGCTCCCCCTTCGATAGTTCGCACAGCCGCACTACATCTCTCCACCCACCAAACAGTATAGAAGTAATCAACCAAAATTAAAAAGTCCAAACAAATGTGCTCATTCTAGACTTTTATCTTCTTGTAGGGTTTACAAAATGCAGGGATCACCAAACAAATAGAGTATCTACTCTACAAAGTTATCGCCTAAATTTAACTCATGTGGGTTGGGCGTGTGACTAGCGTGTGACTTGGGTACTGTGACCAATCTACAAAATCGAGCGTGTAGGAGATAATGAGTAATCTAATCTAATCAATCTAGGCGCTGTCTGGTAACTTTTGGTATCGACGAGTAATAGTCTCGGAGTGTGGTATGACTAACCGATCTTAAAGTTATTGTTTTGGACCGGTTGCTCAGAGGAAGTGTCCCTTATGTATTGATAATATTTTTTAAGAACAAGCAAATTTGTAAAACTCACTCTCCTCTTTCATTTGGACCTACTCACCTCCTGGAGGGGCCTGGTTGAAAGGTTATTTGTAGTGAAAGATTGCAGAGCAATGGTGGTCACTAAGCAACCAAAGTTTGAAACGGTTGCCCCGCGAAAGTATCCGTTATATATTGATGATTAAAGTCGGAGACGACAAGTGTACCTAAAGAAAAGAATTGTTATGCGCACTTAGAAGGCAACGGGAGTGCACCGCTAAAAGTCGAGTGCACCCATACAACTACATCTAAGTGGGAATGGAAGGGTTAAGTGGAGCTGGCCTTTCGAAAATTCAAATAGGCATTTACAGACGCACCTATTCTCGAGCATTTCGACTTAGCCAAGCTCTACTGATAGATGCAAGTAGATATACGATGGTGGGTATCCTCAACTAGTATGAATGGCATATGATGTCCTCTGGCTGGGCAACTTTGATCTATTTCAAGAAGTGCACGACTGCGACCCGGTGACTCCTGCCACAGGCCGGTCTATGCTCGTGCCAGTATCGCCTTAGGGCTGTAGTTGTTAGGTGACAGCCATCGATACTTCGAGCTAGATCCCTGTTGAGATTGGGGGGCGTTTTGGAATGGCATGCAGCTAATTCTGGCATAATCCTCTTTGGGGCCTGGTGGTTGAAATGGCAAGTAACTAAATGTCGCTCGTGCTGTGTTGGTGAAGGGGTAAAAAACAGACTAGAATGGCATTGAATTCGTAGTCTTTGACATCCCACTATTTGCTTTCATTAATCTACCAGTTCCAGATTCTGTACTCTGATACATACCAACTGATGGGCTTGCATATTTCTCCTCTATTTTGTCGGTGAATTCGTCCTTGGCAGCTGGTTAGCTTTCACCGTTCCCCAGTCTCGTTTGGCCTCGTGCACTAGTTCCTTCAGCTCCATTGATCCTCGATAGTTAATTCGACTGAAACGTCACTGAAATCGAACGAAATACCACGAGGGATGATTGATCTCAGATGTTCTCGTGCCCAGATTTTACCTCATTCATCCGCTCGCTGGGAACGGGAAATTTACACCTCCGACAATACACCACACCACCTTCTAGTTTTGCCAAGACCCTTATCGTCCAATCAATTCTATTATCGTCAGAAAACTTTTGCTTCGGTTTTCAGCTGTTTTCTTTGAATTCAGTCATTTAGGAGCCAAAATGAGTCTCTTCGGAGTCAAAAAACAGCTTAACCTTAAGGAGTCACTTAAGAAGGCGAAGGAGAATTTGGAGGGAAAAGTGTCGAGCGCGCAGTCGACTACCACCAGTATTAGCAGCGGCATCGGGGCCATCCTCGAGCAACAACTTGATAAGATTACTGGACCATTGTCTCAGGACGGAACGGTAGTAGAGAGGGACGACCTCGAAAAAATGGAGAGAGAGCTTCACGGAGATTCTGAGTACGAAAGACTCAGGAACGAAGAGAAGAAGCAAGAGTTTGAGGCGGGACTACGTTATGCCCGTGTTGAAGATGAGGAGAGGAGACGCGAGGATAGCCAAGCGACCTCCAGAGTGGGAACGGGACAACTTCCTAGTGACCTCGACGATATGAGAGAGTACTCCGACCTGACGGAAAAAACTGGAGTTACTGGAATTACGAGATATGCAGACGATGGTTCTTCTGAACTGTCGACACCACCACCTACGACCAACTACGGGGGAAGTGAGATTTCCTTCCCATCGCAAACACCGAGGGAGAGGGTTCAATCCCCTCTACCATCTACGAATTATGAGGGAAGCCTTGCGGGCCTTCCTCTAAGTGCTCTAAACGAACTTACGGAGGATCCTTTTTCGACCCCTAAGGCGAGTGCTGGAATTATTGCGCGAAGGTATATTCAGTCGGAGGAAAATGCCAGTCAATATGCGGAAGAAGAGGGGGGAATGGAAGAGACCCGGAAAGTCCACACACCCATTCCGAGAAAATTCGAATTGAGCGATAGTAGCGACAACGAGGATGATATGATGACCGAGGTGGAGTGGAGGGACGAGTCGCCCTACATGACGCCAACGAAGAAGGGAAAAAAGCGCAATAAGGGGAAGGGGGTGAGGAGGCCGGAAACGCCCGATCAACCAATCCCGAATATGCCGCAGACGCCAAGCAGGAAAAGGTTGGAGGCTGATTGGGCCAAGCCTGCAGAGTCGTTGACAAATGAGAATGGGCCAGTTAATCTGGAAGCTTTTATTGGTGAGTATCTTCGGAACACTAATGGGCTGAGGGATTTTATGGCCACAAATCAGTTGCATGATGAGCGATATGATGAGTGGTGCCTAAAGCAGGCAGAATTTATGGCGGCGCGACAGAATCATACGGATGCGGGGGTTACCTCCAATCGTAGGACGTCGGAAAAGATTTTGGCCGAGGTTGAGTTGAGTAGGGAGTATGAAGAGGAGAGGGCGGAAAAACTTGACCAGCGGTTGGAGAAGATTGAAAGAAAGGTGGCCAAGTTAGCTCCGGTTAACATGGCCAAAACAATTGAAAATGCAATGAGTGCTTGCATGGATAAGTTGGTGGACCAATTGACCGATAGGGTGGTTAAGAGGTTTGAGGATGTGGCGGAAGAGAGCCGAAAAAAGGATGAAATTCGAAGGGGGAAACAGGTAGAAGCCACCCCTGAGGAGGAAGAGATGAGCGAGATTGAGTTTGAGCCAGGAGCGACTTTTTCTGCGGAGGAAAGTGAGAAGGTGGAAAAAGTTATCAGGGCTGAGATGGAGGTGGACGAGCAGCGGTTGGAGCAATCCAAACATGCACCGGTTATACCACCCGGAGGAGTTAGACAGGAGGTTTCGAGGCTGGAGGTGGGGTCGGTTACTATTCTGAAGAAAAAATCGGTGGCACCAGTGGTGCCACAACAGAAAAAGAAAGAGGGTAAAAAACCGGAGGTAGAGGCGGTACCAAAGGGACCAAAGGCTGGGACTAAGAAGCCGGAGGTTAAGAAACCCGCACAACAACAACCGGCAAAGAAACCAGAAGAAAAGAAGAAGGAGACGTGGGCGCAGAGAGCGGCAGCACCACCACCAAAGAAGCAACCCGAACAGCGACAACAACAACAACAATCGGGGCAGCAGCAGAAGAAGAGGGGGGATGGCTTTGTTGAGGTAAAAAGACAGCAAAAGAAGGAGGAGATGAAGCCGGTCCCCCCAGGACAAAATTCGATGGAGAAGAGGAGAGTCACCTTTAAGAGGGATAATGGTCTCCCCCTTTCTCAGAAGAAGGATTTGGATATTTCGTCGGAAGTGAATAGGGCACTTTTTGAGGCGAAGGTTCCACATTTTGTTCGCATCCAGGGAGTTACGAAGAATACCCGAGGATGCTTGTCAACAGTTACAACTCCTGCAGCAACAGCCGAAATGTTGATTCGGTATAGGGAGATCGTTATTAAAGCAGCAAGGAAGGTGGACGCTGGAATAGTGGACATCGAGACAAATGAACTCTGGGAGAGAGTAAAAATGCACGGTGTCAATTTTGATAGGTATTTGGGAAAGAAGACGGGAGGTGGACTTGAAAAATTGAGACAGGAATTGCAGGCTGAGAATGAGGGGGTGGTGTTGCCCCTCGCTATCAACTGGATTGGAGGACCGAAGGATGTGCAAAAAAAGAAGGCGGAAGGAAAGAAAGCATCTTCGGTTGTGTTTGCGGTCAAGGGAAGTAAAATGGCCGAAAAAGTTTTGAAGGGGGGTCTGAGGGCGGCAGGAGTGAAGTATGATGTGGAGAAGTTTGTGAATGCCGGACCGGATTCCTTTTGTGGAGTGTGCAGCAGATGGGGACATGTTGATGCGAAGTGTGGATCTTTGAAGATGCCGGTGTGCATGTTGTGCGCGGGGAGACATTTAACGAAGGATCATAAGTGCAACGTAGTAGGTTGCAAGGCTAATGCAGGACAGAACTGCGCCCATAATGTCGACAAGTGTGTCAACTGCAAGGGAAATCATATTGCGAAGGCCAACTGTTGTGTTAAGAAGCAGGAGGCTATTAAAGTCGCGAGAGAGGAAAGACGTACCTGGAAGGAGAGAGAGGGGGAATGTCGAAATATCACAACCGATCAACAAAAGGAACCGGATACTACAGAGGATGGGGGACCATCGACTGCAGATGCGGAAAAGAAGGCTCAGAATGATGAGCGAATTGAAAAGGAACCGGAAGTCCAGGTCGTAGCGACCCAGGAGACTGAAGGAGAATCTTCTAACGCAGGGACCCAAGAAACCCCCATGAAGTCATGGTGAAATGCGTAATGCATAACTGTGGACGGGGGTATGAGGCGACTATGGGAGCGTTGGAAACAGGAATTGTTTGGGGGGCTGATGTTGTGATGTTGCAAGAACCGTATGTGGAAAGAGAAGGATACAACATTAGTCACCCAGGATATAGGTTGGTTAGGGGAGGACGAACTATGACCGCAATAAGAAGAGATACACACCTGGAGTTTTCGGAAGTGGATAAGGGGGGAGACGGAGATGTACAGGTGTTTGATGTTATGTACCCGTCGGGTAGAAAAATGAGATTGGTGAATGTGTATGATCAGCTAAGACAAGAAGGAGGAGTGAGAAGTCAAGGCAGACCGGCACAGACAGCAAGATGGAGAGAGATTATGGAGCAGGAAAAGATTCTTTTGGGAGGAGATTGGAATGCTCACAGTGATAGATGGGACCCGCAGTGCCCACCAAAACGAGATGCGAACTTTCTGGAAAATTTTATGGATGAGTACGGTTTGATCGATGTTACGGACGGGGAAGAAACCCATTCGAATACGAGAAATGGCGAAACTTCGGGATCACTTATTGATTTCTTTATTACTAAAGCCTCGATGGCCGATAGATTAGAGACTTCAACAGATTTGGCAACTACCTCAGATCATGCGATTGTGTGTGCCCATTTAAGATGGGATGAAGGGGAAGGAGGCAAAGTATCACGAAAAATTACGGGATGGGATATTGATGGGCTTAAGTCAAAAGAGGAGGAAGAAAATTATAAAAAAGCACAAAAAGAGTGGAGGGATAAGAGCTCAAAGAGACCCGTTTTGGATGAGAAGAGTAATGAAGAGGATTTACAGAAGGAAGCTGAGTGGATACAGCGAAATTTTGTTAATCATCTTAATAGGTGTTGCAAAAAGATAAAGATTTGCGCAAGGTCCAAGAGGTGGTGGACGGGGGAGATTGCGGAAAATCGAAAAATTTTAGGATCGATAAAAAGAGCTCGAAAGAGAGGGGAGGCGTCGCAGCAACAAGTTAAGAGGCAGCGAAGCAACCTACGAAGAATGATTCGACAGTCGAAAACGGAGATGTGGAGGAAGTTTCTAACTTCGGCCACAAGAGACCAAGTCTGGCAGGCGTTGAGATATACGAAACCAGGCGGACAACAAACGACAAAGACTTTGAGATCTAGGACTGGGGAAGTGGCAGAGTCCTGGGAGGATAAGGCGGAGTTGATAAAAGAAGAAGCATTTCCGAAACCTTTGAAGGGTGTAGAGAGAAAGGCCCAAGAGGAGGGAGGAGAAATGTGGAAAAAGATTACTGACGAAGACATCCGAGAGGCTCTGTTTAGTCAGTCAGTTTTAAAGGCCCCCGGCCCGGATAGGTTGGGGTTTAAGGCGATAAGATTGTTGTGGGATTGGGATTCCCAGCGAATTATTAATATCGTCAAAGTGTCATTCAGGTTAGGAGTACACCCGCGAGTTTGGAAGGAAGCGAAGGGGGTGGTTATACCGAAGCCGAATAAGCCAGATTACGGAGTCGCCAAGGCATATAGGGTGATAACGTTGTTAAATTGTCTGGGAAAAGTGGTCGAGAAGGTGGCAGCCAATGCAATAGCAGAGGAGTGTGAGCGAAGGAGGTTACTTCATGATGGACAGTTTGGATGCAGAAAGAGAAGGTCAGCAATAGATGCGGTTGGAAGGTTAATGAAGAGAGTTGAGGAAGCGTGGGGGAGGGGGAATACCGCAGCAGTGCTGTTGATGGATGTTAAGGGAGCCTTTCCACATGTGGCAAAGGGGAACTTGATAAAAAGAATGGAAGAAATGGGGTTTGAAGCCAACCTGGTTAGGTGGGTGGAAAGCTTTATGGAAGAAAGAAGAGTGATTATGTCGATGGACGGGAAGGAGGGAGACAGTATGGATGTGGAAACGGGAGTTCCGCAGGGGTCGCCAGTGTCGCCAGTACTTTTCGTTATATACCTTTCGGGGTTGTTCGGCCAAGTTGAGGAAAAAGAAGAAGAGTGTGGAAGCGAGGGTATATCTTTTGTTGATGATGTGGCATGGGTGGTAGAGGGTGAGGATGTGGGGGAATGCACACAACGACTGGAGAGATGCACCGCGGAAACAACGATTTGGGCAAAGAAGAATGCCTGTCAGTTCGACATCGAAAAAACAGAAGCGATGTTGTTTACACGACGAAGAAAGAATAAGGAACCAAAGATGAATGCCCGGATTCGGGTAGGAAATCATGAGGTTTCGTATAATAAAGAAGCGACGAGATGGTTGGGGGTATGGCTGGATGATATGCTTACCTTGAACGATCATACGAAAAAGACCTTAGCGAAAGCAAGGAGAGCGCAGAATAGAGTGAGATCCTTGATGACGAAGAAAGGATTAAGCTCGGAAGGGTGTAAAAGAATTCAAGTTGCGGCAGTTCAGGCAGTGGCGTTGTATGGATCTGAATTGTGGTGGCATGGACAAGAAAATCGAGCTCAGGAGGTACAAAAGTTGTGGAGTGAACAGGGCAGAAGGGTAACCGGATGCTTTAGGACGACACCTCAAGGAGCGTTGATGAATGATGCTGGATTACGACCAGCAAAGGCTCTTCTTAATAACCGGGTTCGGCGGTATAAGTTGAGACAGATGATGATGCCTGATGCTCAAGGCGGAGGGAAAATGTTAGAAGTACGGAGGAATGTCTTACAGAGGGTGGAGGGGATTGATGAGTTGATCCCGGAGGATAAACCTTTCGAAAGGAGGAGTTACGAGAGGACGACATTACCGATGGAAAAAAGACGCCTTAAAGGCGAAGTGATAATTCAGGATGAGGAACAAGCGCTGGTAGAGGCGAGGTTAGAAAGAGAGGGACTTGTTCTTTGGACTGACGGAGCGAGGAAAGAAGATGAGTGGGTCGGATGTGCAGTGGTATGGAAAGAGGAAGGAAGGTGGAATAAGAGGAGGACACATTTAGGCCGACAGAAGGAAGCGTTTGACGCAGAAATGTATGCGATGTCGGAAGCAATGAAGGTTGCGGATGAGATGGCAGAAAGAAAGGAGGTTACCAGGGTTACGGTTTTTACGGATTCCCAGGCAACTTTAAAACGAATACAATCGGACGAGCCAGGACCAGGACAGGTACTAGTGCTACGAACGATGAACTGGACC
>Ga0307515_10004216_pt1 | contig 29914 bp, 31 predicted proteins | sample 17_EM_MG_FD_194513 | JGI IMG/M metagenome (GOLD analysis project Ga0307515, IMG submission 194513) | Populus trichocarpa ectomycorrhiza microbial communities from riparian zone in the Pacific Northwest, United States - 17_EM | ecosystem: Host-associated > Plants > Roots > Unclassified | place... | reverse complement strand
GTATATATTCACCCCTCTGTATGACTGTTTGGAATCCCCGTCAGGTGATCGCGCAAGCGAATTTAGCCTCCCGCTCGGCAAAATCCGATTGGCCCAGAAAAGGCGCAAACTCTCACGCGAAAATGCCTCAGTCCCCGAGTTGCCTTGTTTGTTAACTCCCTCTTGCTTTTTACCCTCCACCTCCTGGTTCGCCTCGTCTTAGGCCTCTCTCGCCATCGAAATGCTCCGGCCATTTCCCCGACCCCCCATCCACCGTAGCCTCTGGTTAATTCTTCTTTGGGTTGCGGATGGCGAAACTGTGACAAGTGAGAGCGCGGTTCTCTTGCAACTTGTCTCGCAGGTTTCGCTATCTCCAACCAACTCTCCCCAACGCATTTCGCGACTCCTCCCCTCCCAAGAATCTATTGCTCTGCCTACCCGCCTATACTTCTAATATCTGCACTCTACGCATCTGGATAAGCTCGGTCTGACGGCATGGTCATAAAATAACACACGGTCGAGATGCCTCCACTGTGGACGACGAACCAGCTCAGCGAACTTCCCCCCCTCTCATCATCACCCCTTGACGTTGCCACCCCTCTTACCACTCTTCTGGGTCATCTCGCCGCGCGCCAAGAAACGTGGCATCCTGGGAGATTGCAAATCGTGTCTCCCTGTCGTCAACCTCGGCGACATCCAGTCTAGACATCCGAGAGCCCTTCGCTTACATCTAGGATCTAGCCATCCCCAAGCTCGCAGAATGGTCCTCACGACCGACGGTTCTTTGGGAGGGGGTCAGGAGTCCAGACAGTCACAAAAACGGCGCTGCCCGCTCGAACCTCGCGTTGCCATGTTGGAGCGACGGTGCACCTTGTCGGCTTGGCATCATTCCCGAGTTCTAATTGTAGGACCGGACTGGGACCGGATGGGTTCTTAATATGGTCACCTGTGGGACTCTCCAGGTCCATCAGTCCTGGGGACTTTTGCGCTTTCGCCAACACCACTATCCGATCTCGAGTAACGAGAGAAAAAGTTGCTTTTAACGGTATGATCCAGGAACGAGAGAGGGGAGGTTTCAATTCTTGTCTGGACGTCCGACTGTTCGAGGGTGGGAATTAGGGATCAAGATCGTACGGGACCATCGGGACGCGGATGTGGGCGAGGCACACAAGCACAAACTAAGGAGAAAAAGTTTTTCTGCGGCGACTTTAAATCTTTCGCTCGACGCAGGTTCCCCTCCGCCGGATTTCCTGTTGGCCTTATTCTACTCCCTCTCTCATCCTCTCAGACCCCCGACTTTTTACGCCTACGAAAAATGCGTTTCTATACCATCCAACTCTTGGCCGGGGTTTTGGCCACGATCTCTGTTGTCAATGCCCACGTCAAGGTTCTTTACCCTGCCCTGAGGGGTCCGGATGTCTCCAAAGACCAGATCTTGTTTTGCGGTTAGTGGGCTTCGGCTGAATCTTCTGGTTCGGCCTCATCTAACCTTGATTAATTTCACAGGTGGACACAATAGCACCGGAACTCGCGTGCCTTTCCCTCTTAGTAGCGGCTTTGTCCTATTCAGCACCGGTCACCCACACTGGACTGGTTAGTCCATGGCACGCGTACACTCTCTTTCTCTGGTTCACCCCACTTTTCACAGTTGGAGTTCAGATCTCTACCGTCGCCAACCCTGACTCGTTTGACGACTTCCACACCGCTAACGGTAGTGACCAGCTTGCTGTTCCCTACTACGAATCACAGGGCACCCAGGGATGCATCCCCGTCAACATCAGCGCTTTGGGACTTCCGGGAGTCACCGATGGGTCCAACGTTACCCTTCAGTTGGTCCAGGATGGCACTTCTGGCAATCTCTACCAGGTGAGACGAATCTTAGGCTTCTTTTTTTTCCTTACCCTGGCTCATCACACCCTATGTCGTGCAGTGCATGGACTTGACCCTCTCCTCAAACTTCACGGTCCCATCCGATGTCCAGTGCGTGAATATTACCGCCATACCCAGCTCCACGAGCAGTGGTTCTCCTTCCCCTACCTCCACTGGTCAGAGCGGTGGAGGAGTTTTGGGCTCGATGCAGATTTCGGGTCTCTTGAGCCTCTCTGCGCTTGGATTCCTCTTTTCCAACTTTGTCTAGGAAATTTCAATTTATGATAGCGACACCAGTCACGATGGTCTTGGTTTCTTGTTCTCTTGACTTGGTTCTATGGATGATTGTAGAATCGTGCCTTCACAATATGATGATTTTTCTCCTCGTTTGTTTGCTTAACCCATGGTGAGTCTTCAAGACGGCGACCCACCGTGCTACTGCATACAGCGAGGAATCGTCTGATGGGTTGGATCCCATCGTGCCTGTCCTTCGATCCCCCGTCATCCTACGTCGCGAAGAGTTGACATCGGCCGTCCGTGAATCCAGGAACCAGTTCCACACGCCAAGAGAACACACCATGGGACCACGCGTGGGGAAGTTTTCAGTCGGCATCCCTGTTCATCACGGCTTCATAAATTTTATCAAAGCTGTCACCAGTCGGTCAATACACCCGACACAACTTTTGACGCAACACGGAAACGCATGCGGTCGCTCCGTGGAATGACGAGAGTTTTTAAAGTCTTGGAAGGTGACCCCATGACCGTCGTAACGTTGAGATCTCGAGCATCTCGGCCGCCGCGGTAAGTTAGTTCTATACGTACGTACGCCGCAGCGGTATTGAGTGGGTGACCCGTTTGGACCGCCCGGTGGATATTGTCGTTCTGTTAGTTCAGGTCCAAGGATCTAATTGTTCAGGCTAGATGTGCCCAGGGAGGTTCTTAGGGTATTATGTATACATCCTCACAAGATCTTTTCTTGATCGCCTCAAGAGAAGGAAGCCGGACCCGGTTGTAGAAGAACTACATAGGTGACATCAAATTATTTATTCGCAAATCGATGCCGTACGTGTTCGTCAACTTGGGCCGGAAACAGACACGTGTGTATTTGCAGGATGTATCGCAGGGGGGAAAGCAGAGCGGGTAGTTACAAGGTAGACGATACAGGGGAAGCTTGGGTAAATCGCGGTAGGATGTGAAAGGGGACATCATAAGGTATCGCAGGGGTACAAGGTAACAACACGAGACCAAGGTTGCAACATAGTATAGGGAACAGGGGATAGCGTGAAAATCCGTGGAAAGCGCAAAGTAGAGCAAGCACCGAGATCAGAGAGCAGGAAAAACCAGGAATACGAAGGTGAAAGGAAAAGAAGGATAAATGGATAGGTTGCATTAGAGCAGTCTTGAGGTCATCGCCCGTAACGGCGGTCATGATGTCCGACATGAAATACAAGTTATATATCTTCGTCTTCGTTTACTCATCGTCCTTGGGGTGACCGAGAGGGTTGTTCAACTCGGACAACTCCGAGCCACGATCCCGGCTTGTCGTTGTACCTGGTACGGTATGTCATGGGATTTTCAGGGTCAAGCGAGGCTATTCTCAACTGTGTGATGATGTCACGTTGAACCTTAGCATCAATGCGGCGCGACTGGGGCAGGTAATACTTACACATTCATGGGCGCAGGAAACGAGAAGAAGGCGGCGGTGGGAGGTGGTGGAGTTTGAGGTGTTGTGGATCTCACGATCTGGTGGGGGTAGGGTGACGGCAAAACCACCGGTGGCCCTACAGCGTTGGGTATCACACCACTACGGTATGTCATTCCAGGGGAGACAGGGATAACGGGTGGAGCTGGTGTCTGCCGCACGACATGCCCAGGGCTACGGTATGCCATTCCAGGGGAGACAGGGATAACGGCTGGAGTTTGTGTCGGCCGCATGACATGGATAGGGCTATGGTGCGTAGGCGAAGACGAAGAATTGGACTGGCTGGACATTTCCCCGGGTACCACAGCCCCATGCATTGGAGGCAAGACCTGTTGCGGACCGATGGGGATGAAAACGTGACCGTTGGCCTGTGCGGGGTGCTTCGCGGGTGATTGCTGGCTGCTGCGGTCCGATCTGCCAGGTCGAAATAGTTTCTTCCAGAACGATTTCTTTTCCTTCTTGGGGAGTGGGGGTGGCTGCTGAACGGTGGTCGGGTCGACGACGAGAGTTGTGACAGTTTGCATGGTGGGTGCTCTCATCGTGCTCGTACCGCTGATCAATCTCTCCCTCTCCTCCCTCTTCTCCCTGACGGCTTTCTCCCGTTCGTCGTCCTGCCTCCTCCACTCCTCATGGGTTCGGTGTATGTTCGTCTTATCCCTATTATGGATGATCTCGAGGGCCTTGTTCTTGCTGTCCGGCGAAGGATGAGAAAGGTCCCACAACGTGCCACCGTAAGGCGCAAGGTTCAACAATTTTGGTGGAGGCGTCGGAGGTTTCCTCCGTGTGATCTCGGGAAGGGGTTGGAACGGTTTGAACGGGGGAGAAGAAAAGGAAGAAGTCAGAGTGCTCGATGTAGGCTCAGTAAAAGGTTGAGGCGGTATGACGGCAGGATTGACCGGTCGAACGGGTTGATGCGACTGACTGGGTCTCCGATGGTGACTCTGCGAAGGACGGCGGGGGTGTTGTGAATGTGCGGCTCCCCTCCAATAATCCGAATCGGTTGTGGGCGAGGTTACGTCTTGCGGGACGACGGGTGGGTTAACCGACGGAGGTATGTATCCTTCTGGGATGTGAAGACTTCCGTATTGCGCCGTCACCGGCACCGGCATCGAGGGGTTTCGCTGGCGATCGGGGGGTCCCTGGTAAGTCGCTACAGTGGGTGGCAGGCCGACCGGACCGTACGTATGGTCAGAGATAAGCTTACAGTTTTCGAGGCTGGATGAAAAGCGAACACTGACCATACGGGTTTGGAGTGGGAGGTTGTTGTCCTCTGGGGCTGACGTACGCACTATACCAAAAGTCCTGGCCTCTGTGACGGTCCCTTCCCGTCCCAAACTGATACCATTTCCTCCTCTTCCTTCGTGGCATGTCATAAGACGACGGCATAGTGGACCCAGAGGCGTAAGAATTCTCATTGGCCATTTGGGACGGAGGGGGAATCACAGGTCCAGTAAATGGACGATAGTCGTAGTATCGTGAAGAGTTCTTAGAGCTTGCGTTCCCCATGTCGAGAAATGAGCCGGAACGCGTCCAAAGCGTGGCGTGATCGTCGACAAAGTTCAACAGACGCCACGTGCTCTTTCTCCAGTCGCGTCCAGCGTGGATGAAGAAACCAGAAAAATGAGGAGCATAACATTCTACCTAGCATGGACTGTTACAAGTATGTACTATCGTAGATCTGATATCGTCCCAATTCCGACCTGCCAATCGTACGAAAACCAAACCCAACTGCATTACACCAAAATCAAATTCTCGTGCTGCCCGTTAACCGTCGATCCTCCGCTCCCGGTGCTCATGCCCACGCCGGAAAATTTACCAAAAGTCTGGGACAAGAGTAACTCGACTCGACTCCTGTCATCGCCCAACCTCCTCATCTCATCCCTCCATCGGTTTTCCCTCTCCTCGTAAATATTACCGAGCGCGTCGAGGCTTCCAAGAGCGGCTTCTAAAGCCCTCCTCAAGTCATCCTCGCGGCTCTCCGAAGAGCCAACGTCCGAGTGTCCCATGCTGTCCACAGAGGTCGAGCCAGACCTGGAACGGAGCCCGAGTCGATCGACGAGAGACATTCCATGGTTGACCCGAGACACCCTTCGTTGGGTGGCCACGTGCCTGAACGACCTTCGAACACTCGAAACAGGTTCACCGTTGAGGAGGGCGGGGTCCCTTCGGATCGACCTCGACATGAGAGAGTAGAGTTTCCGAGTGTGTGGTGGGGCTGCGACGAGGATCATGGTCGTATCCGTTTGTCTGTCAAGTGCGTGGAACTGCGAGCGGCGATTAAAATCATTCCGACGATTAAAATTCCAGAAAACGAAACGTACCGCTTCAGTAAGAGCTTCCCACTTATTTTCCCAACGCCTCCTCCTCTTGTTCTCGTCCCTCACATAAGAAGGATGGTAGGGGAGGTCTAACAAGTCGTTACCATCGTCGTCTTCCTCATCTTCATCGATCCAATCGCCGTCGTCATCAACATCTCCGGCAATCTCCTGCACTGCGTCCGACACATCCTTCACCTCGACTTCTTTCCCAACTCCGTTCACAACATTGGCGTCCCACTTTTCCGCATCCCCTTCAACATGTGTGTGGACTTCCTCTCCAGCAGTCTCCTCACCAGCATCCGACATCTCTGGACTCGTGTCCCTGGGTTGGGTCGAATCAACTCTAGGAGGGACGAGCTTGCTCCTTCCGGACCTTCCCCCGTTCATCAACCTCTCCTGGACAGCCTTGAGGTTCGTCGACCTCTCCCTCTTCCTCAGCCTGGTCTGTAGATTTTTAGCCATCGGAGGCGGGGGTGGGAGTGAGACGGGCTCGTGGCTCGGGCTGCTCCTCAGACTCATCGTCGAGTCCCCCCCTCGACCCATGGTCAGACCTAATCCAGGGAACCCGCGCATGGTCGGGACAAATGCCCACGGGTTGTAACCAGGCGCAGGGAATGGAGTAGAAGAAGGTGAAAAGCTGGAATCCGCCGACGAAGCTGCTGCATTGTTGAGCGCGTAAATCTGCATCTGCAGGGCCATCTGTTCTCGAATCACATTAGGATCGTTAGGATCGTAAGCGATGGAAGGCGTCCTCGCAGCAGTGTAGGCGTTCCTACGAACGTGGGAGAACGGGTGAGGGTAGGGTGATCCGGCGTTTCTGAGTTGTTCGAGGTCGTACCCTCCTGGGCCTAAATGTACAAGTGGTGAAGGAGAAGGAGCTGTGGTTTGACTGTGGGGAGTGGGTGGAATGGGGGCTTGAGGACGATTACCAGGTGACTGGAGGTAAGTTTGAAGGTAAGCAGCAGTGGGATCATAAAAGTCTTCTGGGTACAGGTGGTGAGGATAGAACGGTTGCGTGGAGACCTGGGGCCTCTGGGGGTTCTGGGCCTGGTTTTGGCGCACGGTACCGGGGTGACCTTGGTTGTCTTGAGACTGTTGAAAGGTCGACTTGTCGTCCTTGGTTTGGGGCGGCGCAACTGGGGGAATGCGTGGAGGGTTAGCGGCGGTCGTGGACCCTATAGTAGTCGTTGCCGGATTGGTGGCCGCCCTCTGTTTGTTGTCGGGGGCCGGGTCAAATACCTGCTCGAATCCGCGCATGTTGAGTTGATCGGTGACACCGCCTCGTGGGCGGGGTCTGAGTGTCGCTTGATGGTAATCAGGCCGCTGGTTGAGTTCGGGTAATGCGACCGTAGGAGAGCGCGGCGTGAAACCAGATGAAGAGGACTCGTCCCGTTGTCCAGACTTGGCGGCGTGATCGTCATCCTCCTCATCACTCAAGTCCTCGTTGAGCGTGGCAGAGTCATCGTCCTCGACTCTTCGGCCGGCGCTATCGCGCCCTCCTCGAGCCTTCAAATCATAACCAGGTCGACCTTCAGGGTAAACATCCGAAGAAGGGGTAGGGGAATTGTGGTGAATATATTCGTCATGGTGGTCCTCAGGTTCTTCCTGTAACGGTAGAGACCTGTCCGGGCTTTTGGCTTTCATGGAGTGTAAGGGGGGAGTGGAATTGGAATTGGATAACTTGGTCGAGTTGGAGGGAGGCGTGATTGTCTCGACTTTTCGCAAACCGGAAGGGGTGGGGACACGACCCTGGGAATAGTCATAATGGGAAAACGGTTGGGGGGAATCACTCCTCAACGGGTAAGAGGGGGATCGGCGGTGTTCTGGCGTGCGAGAATGTGGAGAACCGCTCGAAGGAAGGGAGGGAATTGAGGACTGAGAGGTTCGATCTCGGGGTTTTCTGGTGTTGGCGCCTGTCTGCGCATTCTCGATGAATTCTTTTGGGCTCACTCTCTCCGGGTTATTTCTGACGAGCCTTTGAACGGGCACGCCCCCTGGGGGGGAAATTGGGCCGGATTGAGCGCCGCCGGCATACGCCACACCGTGCTTACCACCTGGACTGGATAATTGGCTTTGATCACGTTCCATATCAGCAATGAGCTCCTCTGTCGTCAAATTCCAGTTCTCCTCGTTCGTCTGATATCCGTCCTCGACCGTCTGAAACTGCTGACTGAGGAACTGGGGTGGTGGGCCACGAGGGATGGGGCGATGAGGAGGATAATGGGCGGGCCCGTGGATATTCGGCTGACTAAGTGAATGTTGTGGAGGGGGTGGCATCTGGTGATGAACGTTTGGTTGGCTGTGAGTATGAATGCCTGGACTAGGACGGCGATCCGGAAGAGTTTCGACACGGTCGCGATCTCGGCCATCGTGTGGGGATGATGTCGTTATCTTCGTTGTCAGTGTTGTGGGGGAAATTCGTGAGGGCTGAGGGGACCTGCGTGATTGGCGAGATCCGGTGGATGAAGTGGGGCTGGGAGGTTGACGGATGGGTTGTTGTGGTTGGTTGTAACTCTGCTGAATCATTGCCAGATGATGTTTCTGCTTCTCCCAGACCGAAAATGAAGGCGACGGAGTGGATTCTCTAGGAGAATCGTTGTGACCTATAAAGAGAGGAAGACGGGAATGAGAACTCTGGATGGCGAAAAGAGGGAGGGTGACGGAGCCTTTCGCTTTAATTGGGGACTTGGACTTTTTGGATCGCAAGTTCCCGAAGCGCTGAGGCGATCTCAGGTCATGGACGCACCTTGAGTAGAGGTATTTTTACCAAGGGAAGGACTGAGAGTGATTTTCTTCACTATGCGCTGGGAGAGCTGCGCGGGCATTTAGGACGAAGGTGAGATGGGGATCTGGGGCAGACGGAAAAGACGGTTTTAGTGAAAGAGGCGTCACCTGTTATCCTCGCGAGATCAACGTGTTCGTCGCCGGTGGAAGAAAAACGGCGACGGGGGGGAAGGAGAGGGTTGAGATCAAAGACGAAAGCGTGTTGGCACAACGAGGACGCTTTAGATTTGTACCCAATAAAGGTATCAAGCCTCAAGGCGAAATAATTTCCGAACAATGGGGTCATAGCCCGACGACGCCCTCTACCAGGCAACTCGGTCCGATACGTAAGAGGCGTCCTATGACTGCGGTCCTTGCACCACAGACAGCCCAAGCAAAGGCAGCGGGTGGATGAGGAGGAGGAACAGGGAAGAGACATGGTTCCCGTTTCAGCAAAGTGACAGATACGTTACGCATTCACTTTGTTTTTTTTTCTTACTTTCCCTATGGACTCTAGTCTCTAACGTTTAACCATTGGCCTCATGTTATCCTGCGGCCGTCTTGGCTTGCGAGAATGAAATGACGAATATCAGCCGCCGCCTTACAGTCATCAGGCCGCCGCGCTATTGTTATTATTGTCCCTACCTCAGTGCCCTCTGAGCGATTTCTGCCCAGATATACCTCCGCGCCCAGACCACGAGCATCTGTGAGAAACAAACCGGAAGCAAACCACGCCCGCTCTCCTCTCGAAAAGGCAATGCCCTCCGCTCTGCACGATCCCTCGGGCGGGGATGAAATGCACGGCGATGACACCGATGGAGGGGGAGACGACCTCTCGGATTTCGACTCTCTCTTTGACGAATCGATGGAAGAGACGGACCACAAGACAACTGTATGGAAACAAGACCCTGCACGGCGTTCACCACCGCGGCCGGAATCGCCAAACTTTGTGCCCGGCCTCCTCTTCCACTGGCCAACAATCACCGTTCCCCCCGATCTCGAGCGTCAAGTTGTCGTGGATTGTCTAACGACCTGGTTTCTCAATCACCCACCCAGAAACCACGACCCGGTTTTAGACCTCGATTCGTTTCTTGAAACCTGCCCCTTCAACGATGTCAATCAGATCATGCTATTCAACCGCACAGACGGTGCGGAACACCCAACGCCACTAAATCAATCCACTGCAACCGCTTGGCTCCCGTGCCTCACCAGCCTCCTCGCTTACGTCTCGGAAGCATTAGCCCCACCAGCATTGGACGTCAGGACGTGGGACATCCTCTTCTCTTCAGAACCGTCCAAAGACCCCAAAGATGTCGCCAATCCACCGGGTGGGCCTGAGCCGAGGGCTAAAAGATCTCGACAAGCGATAATCAACCTTTATCACCCGGGAGAGGGCATATCTGATCACATTGATTTGCTCGACCGCTACGACGATGGCATCGTGGGTGTTAGCTTTATCGGTGGCTGCGTCATGAGGTTTCGAAGGCCCGATCAAGGTCACCATCGCGATCCGCTATCGCGCCAGGACCCTCAATATACCAACTTGTATCTCCCTCCGCGGAGTGTCGTCGCGTTTGTGGGAGATGCGAGATATAAATGGACACACGGGATACCCTCACGTCGTTTGGATCTCGTCCGAGACGAGTTCGAACCGCAAAGCACGCACGGAGGGGAAAAGTCGAGCTGGCTGGACAGACAACTCAGGCTAAGCGTAACTTTCCGTTGGTTGTTACCCGGAGCTGACACCGTGGGGTCGGCCGAGAGTTCAGAGATACCTTCAGATTGAATACCAGAAATATGGAGTAGCATTCTTCATGAGATGGCTTGTAATGCGAAATACAGTACTTCGATCGTATCTTCTACATCCCTGTTGCATGCAGTCGAGAACCGAAGTCACTAGAGCGTCCCGCCGCGAAGTGCGAGAACCAAATGCAGAACGGCACCGGCGATGATGTTGAGATCGCGTGCTGTCTTGTCGTCCGGCCTATAACGGTCGACCGTCAGCTCCACACTGCACATCCTAGCGTGTACTGTGTACACACATTTGCCTGCCGCTGAAGATCAACCTCTGCTGTTGTGGCGGAACACCTGATTGCTCCTCGACTTTCTCCTTGATCCTAGTGATCTAGATATACGGATTATTAGGAAGGGTTTCGGGATATGCGCCGGGTGTCTGATGGAAATGCAAGTCCACGCACCTTGTCATCTGGATCAATATCCAGCTCTATCTTTGAAACAGGGAGTGCAAGACCAAAAAGTCAGCCCCGTTTCAATTTTCTTTATCCATCGCAGACGTATCGCGCAAATGAAAGATGCGTTCGGCCGCCCGGATATACATCAGATAACACGTACTTCTTTGCCGGTAAGGGTCTACGTGGACGAACGAACGAGGATCAGAACGTGGTGTCCTAGGAATTCTACGCCGAGCCCAGCACCGCTTGATAACGGGGACATCAAGAGCATGGCGAATCGGGGTACGTACCTTGACTTTGATCAACATGGTGCGCAAAGGTTTCGAGTTGTTGGACGGCGAGAGAGGGTGGCGGATGTAGAGGTGAGGGTCGGATGTGATGCAGGGGCTGGCAGGCGATTTCCGTCTACGCCACTCCGCGATCCCCGGCCCGTGACTCGAATCTGATTACTCCACGTGACGAAGTCGGTTGAACTTTTGACTGCCGCGCCCCATCTGTCGAGGTCAAACACTCTTCATTTTTCATCCAACAAACTCCGTTTCTTAGCTACTCTTCGACCGTCTATCAGAATTCTACAATTGGTCAAACAAGTACTCAGAAGTAGGGTTCCCAGAATAAAAGGCCTTCGGCACCAGGTCCGTATAACTGGCGGGCGCCCAGTGGTACTGCACGCAGTGTGGGGGATCACGGAAACAGCAGAGACGGCGGCAGACATCGACAGCTTCATCCTAGGATGCACTGGTAGACTCAAACTGCATCCCTGGGTTTTATATCACGGGAAGAAAGTGCGCCTTCAATTGGGAGGGTGTCAATTTTCTCAACACTCGGCATGAATACGAATTGAGGGTATCGCAGTACTGTGTCCTCAGAGACCCTGGTCTGACAGTAAAACCAATCGTGGTTCAATTTTTTGGCGGGGACACGAGGACTTACATCCACACAGCGGGATACAATTGAATCCCTTGGAAATCTGACGCGCCATTAGTTGGTGGCCGGACAGTCAAGTTTCTGCCAAGGGCCGATGATTATGCGGGAGAGATGAAGAAACGTGTTTGATGAGCTTCACAAATTTATCATAGGGTGGGCGAATGTTCGAACGAATGGATTTCGTACACATTGAACGGGAATACTAGGCCGACATGCGTCTCTTAGATGGACGGCGGTGGGCCGCACATAATGCGATGGGAATGGAATATCGTCAAAGTCGTCAATTAAATACAGGGAATGTCCTACACATCGTATGATTAAACCTTTCCAACACGTCTACACAATTCTACGACGGCTTGCTTCCTCGCGAGGGTAATGGAGGTGGTTTCCTCACAACCGCGGGGACAGCCACCTGAGCAGGGGTTAATGGATCCTGCAGAGCCGCTGTGTACAGCTCTTCATCGGATAATGAAGGGGAAGACGACAAAGGAGAGTCCGTCGGTGAATCGAATGGATTTGACGATCGGTACCGTGCCTCTTCTGCCTCCGTAACAAAGAAGACACCGTTTGGGTGACCTACCGAATCGAAGTTTGATGAGTTGGTAAAATATCGATTAGTGAAGAATCACCCTGTATGATGAGTGGTGATACGTACCTGGACGATCCCACCATGCATTATCTTCTGAGCTAGGCGGCGGCACTGGATAGTCTATCAGATCGCACAATTCCAAAACGGAGTTGAAGTACGTACGATCATTAGTCGGCTGGTGAAAAGTCAAAGCAGCCAGCTGTTCATCCAACTTCTCATCATTGGAAGTCGATGTTACATTGTCCAAGAGCAACCTTGCCAGCGCGTCCCTTTTGGCTCGATCCACGATCCACACCACCGTTCTGAACAATGCGAACACCGGTCGGTGGTCGGAACTTTTAAGCTCCGCACGGTTATACACGGTGAGATCCAGAGACCCCTGGTACAGAATCCGATCTGAATCGGCGGTTTGGCGTTCGTCACGATTTTATAAGGTACGGGGTACGCTATGACGCACCTGTCCAGGCCGGAGTGCGCATCTTTTCGCTCGTATCGTAAGTATCAGTACCGAGATCGTATCGGTAGGTGGGACGGAACAGAAGAGGTCCCTCTTGGTATCCAGCAAATGCGACACCGGCGTCCATAACCTGCCTCAGCTGGGGAAGAGTTAGGGCAACTCTTCGGTAGGTGGTTAGGTTCGAACCTGGTCCGCAGCAAGAAGTGCGTCAAATTCGTCGCGCTGCGCCAACGAACGAACAACATCGTTCTCGAGATCTATTCGATAGTTGGTGTCCGCCAACCAGACTACGTTCCTGATGGCGCACCATTTACTCAATATGCAGGACAGGGGGAGGGGGTGACTTACTGGTGACTCCCGATAGTCTTGCCCTTCTGGAAATGGAGTTGATTCGCGACCGTTCGGTAGTCAGAATTCCGTTCTTCCATGTTCGAGTGTCCAGCTGCGAGGTGGGCCGTGATGAAACAGAAATTCGTGTCGTGATACTGTAGGCGGATCGCGACGGCTCCTTTGTTCCCAGACATCCCTCGCATCCCCGTCTGAGGGACATAGGTGAATGAATGTGGGGCATCAGGACTGTTGACATAGGGCCCACCTTTCGGGTTGTTGCCTCAACATTTCGTATCACAGAGGTCAACTCCGACTTGACAAAAATCATCAAGGCAGTTCCCACTAGCTGGAAGGACATTCAATTCCCACAGAAAAAAAAGGGTCCAGAAGGGACGATTCCACCTGTTCGCTTCTAAGTAGCACATAATCACACGTTTTGTTCCCACGGCGGTCGAACACGTCCATAAGTCTAGCCTCCCATACTCGCCTAGTGTGGCAGAAGGTGAGTAAGAATAGGGGTAGAACGCTCCCGCACGAACCTCTTCTCAGGATCAGTTTGGACTATTTGCTGCGCAGTGAGAGGGACGATCTCCTGGAATCCCAAAACGAACATGTCCGGTCTGGCTCCGTCAATTCAAACGTATATCAATGAAGTCAAAATAGTACAAACTCCATATCTATAGATGGCGTTCATTGATACGTAGGCGGAAGGTGATGGCACAGGACGTACCGGGACGTGGAAATAACCAAGGCGTAAGTGATTCCGTGGATGGCGGCTGACACGTCCCACTGGTAAGATTGAAGAGCACACCCCTGTTGGGAAGCGCTTACCTTGCCGTTGAGATTCCAGGTACCTGTAAATAATGTGCAATGCTTCGGGGAGGAGTACTCCGTTCGTCTGTCACACCGTAAGCACAACCGAAACCGATCCGCTCGCCGGAAGAATACCTCTGTTCCAAGGTCACCCGAACTGTGTCGTGAATTGCGTCGAATATCGTGACGGGTTGCTGGTCGCTGAGGTTTCCCTGTGCGCGGATGTTATTATGAAGGCCGATAAGGCGGGAACGCGACGTGCCAAGAACATGTCGATTGCAATCTGCTTGCTCTTGTCCTGGAAATTGTTGATGTACGCTCTTGATACGCTCTTCGTCGCGTCAGAAAGAACACCTTCGTAGTCCTTGTCAGCCGACAGTTAAAGCCCGTGGATATCACATTTGGTCCCTACCGGCAAATGTCCGCTTTCCACTTCTGGTAAAGCTAGTGTTCAGTGCCCCAGTGCCAGCGTAGATTTTCGAGAGTGCGTCTCCATTTTCTGCCCAAAGCTCGCGATGATACGACCACAAGTTTCCGGAATGTATCCACTCGCGTCGTATCAGAAGCAGATACTGCTCTAGGGCTGTCCTGGAGATGATGTCTTGAACAAAGTTCGTTCGATCTAGACTGGGATTCGATTTATTAGGTATTCCTACAAACCGAGGAAGGTACCTGCCAGTCCAAACAATTGGTTCTAAAAACACCCTTCTGGCCAATCACAATCTCATTCGAGACTATATCGCACATCGTGAATCCGAAACGATCGATGTTTTCGGATATAACGTCCATGCGTCTGTGGACACCCTTCAGCGTTTTAAAACACGCGCGAGAGTGAAAATCTACTTCAGATCCCGAAGGACACTCTCATGACCACCTAACCGGACGGCATTATGAAAGTCAAAGTGCGTTATCCCGATATCTGAGCCCCATATAGACTTGGCGGCTTGTAAATGCCTTGCATAGGTGTGCGTGAGGGTTGCTTCTGCATCCTTAGTTCCGAGGAGGTTGATCGCGTGCACGGAACCGTATTCGTCGATTATCTGCGCGAAGTGACGCTCGAAAGCTGGTTGCGAAGCGTTTGGTCTGGTGATCTGGACTCGTTGTCCAAATGTCTGTAGACCCTGCTGTTCCCAAAACACTAGAAAAAAGTTAGATCCTCGAAGTAATGTATGGATAAGAAACACCCACGAGGAACGCTTCCGCGGACTTGGACATAACTGAAGCAATGCTGATCCGTCGAGAATATAGTTTCTGTCTGGATGAACGATGAGATCGGTAAACCGTGATTGTACAAGTAACGTGCCTCGACGAAGTTTGCGGTGTTTCCGTCATCGTCTATACCACGGGTATTGAAACGTGTGCCAGCGCGTTTCCAACCCAGGCGAGATATCAGTGAAAGAGTGGCGATAATAGGTGCGCCGTTGGTGGGAGGCGCCGAGAGCGCCATGGCGAAAATTCCAACGTAACCCTGGATGGCCAAGACCTGGGGAGATGAGTATGAGTATATTGCTGCGGGAGGTGCGGAAAAAGGCCAACGATAAACTGGCAACGATCCAGGTCCTCCCTCTCTTGGGGGTCTAGTCTGTCTCTGAAGTCCAAGAGACTTCGGACGATGTATTCGTTCCAGATGAAGCGTTCGTCGAAATTTGCAATATCGTGGGCATGACCTTTCTCTATGCTACCCGGAGAGGGGAGCCGCTCTGAGAATCGGGTAGAAAGGTCCCATTGAGGTTCGAGGGCGAAGTAGAAACTGCCGGAAGAAAGTATCTTCGTCAAAGGCAGGCAAGGGTGCTCGAGGACCCCAGCACCTGGACTCTGTGAATAGTTGTCTCGGAGGTTAATGATATCAGGATCCGAGTGATTCCAGGCTTGCTCAGAATTGGAAAAGTCGTCCCAGGTGGATGATGTAAGGCTATAGAAGGAGACATCATGGATCCGAGCGACTGATTCCGGAGTGCTTGCTGAAGGACGAGTGTTTCCGACCTCTGTGGTGGCAGTGATTACTGCGACAAAGATATCTTCATACGCACGGAGTATCAGTCAGCACTGACAAGGTCGCTCATCGTGACGCCTTGCTCACCTCCACCAACACTAATGAGGCCCATGCATCCTTTGATGGCCCTTTTCGTTATGAGGACGGCGGATGAAAGATCTACCTGATCTTTGTGCAGGAATTCTACGACCGCCTGGGAGGGTTTGGAAGGGGCGACTCGGAAGACCAATACTCGCTGCGGTCGTCCAAGTTTTTCATCGTGTTGGCTGGTCGCAAGGTAGAGAGTCCGGGGGTTGTCTCCCAGGTAGAGGTGCATCGTACGCGTGCGTACGGAGCCAAGACCGCGGAGGTAACGAAATGGATCGCCGGAAAGTGATCGTACACTTCCACGTGCAACCGTCATGGGTCTCCTCCACAACCTTAGGTCAGTCTTCTGTACTCTTGCTCGAGATTTGCGACTGACTTCTCTGTGTTAGCTATGCCGCGATGCTGGCGGCACTGGCTTTTATTATTCTTTCTCTTGGTGGGATTCCTCCAATCCCCGCATTCGGCTGAAGGCTGATCGGCGCGTGTAGCAAGCGGGCTCCTATGGATATCAGAGCTGATAGAGGAGCATTCGAAGGCGGCCAAGGCCTGGGGTCAACGAGGAATATCGGTGAGTTCATTGCTCATGGAACCACGCGTTGAGTTTACGCTCTACAGGCCATAATAGCTATTCATGTCCTCCTGTACTTCTTCGATTCGTTGCCTTTGGCCCACCTGGTCTTCTCAATCATCTGTCATGTCGTCTATCTTCAAAACTTCACCCCAGAATGGCCCCTGGTCTCACTGTCATCGCTCACTTTCATTTCGTCCTGCATCCTGGTGGTTGCAGACCACTTTATGTGGTTCTTTTACTTTTCAAGGCTCACCTCGCAGGCCCGAAGTGCTAGGGGTCGGATGTATCACGGTCCAATTTCAGGCGTCCCGGGTTTCTCGGACATCGCGACATTTTTTGCCGTGTGCGTTTGGCTCGCTCCCCTATTCTTGTTCTTAAGCCTGAGTGCGGGAGAAAACACCCTTCCCACCGCGAGCAGTAAGCGAGCTTTGCGTCGCGTTGGAGATACGATTATTGAATGTCAAAAATTTCACAGGCCTCGCTAGCGTTCCAAATACCCCATCCAGTCCTCCCAAAGTACACCATCCCCAGCTTCGCGGTTCTCTATTCAAAACCCTCGTTGACGCATTGCCTTTGGACCACCTTCCACGTATGCGACCAGCAACAAGTCGAAGTTCCTCGGAGGGAATAATCGCACCTCCCAAGTCACCTTCCCTACATTCTGACGAACCACCTTCACCATATATGAGGGCCCTGACCGACCCCCCTCAATCCCCGGGAATCCCCCGCCATTCATCAGGTATGTTATCTCCGAGCTTCCAGCTGGCCCCACCCCCGCGGCGAACATCAAGCCCCTCCGTGGTAGCTGGAACGGGCAGGAGTAGGCTAAATATACGAAGAACTGCCGTACCGGTCAGCGGGTTTGACAAAGACAGCTAGCTTATCGTATTGGCACCCCTCACAGTGGACCCGATCTAGCATCACTGTACCTTTCAGAGCATTATGTACAAGAGTACACACTATTCTTCCAATTTTGCGCCCATACATGGTCTTTGAAAAACGTCGTGGACGCTGCCAGGCTGCCAGCCGCCATCGCGCGAGCGCTTAACGATTCTGGGCGCGTCGAGCTTCCTTGATCGGCTCACTCAAAACGCACACCACCGTCATGCGTCATGGCTAGCGGTTCTCAAAGGAGAGTGACAACAGTACACGATCGAGCTGCACTCCGCGTTCACCCCGACGGCACCAGGGTCACTACTCGGGAGTCAAGATACGCAAGTCGGGACCTTCAAGGCAACCGGACCGCCGTCAACGCCGGAGGAACCGGGAAGGTGAAGAAACGCAAACGGGAAACCTTATCAGACGATGGGTCGGAACCCCAAGAGGAATTCGATATTGAAACCGACGAGTATCAGCCGCCTGAAGGCCAGCCTAGCTCTACCGATTCTTGCGCAGGGGAAGTTGAGAATGAGTCCGAGGGAGAGGATAGAAGACACAAACGCCAAAAGAAAGACCCACGAGCGATAAAACGTGCTCGGTTCTACCAGGACTTCGATTTCATTCGTGGCGGAAAACACGGGGCTGAGGCTACTCCGGCCTCCAACGATCCATTGCTTCCCTCATCTGTTAGTAGGGTGTTTCCTGAGACCTGGTACCCAACTGACAACGCTGACGGAACAGGATCTACTGAAATGTCTTCACCATTTTGCTGCAAAATACTACTCCGAGAAGGGCCAACTCATTGATGCTTCGAGGATCGCTCGTCAAACGAAGAGAGCGAAGATGAACATTGATCCGGGAAGCAGGTCCAGTTCTCGGTCAACTGTGGATTCGATGTCGGCTGAGGAGTCTGATAACGGCAGTGAGGATATTGCCCCTGCGTCCTCCGCAGCACTGCAGGCGCCAAAGCAGAAAGGGCGACAGGGAGCGGATCTTGTCAAAGACATGTACAAGATCTTCGACGGATCAGCGATGGTCGCTCTTGGCAAGTATTCACTCATAGGCGTCGTGTTGGTAACTCATTGAAGCATGCAGGAGTTCTCGTGCATGAACATATTGAACGACTTGTTCAAAGGGACTGGGGCCTTGAAGAGGATCTTGGACAGGAGTTGGAGTTGGTTGACGGTGATGAAGATGAAGAGAACGATTAGTATATGCAGACAGGGCATGATTATATTTACAGGATAATAGTATCAGCATCGCATCTAGCTACAGAAATCATGGCGCAAGAATGTGCTCCTTCAAGAAATGTGAAAGGATACCAAAAATGTCGACATCGTTCTCTCCTACTAATTTTTGACCCTTCTCCATAACAGGTTTCGTCTTCTCCAACAACGTTTGCAAATCCGTTGCCATCTCTCCCGCCATGCCTCTCCTCAATCTTTCTGCCATTGACACTGTCGCCCTCCTTTGCCCTCTCCGTTCCTTCCCACCCAAACTCTCCAAACCCTTCTGTTCTGTCAGAGGCTCATCCGTATCCATGTCTGTAATTCCGACACTTCCCGACTTGGCGTCGAACTCTGGTTTCGATAACCACATCGCCATCTGAGTCACCGCGTACGTCAAGACAGCCTCCAAGGTCTGTTTCGTGGCTGAAACCGCTTCCCGTACGTCCAGGGGTTTTTCGTACCCTGTGGTGGCCTTGGCTGCCGCAGGGGTGATTGTCTGACCCGGAGGGCGGTCCATCAGAAGGCGCAGGATGTCCAACGTGCAGTTTCCGAGCTCAAACAAGGTCCCCAACGAGGCTGGTTCGCCGACAACCACCTTCGAATGCTGGATGAATAGAGCGAACGCGAACGTCAGCATTGCTCAGGGCAGAGGAATAAATGTCCTCACAGGAACTACGAGAGCTTCATGCAGTAGCCAATCTTGTTGCTCGCCAATCAACACCCTTTCCGCCCCACTGATATCCGCCAGCGCCCGGATGATACCGTTCGTGAGTTTAAACAGCCGGTGAATGAGACGCGTGAGGAATGGCCGTTTCATGGGGTCGACGATCTCAGAGCTTGACTGGGGGGAAGAATTCCTGTCCCTCTCGATAAGTTCTCTTTCCGCTGCAGTGACGGGCTCGAGGAGACTGGCGAGGTGATTCGGATGCGTCAGGGCATAGTTGAGATGTTGGAGTAGGGTCAATGCGTGAGTTGTGAAAACCTTTAGGATTCTCGTCACGCTTTCGCCCGGTTGTGTCATTAACGGCAGGTTCCTGGCAATTGCAGCGAAGAGGTTTACAACCTGTTCCAGTTCCTCGAGGTAAGGCAGAGTCAACGGATCACCGATACTCCACGACAAGGCACGCGAAAGCTGGTCCCCATACAGCTGCACGAAACCGCTGACCTCGTTATCAAAATGGGTCTGCCGTCCCAAAGCCGAGGTGACGCCGGATACAACGGCCAACATCGAACAGTACGCCTTGTGAGCGGGACTTCTGTCACCCGGGAATTCGGGAATGGTGACGTCGATCGAACCAGATCGGATGGCATTGCTGATTGTATTTTCTCCGTATGCCAACAACACTCCCTCGCTAGCCAGTCGCTCAGCAGCGGAAGGAATGCTGGCAAGCGCCATGTGGAAGATGAGGATGTGTGCCGCGTACAACGGTTGTCTTCTGGCCCGGAGGAGGGGGAGGTCGGACAACCCTACCAAGTCTGTCCGAGCGAAAAGTCGTAAGCTCGCCCCAATCACGTTGGTCTCCTGGCACTTGGTTAACCACACCGTCGGGGAAAGGTTCACGTCTAGTCGTGTGCACTGCTCGAAGACGGCAACGAGGAACTCCAGATCCTGGTCGAGGTCCAGGTCGAGCCGCGTCAGTGCGGACTCGAAGCACACGCGCAGGGCATCGATGATGAGGTTCAGTGATGAATCGATGAAAGCACCAACGTTGAGCCGTTGTTCCGCGGAGAGTGTTTTGCTGCGTCGGTAGAGTGACCTTGAGTGGCGAGCACAGAAGTACATGATCTGGAGGAGAGTACGATGGAAAGGGGCAGCAAGATGTCCGAGGAACGATTTCGCGGGCGGTTGTGTCTCGCTGAGGATGATGCCACGAACGTTACCGACGAGCAAAATGAAGGATTGGATTTCCGCCTTGGTGTCATCCGATGAGAACCAAGCCAGCTCCAAGAGAGCTAGGAGGAGGCTCAATCGTTCCTCGTAAATGGTGGCCATCATCTCTCCGGAGCGCTTCTCTGACGCAACTGCTTCGGATATAGATGCGATGAGAGAAAGCACATGGGGCCGGATGCTCGCAGCCGCACGCTGGAAGGGAACGGTCTGGAGGAGGAGATAACGCCACGAGGATGTGAGGGCGGATTGCGCGTGGGTAAGGGAGAGGTTGAGGTTCATCGACGTGAGCTTCATGTCCATCATCTGTACAACCCCTTCTTCGAGTTGCAGTCGCGACCGGAGGAGTTCCCGCGAAAACGTAAAATTGTCTCCGAATTCCCGCTCACTATCAGGGATCTGGATGCGGAGGTGTTCGAGAGACAGGGAGGGAACTGTTGAGCGAGCGGTTTCCGTCAGATCGTCGAAAAGCTGGGGCTGGTATGGCGTTGCTGCAGCTTCGAGGATGTAGTCGTTCAGCTCCTCCTCCGCCTTGAAAACGGGCTCAATTGCAAGATAACTCTGAGGTTTCTCGGCAGTTTTGCCATCAGAATCCTTGCCGAAGTGCTCCATGTCCAACGCAATTATACGCAAGGCATGGGATTTAGCCATCGTACGACAGGCATGGATAGAGACAGCTTCGTGAAGGTCTGACCTGGGCTCCCCATTATCACCGACAACGTAAGACTGGGTAACGGAATCCGGGATCGGACCGAGCTCCTCCTTCGCACAACAGACAAGTCTGTTCCAGAACTGGGCATCGCCGCGCAGGGTGCTCAGCGTAACTTTGTGTTCGAATGCGTGCTGCCAGGTTATGTCCAGGAAACGAAGGATACACGCAAGGACTCGTGGATTTGCGTCCCACAGGTCCTTCCATTGCTCCATAGTCGCGGAGGCAATCTCGATGGCGCTGAGGGTCTTCAAGGACGCTGAATCTTCTTTCTCCTTCCCTTTGGCGGATGGGGTCTTGAACTTCCCCGTGACAAGTAAACTAGCTAATGCAGGTTCGGTGTTCACTGCCAACGAGATGAAGTTCCAGACGGAAATGCGGAGCTCGAGGTCTTCATATGGGTTTTGAACGATTCGGACCAAGGAGTTGACCGTAGCCTCGGGGTTGGAGAGGTGTCCGATAAGCATGGGAGGGGAGGGTTCGGAGAGAGACAGAGAGGTGCAAAGTGAGTATAGGACCCTCATTGCCTCGACAGGAACGATGTGACCAAGCTTCGTCGAGGTGACGTAGGATGCCAATACATCAATGGGGTCGGACCTCATTCGTCCCGGGTCGTTAGATGAGGCGCCGCCAGTGATTCTACCACAAAGTGCCTGCTCAAGGAGGTAAGCGGGAGTGGACGGTTCCTTGCAGTTGAGGAGTAAGCGCGTTAAGCTGAGGTGGGACTCGAGTAACCGCATGACCCTGCGGACCTCCCCGATGCGACGAGTGGAGTGGAAAGTTTTGAACAACGTTCCAGCAGTTGTGAGGGAAGAGATGAGGGGGTGAATCGTCGACATGGAAGCTTTTGTGAGGAATGCTTCGACAACTGCTTGGCTGAGTGATGCGAAAGGCCGGTCTTCCAAGGTGGGAGGAGAGTGGGTAAGGACGGTGGAGTAGAATGTCGTGACGCGCCGCCCGATCTCAAATCGATCCCCAACTTGAGCGTACTTCCAGCCCGTGTGTTCCACCCAAACCTGCGCGTGGACAAACCTAGCGGCCCTCAGCAGAACGTCCTGCTTGAGCTGTACGACTTTGGCATCGTCGGCGAGTACGGCAGATGATGCCTCGTTGAGAAGCTGCTGTACGAGGTGGAGCATGGAGAGGGTCATCGTGTAGTGTCCAACAGCGCGTTCCGAGGTAAGGACTGACGACACGAGGCCGACTCCACGGTCCGAACTGAAAAGGGAGGACGAGGACCGGAGGTACAACCAAACTCGTAGAGAATACTCCCGTATGGAAAGTAGACTTGCCAAGACGCTCAACGATGATGCGATGAGCTGAATCCTAGTCTGTGACCGGGCATTACTTGACCTTGACAACGCTTCCTCCAGAATCATGGTCGTCAACTGTACGAGGTCCGGTGGTGGATCGTTGTCGGTGTGCGAGACGACCGTTTCTCCGGATTCGAGTGATTCCAACAGCACCTTGGCAAGAGGGGGATTGTCCACCAAGATACTTCGGAGAAGGTCAAGAACGTCGAGCACAACCAGCTCGTCTGAAGTTACGTTCTGTTCGAGACCGATTTCCTGGAGCCTCATCGTGGCTACCTGGGATGACGGGTGTTTACGACTAGAAAATGAGCCCCCGATTCCATAGTGGTTGCAGCGGCGATTTGTGTAATCCGTAAGCAGTTCCAAAATCAACTTCCAGCCCGAATGCGAATGATCCCAAATGACGACCACGAACTCTGCCGTATCACCGCTGATGACACGACCCACAGAGCGTGCGGAAAGCAGGGAACCGCCTGGGAGTTTAATGGGGCGGAGGTTTGTGTATGAGACACCGTATGAAGAGTTGTCTCGCTCGGAGAAGCGGTCAACGATGGCATGGGGTCCAGAACAAAGCGAAGCTGGTATGAGCTGGGTGTATGTATTGAGATTGTCCAAATACCGAAAAACATGGAAAGCACAATCCTTGCGCAGGTCGTTTGAAGGGCGTCCTTCGGGAGGGAGGGCAGATGCGGAGAGGAGGTCGGTATCGAGGAAACCTGCAGCACTCATCGAGCGGGCCAAACGAAGGAGGTGCTGGGGCTGTATCGGAAAGCGGGTTCTGGCAACATCGAAGATGGCGCGCCGAGTGATTCCCTCGGACGAATCGTGTTCCCAAAATTGCTGGCATATGCCCTCAATGGATGCTGGTTCTGCTCTACCGAACAGTGCAATCCAAACTTCAACCAGTGTATCGAATCCCGTTATCATCTCCACGGGCACCAGGTCGACCAAGGACATGAGGAGTCCTGTCAAGAGTGAGAAAAGGAACTAAAATATACGGGTGGAGACAAACCTTTCATGACCGACCTAAACGCAACGGCATTTGATTCCGTGAGAGCTGATCCCCGTCGCAGGTGTAGTCCCGTGACAAATAGTGGTGATTGCGTTAACAATGAATGGAAGAGGTCGATAACATTCGCGTCAGGATCGAAGCAGCGTTGCACCATGAGCTGGGGGAGGGGGATGGGAGCTTTTTCCCGTAAACCCGCGGTTTGGGCAACCGTTTGGAAGAAGGTTCGATAATTTTCTGGTGGTCCTCCTAACTCGCCAGCAGCCGCTTGCAGGCGTGACAGCACGAACCCCCAAGCGAGGTAGGTACAACCAAATTGTCGGTCTCCTTGCGACATAACAAGCTCGTGGATCCTCTGCAGAGCCTCTGGATACGCGACATAAATGGAGGTTTCGTCGGGACTAAGAGTGATGTCGAGACTTTCCCCAACCCTCTCCAGTTCCAATACCTCCAGTGTTAGTAGAATCCATAACGCAGTGGCGTCCTGCTGCAGCTGTTGCCCTTCCTCGTCTAGAAGATAAGAAGAATTTGCTTGCTCCGACCCTAGCCTTGTTTCGTACGCTGTTTCGAAGATACGCATGACGATGGGACCGTCACAGGTTACCCGACTCCACATCGTCCAAAACATGATCTCGAGCAAAATTATCTGCTCCATGCAGCAGTGCTTTGCCCAAAGTGAGCTGGCGCGGGGGTCCCCGTTGGTGTGATTGGGTAGGACTGCTTGGGTTTTCCGTTGGTATTCGGATACAACATGCTTGATGAAGGTACGGTTACCCTCCGGAGAGATCTTGGGTAGGAAGATCGTGGCGTAGTCGTAAGCATGATCGAGTTCGGACTCGTTGGCGCGGAATAAGGGGATGAGAACCCGAAGGATGGAGAGTCGTTCGGAAAGGTAAAAGGGAGTAATGACTTTTATGAGCTGTTCGGTGAAGGACCCGGTTTCGTTCGCCAGGGCTTCATTTGGGAGGCCTTCGTTGTAGATGAATGCACGGAATAGGACGAGGGCATGAATTTGGTCGATCTGGAAATGGTCGCTCAGGGCAATCGCAGCCACCTTGTCGATCTCGTCTACAGGCCATTTTGTGCCGTCCGCAAGGGTGACCAAACCAGAGTCCAAAGACTTCTTAGACGCGTCCGAGGGCTTCCCAAACGGTTCTTTGATGTTCTTGAGCTGAGCAACGCGCGGCTCGATGATCGCAGTGACCTGCTCTCTTGAGAGTCCCTCTCTCTCGCCAGTTAAGATTAAATGGAGTTCTTGATAAGTCCTGGGTCGTATGAGTGCGGTTCCGCCATCACGAAGGATCCAAAAGGGACTTACACATCAATAATATTCGACCGCTTGGATGGTTCGCCAGGCATAGCGGTGGCTGAGACGACCGAGTGAGGTGGGAGTTGGCCTGCCCTAAACCCGATCCGCTCCTCAATGGTCACGTGCCACGCTGATAATCCCGAGACGCGTCCACCCGCGGTGATCATTACCATCATCATCCAATGGCGCGTCGAGTCCAACCCTCAGACTCTGAAGAAGAGGGGAACCAGCAGTCTCCTGCTGTCAGGAAATCTCGAAGAGTTGTTAATGGGTCACAAAACCTTCGAAATTCTACGCAAACGGACGATGTCCCCAACTCTGAAGAGGAGGCGGAGGGGTCACCCAAAGGCAGGAAGCGGGCCCGTGCCAATACTGGTGGTGATTCGCATCAAGTTAAGGATGAGACCGATGGATCTTCACGTCCCGGGACGTTAGTTCGAGATGCGGATGGGTGAGCAGTGTATTTGAGCCACCCAGGCGGTATCTAATTGCCGCCAAAGATATGTGACAGGGTCCATTGTGCGCATTCAGCTCAAGAACTTTGTCACCTATGACTTTGTCGAGTTTCGTCCCGGTCCTCACCTGAACATGGTCATTGGACCCAACGGAACGGGAAAGAGCAGCATTGCTTGTGCCATCTGCCTCGGACTCAACTTTCCTCCCAGCGTGAGTGCGTTCGGAGATACTGGGTTCTTTCACCGATGCCATCCCGTCGTTCAGGTTCTCGGTCGTCAAGATTTGAACTCGTTTGTGAAACAAACCAAGCAAAAGGGGTACATCGAGATCGAGCTGAAAGGTCACCCAGGGAAGCAGAACATAATCATCAAGCGTGAGCTTATTGAGGGGACCAGAAACACATCATTTACCATCAACGGAAAGAGTGCGGTTGGAAAGGATGTCAACGCTACTATCACACAACTGAATATCCAAGTCGGGAACCTCTGGTAGGCGACTAAGTATTATTTTTACCCATCTCCTTGACTCACCCGGGATCAGCACCTTCCTACCCCAGGACCGCGTAGCGGAATTTGCTCGCATGACTCCGCAGAACCTTCTGAAAGAAACGCAGCGTGCTGCTGGTAACGAGAACCTCACGACATGGCATGAAGCCCTGATCAGATCTGGCCAAGAGCTGAAAGAACTGGAAGTGGTACGTGCGTATCTTCGTTTTAGTGACTCTTCTCACACTTCGTAGAGGATTACTAGTGACAAGGAAAAGCTTGTCACGTTGAAAGACCGTAATGCCACTCTGGAGAAGGAGGTTAAACGATTCGAAGAACGTCAAGCACTGGAGAATAAGGTAAACACTTTTGTCGTCAGTTCTTTTGACCTCGAATTAATCCAACGATAGAAAAACCTTTTGGACGTCATCTTACCTTTCGTGGAGTACAAACTTGCGATGGTGGAATACCGTAACAAGAAGGAAGAACGAGCTCGGCACCACGAAAAGATGAAGGTTTTGAAGAAGAAACACCAACCTATGTTGCAATTGAAAGAGTACGGACAATGCTTGTTTCAAGTCAGAACCTTCCTTACCTCTCGTTCCCAGCGAGTTCAGCAACCGCGGCAAAGTTTTGGAAACCACAAGGAAGAAGATGAAAGATTCGATTCGGGAGACCGTGAACACTCTGCGTAAGAGACAGACGGACGACGAAAACATTGTACGCTTTTCCTCGCCCTTGTCACAGCCCATGGGGCTGAAGGTTCTCAGTGCGGTCGTCAAGAAGCCGCCATTAATAAGCTCGTCGACCTCAGAAAGGCAGAGAAGGAACGACAGAAGCGTATCCAAGAACTTGAGAAGCAGATCAGTAAACTCAAGGAGATTCTGGAATCGCCTCTCGAGACCGAGGACCAAGAGAAGCTCGACGCTGAGTTGGTGCGTTTGATACAAACCGTGGGAAAATTAACCGCTGAAACCCTGCAGAACAATGCACGTACGAAACATGAGAAACTCAAAGCTGAGTTATCCGCGTTGGATTATCAGAGGCGACAAGACTATGACGCCGAAACCGCTGTCCAGCGCCAGTACGAAGGTTATCAACAAGAGTACGTCAGACTCCAACAGATTAACAAAACTCCACTGACCCGAGGAAAGACTTCGGCGACTCGACAACCAGGCCCATGTAAAACTCCAGAACTTGCGACGCATGGATCAGGATTGCGCGGAAACCGTCGTCTGGCTGAGAGAAAACCAGCGGCGGTTCCGACTCCCGATTCTGGAGCCTCCTTGCTTGTCGATCAGCCTCAAGGATCAACGGTACATAAATGCAGTTGACACTCTGATCAGCCATGACACCATGAAGGTACCGCACTTCCGCTCATTGGATATCCACTCACTCACGGGAATACGTCTTAGACGTTCGTCGCTCAATGCGACGAGGACTACAGACTCTTGATGAAACTTGTTGCTGATACTACAGAAGCCCTTGGCCGGAGGGCGAGAATCATCGGTTGGTTCAGGCCAAAGGGACAACCCTCACCCCAGCCAATAGATCCAACGGAGGTAATTCACAGCATCAACGCAGGCTGCCCAATCCCTGATCGTGGGTTTCCTAGTTGAAAGCACATGGGTTTGATGGATATGCGCTGGATTACATCGAATGCCCCGAGGAACTGAAGTGGTTCTTACAAGTCAGCGGACTGCACCGTACCGTGAGTTTGCTTCTTTGGATCTCTAAAGGAGGCGGCGCTCAAGTTTCCCCAGCCGATCGCGCTGAACGAGAGAAGTGTGAACGTCAACGAGGGCATGAAAACCATCGGGGAAAAGGGTGGAGGGAACTTCATCGCGGGAAGTGTCGTTTACAACCTCAGCCGATCAAAATACGGAAAGCGTCTTGTGCAGAGTACGACTCGAGACTACGGAAACGCACGGTGGTTGGGTAGAGCGAACGGTGGGTTTGACGGTCTTTTCCACGGCAGGGTTCTAATGGTATCCCCAAGTCGATCCGTCTGAAAGGGAGAACCTCCAGAACAAGGTCCAGGAAGCTCAGGTCCAACTTCAAGTCGCAAAGGAGGCGCATTCGAAGTACAGGGAGAGGGAGAGTGAGCTCAGGGCTGACGAGGTTTCGATAGGAAGGCAGCTCGTGCGTACTATCTCCCGCCGAAACAACCGACGCTAACTTTCGGTTAGCGTGGCCTTCAAGAGAGGAAGGAGAATGTTGTCAAGGAGCAGCGTAGGAGGGCGGCCATCCCTGTCAGAATTTGTGAGAGCCGTCTTGACTGTTTTCACAACACGGTCATCCATGACAACATCAGCCAACTTGGAGAGTGAACTTGACGAAAAGCTCAACGCTCCATCCATGGAAGATCAAAAGTCAAAGTACAAGAAAGACATTGAGAAGGCGATCAGTGATCGAGTGATCGTTATGAGGGAGGTCGTGGTACGCATATCCACCTTCTCCACGCTCTCCAGATCCTTGAGCCCGTCCCTCCACAGAAAATTGCGCGGCGTCTTGAGATTGAGCAGCAAGAGATGGTCAAAACCGGTTTAGAAACCTGTCAAGTTGAATCGGATTCTGAACATCTGGACGCCAAATCCGAGGACATGATGGCTGAGATCAACGGGGCTCTGGCGGCTTTCAACGACGCAAATCACAAGTTCCAGTCGGCTAAGCAGGTTTCTAAGGAGAAGCTGACGGAGAGCAGGGACAAGTTGGAGGCTGCTTCCGAAGAGGTCCAAAGGTTGTTCCAAACCCTTCAGAACGTATGCGGCGTCCTCAACGATTTTTTCTTCCGCTAACGCACCCTCACCAGGAGGGGAAACTGGACGAAATGCCCGCAGATGAAGTGAAAGGTGAACTAGAACAGGTGGAGAATGAACTCGAGATGAATCTCGCTACCAACCGGAACGTCATCGAACAGTATCAGCAGCGCCAAGCTCAGGTTCGTGCACTGTGCCGTTGGCACACCGACAGGCTGTTCACCATTTTACTAGATCGAGCAATTGACTCAGGATCTTTCTGAAGAAGAGACGAGGGCCGAAAAGATCAGTAGTTCGATCGAGACAGCCAGGGTATGTCACCTCCCTCCAAACAAACTTGGCGGGGGTTCTGACAGACGGCACAGATGTCCTGGGAGCCCGCACTCAAGGCCCTCGTTTCTAGCATCGGTGCCAAATTTTCTGCTGCTTTCGACCGTACGATCATCTTTCCGAAATGCCTCTATTTATTTTTCTTATTGGTGCCCTATAGGAATCGGTTGTGCCGGAGAGATTCAAATCGCCCCCCACGAAGACTACGCACAATGGGCAATCGATATTCTCGTCAAGTTCCGTGACAATGAGAAACTCCAATTGTTGACGGGACAACGCCAGTCTGGAGGGGTACGTCGCGGTTTGCTGTGTGCCAAACGTTGAAATGCTGACGGCAACCGGCAGGAACGTTCTCTTACCACGATCCTATATCTCATGAGTCTGATGGAACAAGCCCGGTCACCGTTCTCTCTTGTCGATGAGATCAACCAAGGAATGGATGCACGGGCAGAACGGCTTGTCCACAACCAACTTGTCGGTGTCACCTGCAACTCGGACGTTGGGCAGTATTTCCTCATCACGCCAAAACTCCTCCCCAACTTGGACTACCACCCTCGGATGAAGGTGTTGTGCGTATATAATGGCGAGTGGCTGCCGCAGGAAGCTGACGAGGGTAACCTGATGGGGTCACTGAACAAGTTCCTTGAAAAGGGGAGGGGCCGTACTGAGGCTTGAGTTAGCTTCCGAGATTACTAGTTAATACGTTACATTCCGAATAGTTGTAACATACGTGCTCATATTCCACGCTGTTTTCGGAGTTACATAGGAGGGGCTCGCTTCATTCTATGAAACGCCAAGGACACCTCTCGAGCCGAAGTTTTGTTGGAAATTTCCTTCCTCCCGAGCGCACGAAATTTTATCCCGAGGTGCCTCAACCTTGGGCCCACCACGTCACCTTCTGCCTATAATGTCATGATCTCATCTCAATGTAGGCTGGATTGCCGAAGGCTTCGTCTTC
>Ga0307515_10004215_pt1 | contig 29919 bp, 36 predicted proteins | sample 17_EM_MG_FD_194513 | JGI IMG/M metagenome (GOLD analysis project Ga0307515, IMG submission 194513) | Populus trichocarpa ectomycorrhiza microbial communities from riparian zone in the Pacific Northwest, United States - 17_EM | ecosystem: Host-associated > Plants > Roots > Unclassified | place... | reverse complement strand
AAGTAGGCCGGGAGTGTGTTATCGAGTGCAATTGGGAGTGTACTTGAGAGTGTGCTCGGGAGTGTGCTTGAGAGCTTCTTGGGAACAGGATTGGGAGTGTACAGTCAAGCAGGCTGGCTGTGTACCATCGAGTGCGAGTGGGAGCGTCCTTGGGAGCATGCCCGGGAGTGTACTTCAGAGCGTACTTGGGAGCGTGCAGTGAAGTGCATTTGGCAGTTTTATTGAATGCAGCATGATGTATAGTATCAAGCGCCCATAATCGCATGCGTATCATAGTAATCTAGTCAAATTGCAGGTCCATAGGACCTCATAGTGCCACGCGTCAAATATGCTACGAATTACCGGTCCAAAAACAGCTTCTCTATGAGTTACGCGTCGCGTAGGGTCATTTTTCCCGGTGTAGTCAAAAATGGTTGCGACAACATCGCTACTATGTCCTAGAAATGAGCGTCAACGGTGTTAGGGGTTGTCCGTTAACAAGCGATAATGGTACTTAGTGGATTAGAATGATAACTAATCTCACGCTTTGGTGTGATGATTTCCATAATACCTAATCATGGTTCCACAAGGTGGCCAGTAGTATGCCCTGTAGTGGGGGTTTATACTAGTCGTGTTCACCTTCCCGATACTAGCGGGATTTGCATGGTTGTCATGCATGGCGGTTGATTGTCAAAAGCGATTAAGGGAACATCTTACTCCTATCCTCTAATGGGCTACTATCAAGTAAGGCACGTTCCGGTCAGAGAAAAGTCTCGACCTTAGCATGACATACCTGAGGGAATTATGACATTGGCGATAAGCCAGGAACGAGCACTACGTATTGGTTTAAGTAGCATGAATCGCAATGAAACCTTGTATTCGATACGAGCTTACACATCTATATGCTACGTTGGCATAGTGTCAGTTGGTCGCCGATTAAATCTATGATGTTCAAATTAATCTTTCATGCTTGAGGGATTTAATTTGCGATACGCATTATCAATTCTTGATTGGTAGATGTTCCAACTACCAGTCGTTCGTTTGCAGAATGTCTCAGTATAGGTATGTCTGATTGGTTGGCTGATATGATATGATGCGATGGATTGCCTGATTGTAATCAGAAGCGAAGCTTTCAAACCACATTGCATGGACAGGTAACGTATGGGGGTGTGGCAGCTATTGCCAAGAACCATCTGTGGGGTGTTAACGATAATGCTATCATGAGCGGCGTAATCATAGCAACTAGGAGTGGTCACACAGGACCTAGGACTTTGGCTATAAAGAGACACCTTTGCTGTGGCAATGAGAAGAACAAGCGCAAACAGCTATCCTCAGTCAACACAGAAATACCGAAGACAATCTTAAAATATTATTAAGAATTCTATCTACACAAGTTTTACAAATTACTTCCCTCATACATTGACGTAACCACGCATTATGTGCCTGGACACAAGCATACAGAGTCAGAGTACGCACCACGACAAGTTGTCGAACATTTCGGCAACCTTCTCTGCAGTTCGGCAAAGCGACGTTTAACCCACACTTACCGAGTGGTTTTTCAGTTTTGCGAACTCGAGAATATCGACTACCTGGTGCAGGGATATCTTAACACTGGGTTATTACCATTTGAAGAATTTTCTGCAGAGCGATTATTTGACGTAGAGGTGTGATCTACATCGATCAAGGCGAAGGACTTTGGTTGTGGTTCAGATTGGCAGCTGTTGCAGAACAGGTGCAAGAGGTTGAGTCTTAGGATAAGACGAGGAAAGAAAGGGTTTCTTAGATAGGCGGCTGGACTTAATTCAATATATGTTGTATTGATTATTGGGATTAAGAACCCCCGTAACAAACGGAGCGTCAACGGCTTATGGCCTTGCATCTTGGAAAAAGCAACAGCTGCTTCGCGACATTAAACTATCATCCAACTATCGGAAGCCTTTCTAGGCGTGAATTGTTGTGAAAACATTGCTACGATGTCCCATAAATTAGCGTCAATAGAGCATCAACAACATATGGCCTTGCATCTTGAAAAAGGCAAGGGCTGTGCGGCGACATCAAGCGATAATCGAACTACCAGCGACCTTTCTGGACATAAATTCATTTGACGACATCGACACTATGCCCGAAACAAGTCCGTCAACGGAGCGTCAACAATTTTAGGACTTGCATCTTCGAATATCATGGTGCTATGAGACTACTTTGATCCATAATCGAACTATTGGCTGCCTGTCTACGCCAAAATGCTAACGACAAGATCGTTACCATGTCCCAAAATAAGCCCCAACAGAGCATCAACGATTTTCCATCTTGCATCGTGGATAATCTAACGGCAATCGAACGTAGATAAACCACAATTAACCCATCGTCAGCCTTTATTGGCAAAAATGCTAGTGATGATATCGCGTCTGCCTCCTACAATTGACCGCCCACATAGCATCAACAGATTTTATGAAGGCTCAGAACGCTGCACAGCAATGAACTGCATTGTGCTGTTCCTAAATTCAATTTTACGCCGTCAGTCTTTGCAATCTGACCTTGTATACAACTTCACAAATATGCATGCAATGTCTTGCAGATCTGATTTCTTTGCATGTAGCAGTAGAGTCAATACTTACGAACCCGCAGTCTGCTTTGCATCAGCAAAATGTATTTCAGTCTCTGGAAGCCTCCAAGAGTGTCTGAGAGGATGTGGAGTGTAAACTTAGATGCATCGATTTCAGGAGAGTATCAGATCCTAGGAGTGCATTCCGGCCGGCTTTCAGAGCAACTGGGATCTCTGATGACAGGTACAGGAGTGCCATGGGAGTGATTGTGATAAATTTGAGAACACCTCGGAGCGCCGGAGAGGACTTTGGGAGCACCTGGGAGCACCTCGGAGCACCTGGGAGCACCTGGGAGCACCAGGGAGAGCTGGAGACAAGTCTGGGAGCGCCGACGACAAGCCTGGGAGCGCCGGCGTCAAGCTGGGAGCGCCGACTACAAGTCTGGCAGCGCTGATGACAGGCCTGGGAGCACCTGAGAGCACCTCGCATCACTCCAAAGCAGTCTGGGAAAACAATGTCTTCATTGGGAACGCTACAGGTGCACCTGGAAATCATACCTGCTTATCGTTCAATGATTTTCAAATCTCATGTATTCAGTTTGTATTCTCATCTATCTATATAGCTACCCATATACACACAGTCTATCTAGACTGGCTGCAGGCGGTGCTTGAGGGTAATTCGAGGTGCACCTGAAAATCACGATCCAGTTAACTCTGAGATAGACTCTGAGATCGTGAATCGAGCGAGGTTGGAGATACACTTGGAGGCCGTGATCGAGTGAACTTAGAGATCCACTCCGAGATTGTGATCGAGCGAGTTCGAAGCTGAACTTGGAGGCCATGATCGTGGCAACTTGGAGGCCGTAATCGAGCGAGTTTGAAGATACACTTGGAGGCCGTGATAGAGCGAGTTTGGAGATGCACTTGGAGGCCATGATCCTGCGAACTTGGATGCCATAATCGAGCGAGATTAGATGAGTACTTGGAGGCAGTCGATGGACAGCGTGCCAAGTGCTGAAACTCTATTCATCAGTTAGTCGACTCGCAAACGTGGAAATGTGACAACGTGACTTTACCTTTAAGCTCTCATGGCGAGCTGGCTATTGGCGGTCGATCGTGTTGGGAGGCACGCCTTAAGCTACAGTCAGGGGTCAACTCGTAATGATGACAATAAAGAGAAGACAAACAATCATGGGTGGATCTCATACTCGGTGTATGCTGTACTCGGCGTATGCTGTACTCGGTGTATGCTGTACTCGGTGGATGCTGTACTCGGTGGATGCTGTACTCGGTGTATACTGGATTTGGTGTATGCTGTAGTCGGTGTATGTTGTACTTGGTGTATGCTGTACTTGGTGTCAACTCATGATCATGGCATCGAGAGAGAGAGAGGGATAACTTGACTATGTGTTCTGTGATGATGATAGAGTTGTGGCCGAGAAAGAGAGAGACAGAGAATGATGATGAGAATGATGTGGAGGATATGAGTGGATATGAGAAATCAGTGGTACAAATTGCCCGATTGGGTCGGGAAGACCTCGTTTCTGTGTAATTACACGCCAGATCGGGACTCGTACCTGCCATATTGGGGATGGTAAATTGACTCGTACACGAAATTCTCTAAGTCTCAGTTTCCCAAGTTAATTTGCCGATCTCTTGTCATCTTTCTCCTTCTCGTCTTCAACTCTACCGTCACCTAAGAACACGAAGTTAAGTCATCCCTCTCTGTCTCTCCATGCCATGATCAAGAATTGACACCAAGTATGGCATGCACTGAGTACTGCATACACCGCGTACTGCATCATCCCTCGATCGACTGTCTTCCGCTCCCAGCCAGTCTCTCTGCTCTCAGCGGACCTTGTTGTACTTGATTCTCACAATTGCGAGTTTACCAATGAATAGAGTCTCAGCTCCTATCGCACATGCCTCCCGATCTACCGCCTCCAGATTCACTGCCTGCAGATTGACTGCCTCCAGATTGACCGCCTTCAGATCACTCGCCTCCAGATCAACCACCTTCAGATCAATCGCCTCCAGATCAACCGCCTTCAGATCAATCACTTTCAAATCAACCATCTCCAAGTACTCCTCCAATCTTGATTGATCATGGCCTCCAAGTGTATCTCCCAGCACGCTCAAATTACGGCTTCCAAGTGCATCACTGAGTTCTCTCGATCTCGGCCTCCAAGTGCATCTCCAAACACACTCAATCACGGCCTCCAAATGCATCTCTGAGTCCAGTCGATCTTTCGGTCTCCAAGTGCATCTCCAACCTTACTCAATCATGGCCTCCACGTACATCTCTGAGTTCACTCGATCTCTCGGTCCCCAAGAGCCTCTCCAATCGCGCTCCATCCCAGCCTCCAGGTGCATCTCCAAACACGCTCGATCACAGCCTCCAACTACATCTTCAAGGAGAGACGGCGGGTGTACGGAGATACAGGGATACCCGAGGTGGATAGAGTGATGGGGAGTATATATTTGGCAGACCCCGGAGTAGATAGACATCATCTCATTTTGATCTCATCTCATCATACAATGACAATACACATTCTATCTGTCCGAAGTTTTGGTCTCACTCGCTCTGTCCGAGATTTCGTGGATCTATGCAATTTGGTGGATCCTCAACACCGGGTAGTATCATATTATCTCACCCGATTCGTACGCTGTTTCTGATGAATTCCGTTTGGATGTCACGAGAGGTGCGATGGAGTGTGCATGATGGGCTCTCTGCCTGCTAGCTCCATCGTGTCACCACAACGGCCTCCAAGTGGTGCATCTCCAAGTTCTCTCAATGAGTGTGTCCAGATGCTCCTCCGATTATGCTCGAGTTCCTCTGCAGCCAGATTGACCGTATGGATATATCTAGAGATACTTAAACAATGCATGTCATATTATGATGAAGCGAATCTTGTGACTGTAACAAACACGAATATGATAAGACACAATGCCTTGTGGTTATGTAAAAACCACTGCTGTGAGGATATGGCACCAAGTCTCCGGCAGTGCTGCGCAGCGGTCCCAGCTTCTTTCGAAGTCTCCCGCAGATCTGCACAGAGGTCTCAATAGCTCCATATTATGACTATTCTAGAAGTCAAATCTCGTAGCATCCTGAATGCACCTCCATAACTGCAGGTGCTTTCAGAAGCACGTGAGAATGCACTTGCAGAGTCTGAGAGCACTCTGCTTAGCTCCAGGGTGGTCTGGGATCATCTAGAAGTACTTAGAAGCAGTGGTGAAGTCGCATGGAGTGTCTGCGAGGATTGCGTGTGGTCTCCGGACCAATTAAAATTTTGCTGATCTGCGGAATCATTACTTTCGGCAGTCTTCTGAGTAGGATTGCCCAGCATTCAAATTCCTACCGCCATGTCGGATTCAAAATCTTTGGACACCTCATCGCTCGTGGTTATGATCTCTTCCAAGAATGAAGGTGTCTTTATTCCCGATTTGAGTGCACTTACTTGACAAATCATCTTGGATGCATGGTGGGCTCGAATGAATGTAGGCTCCAAGCGGCTTATTGCTTCGAATGATTCTAGACATGCGTCTTCAATGCGATTATATTTACACTGAGGAATGATGGAGACTGGCAGTCCTGACATCATATGTATTGTTTTGGATCAAGTTCTTCGCCATCCATCAGGACATGGGACTATCTCAATGGGGAAACACCAACTGGCAAAAGCTCACATCGCAAAGTTAAACAAATTAACAGAGTCAGAGCTTACTGAATTGACTAGTTCGATGGTCGATGAATCAGCTACGGCCATCCTGCAGAGGCAAGGAAGTTGAGGAATCACATTAGTAAGTTCGCAGAGGAAGATCAGATTTGACATCCAGATTGATCCATATTGACTGAAATGACAGACAAAACGGTCTAAACTGGTAGGTAAGGACTTTGAAACTTCCAAATTTCACCAAGACATGGGGAATCGCTACCTCCTGTTAGGATTTGTTTCGGCTCATATTCCAGGGAATAGTATATCAAATCTAGAGGTATAACGATCATGTAAGGCGTTATGTGATGACCTAGTAGTGCCATCCGCTACGACTCTCAGCAACATTTGCCTGAAGGAATATACACTGACTGTGCATTCAAATACGGAGCAATTGCCTTCACGGAGTAAAGTTTGTTTACATCAGCGAAATGTATTTTGGTCACTGGGAGCCTCTGGGAGTGTCTGAGAGTTGTCGGACCAGAATCCCAGGGTGGTCAAATCCCAGAGATCACTGGACCCATGCAGTGGCCTTCAGGTGCACCTGGGAGCAACTGGGAGTGCCGGCGACAAGCCTGGGAGCGCCGGGGACAAGCCTGGGAGCGCCGGCAACAAGCCTGGGAGTGCAGGCGACAAGTCAGGGAGCACTGACGACAAGCTTCGTAGCACATCGAATCACCGTAGAGCAATCTGGGAAAACATCATCATCCATCAGAACACTGCGGTGCGCCTGGAAATCATAGCTACAACTGATTGTTCAATGATTTGTAAAACTCAGGTATTCAATTTGTATTTTCATCTATGAATCAATGTATCTATCTAGCTACCCATCTACACACGGTATATCTCGACTGGCTGCAGGGGGTGCTTGAGAGCAATTCGAGGTGGGCCTAATGATGACGATCTAGTGAACTCAGAGTTACACTCCAAGGCAGTGATAGAGCGACTTTTGAGATGCTCTTGAAGGCGGTAATCAAGCGTATCTGAAGATACACTTGGAGGCTGTGATCGACTGAACTTACTGATGCACTCCGAGATCGTGATTGAGCAAGTTTGTTAATACACTTGGACGCCATTATCGAGCGAGTTTGGAAATGCACTTGGAGGCCATGATCGTGTGAGTTTGGAGATATGCACTTTGAGGCCATGATGAGGTGAACTGGGAGGCCGTAATCGAGCGATTCTAGAGATACACTTGGAGGCTGTGATCGAGCGAGTTTGGAGCTATGCGCTCAGAGGCCATAATCGAGCGAGTTTGGAAATACACTTGGTGGCGGCGTTCGAGCGAGATTGGAGATACACATGGTGGCCATGATCGAGTGGGATTGGACAAGTACTTGGAGGCGATCAATGGACGGCGCGCCAGGTGCTGAGATTCTCTTCATCAGTTAGTCAACTCGCAACTGTCGGAACGTGGCAAGGTGACTTTACCTTTGAGCTCCCATCATGTGGTGGCTGATGGAGGTCGATTGTGTTGGGAGGCATGCCTGAAGCCGAAGCTACATTCAGGGATCAACACGTGATCATGAGAATGAAGGAAAGCAAAACAATCTTGGATGCTGTACTCGGCATATGCTGTACTCGGTGTGAACTCATGATCATGGCATGGAGACATAGAGAGGGATGACTTGACTTTGTGTTCTGTGATGATGATTGAGTTGTGGACGAGAAAGAGAGATATGGGGGATGAAGATGAGAACGATATGGAGGTTACGAGCGGACATGAGAAATCAGGGGTACGACTTGCCTGATTGGTTACGGAAGACCTCATAGTGGTTTTATTACACGCCGGATCGGGACTCATACCTGCCGTATCGGGGATGGTAAATTGACTTGCACAAGAAATCCTCGAAAGTCTCACTTTCTCATGATGATTTCCCCCAACTCCTCTCATCTCTCCCTTTCTCGTCCTCAACTATACCATCACCTCAGAAAGTGAAGTTAAGTCATCCCTCTCTATCTCTCCATGCCATGATCTAGAGTTAACACTGAGTACAGCATACACCTAGTACAGCATACACTGAGTACTGCATACACTGCGTACTGCATCTTCCCAAGATCGACTGACTCCCACTCTCAGCCAGTCTCTCATTTCTCGGCAGACCATGTTGTAATCTATTCTCTACCTTTCCACAATTTCAAGTTAACCAATGAATACAGTCTCAACTCCCGTCACGCCTCCCTCCCGAACAACCGCCTCAAGATTGACCGTCTCCAAGTACTCCTCCAATCTCGCTCGATCATGGCGTCCAAGTGCATCTCCAAACAACCTCGAGTACGGCCTCCAAGTTCGCACAATGATGGCCCCAGAGTGCATCTCCAAACTCACTCTATTACGGCCTCCAAGTTCGCACAATGACGGCCTCCAAACTCGCTTGATCACAGCCTCGAAGTGTATCTCCTAACTTGCTCCATTACAGCCTCCAAGTAGTCACGATCACGGCCTCCAAGTGTATATTCAAACTCGCTTGGTTATGGCCTCCAGGTTCGCTCGATCACGGCCTCCAAGTGCATCTCCAAACTCGCTCTATCAAGGCCTCCTAATGCGCACAATCACGGCCTCCAAACTCGCACAATCATGGCCTCGGAATGCATCTCTAAGTTCACTCGATCACAGTGTGGTGAAATGGTGGAGCTAGATGGCAGACAGCCCATCATCAACACTCCGCCGGACCTGCCATGGCATCCGAAGGGAATTTTTGAGAAAGAGCGGTTCTGGCTCGAGGAGCGTAGGAAGAGTGTGGGAGGATATGAAGGGATACCCGGCCATGATGAGCCACACAAATTGCGTGGATCTATAAACCCTTAGCAAGTGTGCATGAGACCAAGAGCTGGGAAAGATAGAGTGTATATCTTGTATAATGCGATGATGTCTATCTACCCTGGGGTCTCCCATATATATACTGCCTGTTGCTGAGTCCATCTCCATTATCCCTTTATCTCCGTATGTATATATATTGAGAGACTGAGATAATACATGCCATATTATGATGGAGCGAATCTTCTGACTGTAACAAAGATGAATATGATAAACGAAATGCCTTGTGGTTGTGCAACCCTAAGAACCACTACTGTGAGAATACGCCACCAAGTCTCCCGCAGAGCTCCGCAGCGTTCTCAGCTTCTCTCGAAATCTCCCGCTGATCTGCCCAGATGTCCCAGGAGCTCCAAAATTTGACTATCCTAATAGTCTCATCTCGTAGCATCCTGAATGCACCTCCATAATTGCAGGTGCTTTCTGGAGCACCCGCCAATGCTCTTGCAGAGTCTGAGAGCACTTTGCAAAGCTCCAGGGGGGCCTGGGAGCATCTGGAAGTACTTAGAAGCACTGGTGTGGGCTACCGGAGTGACTGGGAGGCTTGCGCGTGGCTTCCAAACCGAATCACATTTTGATGCTGTAACTTTGAACGGATGCATATCACCGATCAAACTAGCCATAGCATCGGTCATTGCTTACTAAATGGATCAACATTGGGCATTGCATGAAGTTCAACTCGGTCTCAATGAGGTTGATTGCCTGTTCTTTTCGCGTTTCGAAAGCTCATTACGGACAATAGGTCAAGGACCAACATGCTGGAGCAAGTCTAGCTGTACATTTTACGGACGTGCTTGATCAGATTAATGATACCAACGGCTGTTTGCTTGGAATTACGACTCCTAATGCCTCATCAAATTTCTCGATGACACAGGCGCTGCAATCAACACTTGAGGCCTCTGGAATCGAGTGGCCTACATTGAGGAACCACATACCATGCGTGGTGCACGTCATACAGCTGGCATTAGGTGCATTCATGAGCAGTCTCGGTGTTAATGGCAGTACCAAGTCTTGGGAAGCCCATGAGTGCGATCAGCAATTTGCAGAGGATGAAAGCGTAGACATTGGAAAGAGTCAAAGGCTTCGAAGAGAGAGCAATGCTAGAATCAATAAGGTGTCGGCAATGAAATCAGGTTTAGCAAAGATAATTTAGAACGTTCCTATTTCAAGAGATTTTGACAGTGCTGAAACTGACCTTCATATACCAGAGAATGCTTGGTGAATTGGTTACACTAACACCTGGTTGTCGAAACGAGCGCATTGACTGTTAAAAAGGCAAAGTTTGCATCGCAGTACTTCTCATTATGTACGTGAAGACACGTTGGAACTCGACACTGGAGTTGGTGTAGCGCGCCTCCAGATTACATGAACTCTCATGCGGGTTGCTTAAAAACCCAAAATACAGCTATTACCGACCCCTCTTCACAACACAAGTTGAATGGCCCATTGTGAAGAATGTCATGGAAGTGTTGAGGCCATTCCGATATTGGACCGTGTGGATGTCAAAGAGGCATACCATCACCAGAATGTAAATCGGTCCGGAAGCCACACGCAATCCCCCCCGACACTCTGGGCGACCTCACCAGTGCTTCTAAGTACTTCTAGACGCTCCCAGACCCACCTGGAGCTAAGCAAAGTGCTATCAGACTCTGCAAGGGCATTCTCAGGTGCACATGAAATCACCCGCAGTTATGGAGGTGCATTCAGCATGCTACGAGATTTGACTTATTGAATAGTCAAATTGTGGAGCTCCAGAGGCCTCTGCGCTGATCTGCGAGAGACCTCAAGAGAAGCTGAGACGGCTGCGCAGCTCCAAGGGATACTGCGGGAGCAGCCGAGACCACTGCGCAGTTCAGCGGCAGACTTGATGCCCTATTATCACAGCAGTGGTTCTTACCCAACCACAATGCCTTTCGTCTTGTCATAGTCATCTGTTACAGTCACAATATTCACTATATCATAATATTGCATGCATTATTTAACTCTATATATAAACATATCGTCAATCTGGCCGCAGATGGTACTCGAGCATAATCGCAGGAGCACCTGCACACACCCATTGGATGATCTTAGAGAAGCACCACTTGGAGGCCGTTGTGGTGAAACAATGGGGCTAGAATGCAGAGAGGCCCACCATCAACACTCCGCCGCACCTCTCGGGACTTCCAAAAGGAATTCATAAGAAACTGCGGTTATTGTTCGAGGACCATTGGAATCGAGTGAGAAGATATGATACTACCCAGCATTGAGGATTCACGCAATTGCATGGATCCACAAGATCTCGGACTGACCGAGTGAGACCAAACGTTACGAAAGATAGAGTGTGTATTATCATTGTATGATAAGACGAGATGGAAATGAGATGATGTCCATCTACTCCGGGGTATGACAATTATATACTCCTCGTCACTCTATCTACCTCCATGAGCCCTGCTTCTCCATACAACCGCCGTCGCTCCTTTGAGATGTACTTGATCGAGCGTGATTGACATACACTTGGAGACTGAGATCGAGTGAACTCAGAGATGCACTTGGAGGCTGGGATCAAGCGACTTTGGAGATGCAGTTGGAGCCCGAGAAATAGAGTGAACTCAGAGATGCACTTGGACGCTGTGATTGAGCGAGTTTGGAGATGCACTTGGAGACTGAGATTGAGTGAACACAGAGATGCACTTGGAAGCCATAATCGAGCTTGAAGGAGATATACAAGGCGGCCAAGATGGATCAAGATTGGAGGATTACTTGAAGGCGGTTGATCTGTAGGCGATTGATCCGGAGGCAATTGATCTGGAGGCAATTGATTTGGAGGCAATTGATCTAGAGGCAATTGATCTTGAGGCAATTGATCTGGAGGCAATTGATCTGGAGGCAATTGATCTTGAGGCAATTGATCTGGAGGCAATTGATCTGGAGGCAATTGATCTAGAGGCAATTGATCTGGAGGCAATTGATCTGGAGGCAATTTATCTGGAGGCAATTGATCTGCAGGAGGTAAATCTGGAGGCAGTCAATCTGGAGGCAGTCAATCGGGAGGCAGTCGATCTGGAGGCGGTAAATCGGGAGGCATGTGCGATGGAAGCTGAGACTCTCTTCACTGGTTAACTCGTAATTGTGGGAATGTGGGGAATAGAGTACAACATGGTCCATGAGAGCTGACAGACTGGCTGGAAGCATGAGACATTCGATCTTGGGATGATGCGGTACATGATGTATACTGTGCTCAGTGTGTGCTGTACTCAGCGTATGTTGTACTAGGTGTATGCTGTACTTGGTGTATGCTGTATTCGGTGTATGCTGTACTGGGTGTTAACTCTTGATCATGGCATGGAGAGATAGAGAGCGAGGACTTAACTTTATGTTTATATATGATGGTAGAGTTGAGGACAAGAAGGAGAGAGATGGCAAGAGATGGGGCAATTCATCATGAGAAACTGGGACTTAAAGAATTTCGTGTGCGAGTCAAGTTACGATCCCCGATTAGGCAGGTAAGAGTCCCAGTCCGGCAAACAATTACACCGATATGAGGTCTTCCCAATGCAATCAGGCAAGTTGTACCCCAGATTGCTCATATCCGCTTGTATCCTCCACATCGTTCTCATCTTCATCCCTCATCTCTCCCTTTCTCGTCCACAACTCTATCATCATCGCAGAACAGAAAGTTGAGTCATCCCTCTCTCTCTCTCCCTGCCATGATCATGAGTTGACACCGAGTACAGCATACACCAAGTACATCATACACCAAGTACAGCATACACCAAGTACAGCATACACTAAGTACAGCATACACCAAGTACAGCATCCACCCATGAATGTTTTTCTTCTCTTCATTCTCATGAGATTACGAGTTGAACGCTGAATGTAGATTAGGCCTCCAGTGTGCCTCCCAACTCGATCGACCGCCATCAGCCAGGTCACTCTTGGAGCTCAATTGTAAAGTCACGTTGTCACATTTCCACGTTTGTGAGTCAATTAACCGATCAATAGAGCCTAAGCGCCCGGTGGGCCATCCATCGACCGCCTCCAATTACTCATGTAATCTCGCCCTATCACGGCCGACAAAGTGAATCACCAACTCGCTCGATTACGGTTTACAACTTCGCATGATCCTAGCCTCCAAGTGCATCACCAAACTCGCTCGATGACGACCTCCAAATGTATCCCCAACCTCGCTCGATTAAGGCCTGCGAGGTAGCACGATCACGGCCTCCATGTGTATCTCCAAACTCGTTCGATTACCGCCTCCAAGTGCATCTCCAAACTCGCACACTCACAATCTCGGAGGGCATCTTTATGTTCGCTCGATCATGGCCACCAGGTGTATATCCAAATATGCTAAATTACCCCCTCCCAGGGTATCTCCAAACTCACTCGATCACGATCTCAATCGTCATTTTCAGGTGCACCTCGAATTGCCCTCAAGCACAGCCTGCAGCCAGTCCAGATATACTGTGTATAATTGGGTAGCTATGTAGATAGATAGATGAGAACACAAACTGAATACATGAGTTTCAAAAATTGTGGAACAATAAGTAGTGGCTATGATTTCCAGGCGCACCAGCAACGTTCCCAAAGAGGTCGTTCTTCCCAGACTGCTCTACAGTGATTCGAGGTGCTCCCAGGCGTGTCGCTGGCGCCCCGAGGTGCTCCCAGACATGTCACCGGCACTCGCAGACTTGTTGTCAGCGCACACAGACTTATTGTCGGCGCTCTTTGGCTCGTCGCGGGTGTGCCCAGGATTGTCACTGGGGCTCCCAGACATGTTGCCGGCGCTCCCACGTGCTGCATGGTGCACCCAAAGGCCTCACCGGCGCCCTGAGGTGTTCTCAAACATATCCCAAACACTCCCGTGGTACTCCTGTACCAGTCATCAGAGATCCCAGTTACTCCGAAGGCTGGCTGGAATGCCCTCCTAGGGTCTGACACTCTTCTGAAATTCACGCTTCCATGTTTGCACTCGACATCATCTCAGACACTCCTGGAGTCTTCCAGTGACTAGATTACATTGTGCTGATGTACAGTCACATTGCATCACGTTGTCACAGTGTACAATGACATGTTCCATCGCATGGATGGCATGATGCGAGCTTTGGCCAACAGAAAGACTCAATGGAAGGAAGACTTGTTCTTCGCCATGAAGTTCACACGACAGAAGTATTACGCTCAAGTGACTCAGTCCATGGGCTTGCTTCCAATTTCCACACATATCCTCGATCCATTCCAGAAGTAGCGATCATTTGCAAAGTGGGACAAGGGAATGGATATTTATGCTGAGGACGAGACATCCTATGCGACCCAGTGCCAAGAGGCCATTCTGAAGTACGAGGAGAACAAATCCAGTGCCAAACATCAACATGTGCCGTTCAATAATCATAAAAGCTTACCGACAAGCTATCTCATCCCCTTTGCAACGGTTTCAGGATTTTATCAACCATCCTTCGATCCATATGATTTGTCCAGCGATGATGAAGAATTCTTGACGCATAACAATGTGGCTGAGACGACACCCGGCCAAAGCGATCGCACGTTACGCTGATTGACCGCCGCCTGGCTCTATTTGAATTCGCCCCCTGAATCACCAAACAATTGGGGTCAAGTTAATCCAAATCCAAATGATTCCCACTCTGACACAATGGAGAGTAGCAGTACATTTTGGTTACCAGACATAACCGACTGTCTGGGTCAACAGGAGGAAACGCACTCAAAGTACAACCATCTCTCCAATGTGGCGCACGGCATATTCTCTATCATACCACATTGTTTGGGAGTGGAGGCCAGTTTTTCCCTAGGCCGAGATGTTATCGGCTGGATGCAGTTGATAACCACAGGTGTGACTCCTCACGAAAAAGTCATTGTAAGGTAGTTTGGTTGAGCCAACAACAAGATTATGGGAGGCGCTGACCCAGAACTGGATACAATGAACACAGAAATCAACTTGGAAATGAAGAAAGAGGCGGAGGATAGGAAATTGCACAGATTGGCCAAGGTTCAAGACTTTTTGGAGATGTCACTGGGCAGCCAAAACCTAGATACCAACCAGAAGGAATGTCGCGCCAAAAACGAGCAAATGACCGCTGTGAAATTCATTTCAGACACAGAAGAGATCGTCCAAGCATCGTGGTCACTGATTCAACATGATGGTGCGGCTGCATCTAAATTGTCAGAATGAACTCCTTGGCCACCACCTTTGTGTGCAAAGGACGTCCCTGGAGGACGAACTCATATATCAAATGTCCGCTGAATCCGAAGAATCAACCCTCATCCAGTTGCGGGTGATGAGGATCGCGTACCTGAACGCATTTGGGACACTGTAGATTGGCTTAACTGGAATGGGGACTTGGATAATCCAAATAACAGCGAAGATGTTTGCCCGGCGGACTGCGAATTTGATATAGAGCAAGACAATAGCATCATGGATCTGGAATGCCCAGAGCAGCAGCAGGTGAGCGCGGCGCCAAATGTTCCCGGATTGATTCGGCCTACACGGAAGTCAAAGGGACAGGCTGGAAAGGTGTTGATGACGGTTCATGCAATCAAAACAAGCAGGAATAAGGGAGTGGAGAAAAAGTAGGTTAGAATACGTCAATGTTTCACCAGTTTCTTTGTGTATCTTGACTGGGAGTTTTAGTTAGTGATATATTATGGGAGAATAGTGAGCAGTAGCTTGTCAATATCAGTTGATAAACAGATGCATAGCAGGCACAATAAAGCTTTGGCAAGCTACATAAATTTTAGTTGTGTGAGAGCAAACAGTGCAAGAATGTTACTGTGCTCAGCTTTGCCACAAGGCCAAGTCTCAATCTGTCAGAAAGACAACCAATAAGTTCAAATAGTGATGAAAACTATTATCAATGGCAGCAGATGTTGAGTGGACAATACATTAAACTGAGCGTCAACGGAGCGTCAACAATTTGTGGTTTTGCATGTACTGTCATTAATCAGTAATTTGGTCACTGTAATGCATAACCGATATGTTGGCCGTCTTTATAGGCAAAAGAGACAGCAACATGCTCCCTGCCACATCCGGAGAATGAGCATCAACGGAGCGTCAATGATCTTTGGCTTCACATCTTGGGTAATTTATGTTCCGATTGGTTGCAGACATCCATTTTTCAGATAATGGCAGCCATTACTGGGAAAAACTACAGCGACATGCTCCCTGCCACATCCTGAGAATGAGCATCAACAGAGCATCAACGATTTGTAGGTTCGCACCTTGGGTATTGTATGTTCCGACTGGTTGCAGACATCCAGTTATGAGATAATGGCATCCTGTACTAGCAAAAACAACTACGACATGCTCCATGCCTCATCCTGATAATGAGCGTCAACCGAGCATCAACTGTTTTAGATTTTGGATATTTGGTAATCAACGTATTGCACCGATCTTTGCGTTCATAATGGAATTATTGACTGCCCTGATAGGTAAATTTACAATATATCCAAGGTACAACACCAATTCCAAATTAATCGATATTGCAAGCTGCAAAGCATGCAAAAACATATTATTGGTTATTGAAAACGCGATTTTAATAAGATGCTATTGACAAACTCCTGAAACAAGAGCCTTATTCGAATGAATTGATGGACCTGCTGGGCGACCCCTTGACAACTTGCCCAATTAGGACCGGTTGGGAGGTTACCATCGAACCGTACCCGAGTTGATGATTTGGGTTTATTGACACTGCGGACCGACAATTTGGCAAAGGTTTGGTTTGGACCTGGCCCTGGACCTGAAGTGACAGTCTGAAACCATTCCTATCACTAGTGAGAATACTTGACATTTCAGATTGCACTTTCTACTGGCCAAATAGTGCCACTGCAATATTAATTAATCACCGAGATTAATTTTATGAATATACTTTACAATATCAATCACTGAGATAGATTATATAAAGTATTTTAGGATTATACGTATTGTCAGTATTGTGTGACACCACAATACAATTTGGTTGCCATCTACTTAGAGGCATCTGAGACAACTATATATATTTGTTCTCGTTGCGTATACGATATATACAGACTCCCAATACACTTTGTTTGGAGAGAAGCTCAAAGAAATTACGATAAGAGCTACGGCAGAGTTACCTTCTACGGACTTGAGTATCTATGAATAAGTTAGGGGTTCAACCTAATAGCAGTAATGATACAATGTGGATTCGTTAGCTGACACTTAATTGCATAAAACCTATCTGTGAGAGCAACACATTGTTTATCAGTGAATTGTCCTTAGCGGGATTACACTTGAGCCGCATGTCGATCAATTAGTGACGACTCTGCTCGCACTAGCAGATTCATATATGATAAAGCAATCATGTTGCCATTGCTGGGAAGTGAAAAATCTTCACCACTCCGCGTAATTATTGGCCACATTTAGCTTATCTATTCCAGCGGGACAACACACAGTTAAGTTGCAAACATGCGGATTAACGTGTGCACCAGATGATAAGCAATATGCGAGTACATAGGGATTTACAGACCTTGTCGCTCAGCGACACAGATTCATTCTGTAACGCTCCTCGGTCTACGGAAGTGCCGAGACCTACCTATACCGTCTTTGCGGGATTAATGACATTGGCTGAAGATAAGAGGCCAGAAGCAAACCTGCTCATTGGGTTGAGTCAGTATGCTTTGCAACATCATACTAGTCGCTGGTACTACATTGACATGTCATAATCTACGTTGGCAGAGTATGGGTTGGTCACCGATTAAATCTCTGAACGCATTGCCGAATAGCCAAATTCAAGGCCAGGCATTTAATAACCTGGTGTTTTTATAAATTGCGATAAGCACTGATATGACTATGCGTCGTCAGATGTTCCAACTACTGAACAAATCGGAAGCAAGATGTTCAACATCAAGTTATGAGTTGTCTTATTTTGTATGCATGATATCATGATGTGAGGGTGACCCATAGTGGGGGCATAATGCCTTGAAACACCTCATGCATGAACACAATAAACTTGAGGGAATTCGTAGCACTACCAATGAGTCATGTTAAATGATATCAATCATAAGCTATCAAGCAAACTATGTGTCATGGCTATGACCCGAAGGCAAACATGATCTGATGGCTAGGCTATATAAGAACTCACATCGCCCGCGACAGTGAGAAGAACCAAGCTCTAGCAGCAATCCACTGTCAGACATTACAAGCGAAGAACACCTTAAAATATTATTAAAAATTCTATCTACAAACCATCAAAATCCCTTCTTTATTTCACTTACATGAATATTCACTTTATGTGTTCATTCAAACTGACACAATCTCAATACGCACACAAAGCGGTCGTCAAAACTATCGGCGATCAAATATCATTCTTCAATGATGGGCATTGAACCCACATCTCCCGTCAACTTTCATACTACGCCATTACTATCGGTATTGGATACGACGTGCACCACTACATCACTACAGGGTTATTGCCCTACGAAGAATACAGTGAAGAGCATCCCTGGATGGACGAGGCAGAGCGGTGAGCTCTTACTGGGGGGAACCAGATAAGGGGCTGAGTCTTGGGAAAGACGAGGAAAAGAGTTTGTTGTTAGGCAGCTGTATTTAGTCTAATAAATGTTGTATTAATTACGTGGCTTAAATACCCCCATGACAGTATAATATTTTGAAACTCCACTTAAATGAATGATTGTTTGGATTGTCTACAACGATACTGCTGTATCATTAACAGAGTTTGAGACTGCATGAATCACTGCATACAGAACGAGTGTTATTGCATCACGTGCATAATTCGAAACCGAATTTGAACCTCAGAAGGAGAACAGTGTCGACTTTGTGATAATGATGCCTGTTGTTATATTTCTGTCAATACCGGAGTTTACAACAGACAGAACTCCTATAGGATCACAAGGATTCCCAGTACCCATTGTCCAACTGCAAATTGCGAGTTTTTAGTTTGTCACGAACAACACGATGTTGATCAGTTCATCACATAGGTATTTACCATACCGATACACCTTCCATCAATATGAATACAGCATTGCTACCCCGAGGCGCTGTCTTACATATTTCAGCACCACAGCTCTCCAGAGGTCGTCCAGGGTAGAGAAGAGTAGGTCAGACAAGTCACCAGTGAGGACAGACATTGCAGTATGGTGCCAGGCCTATCAGAAGAGGCTGGAGCAAGCAGCTCAAGAAATCCGGCCAATCAAAGAGGCTGGGGAACCAGAGGAAGCAGATCTGGGCAAAGGAAAAGTTACCATGAGAGAAACCCATCAGGTTTAGAGTCGACTCGAACAGTTAACTCAACACATGATGCACGTAGTCCAAGCCAGCAACAAGGAGAAGGAAATGATTGAGGACGAATTGCTGTTGGTCCAGTCAGACCTAGAAACACTTGAAGGGCAAATCCATACAGAGAAAGCCAAACTAGAAGGAGAAGTCTCAGGAGTTGGAGGACATGTAATGATTCAGCAACCAATCATTGGCGAGGTCCGAAAAGGAATAACTATGTTGCAAGGACAGGATAATATTATTGTTTCGGAAGCTGGAGAAATTTCCCAAGGAATCCATATGCAGATAGCAGATATGGTTAAGAAGCTTACAACGAATGGTTCAACCTTGATAAACCATAAAAAAGCGATTCTTCAGATCCAGGACGATGCGAATGTCTGAAGAGAGGCTCAACAATCATTGGAACATATGGTCGAGGCCATGGATAGGCATATCAAAATGCTACCTACGAAGAAAGATATACAAATGCATATGATGTCGATGGATGACACTTTACAAAAAATTCAAGAAGTAAGCGTGGGGCTAACTACCCATATGGAGGCTTATAAAGTTTCGCAAAGTACTCCACATCAACCATGATCACTACCACTACCAACTGGGTATACAGCCAGTGGATACATTGCAGGAGAGCCAAGCAATATACATCCGAGTAGAAGACCAAGAATCCCACGGTCTTCTGTTTCTTACAAGACTACTCAGCATACTAGAGAAGAAGCTGAATATAGATCTGGATTTTTGAGAGGAGGCAATGGCAGTAATGATGGCGGAGAATCGGACGAAGTACCTGAGGATGATCCACCAGGACCACCTGCACAGCCACCAGGGCCACCTACACTGCCAGCAGGGCCATCTGCACCACCACCTCCGGGACCTACCCCTCCTGAACGAAGGAGAAAATGAAGAAATCCAGATGTCAAGCCAATTATGCTTAAGGATCCAAAGTCCTTTGAAGGAAAACCGGGAGATGATTTTGAAGCTTGGTGGGTGATAGTTCAAACCTATATTCACGACCAACCAGAAAAATTCGAAGATACCAGTAGGACGATTTACTGGATCGGAGGACTACTTACGCATTATGCTCAGTCCTGGCATATTCAATTGGAAGGACTGGCCTTGGCCGGAAAGTTCCATCGATCTTGGACAAGGTACCAGAATGATATTACATCAAGATTCGAAGATAAGGAAGGCAGAGATGAAGCCTATGCTAAAATGGACAAAGTTTCGTATAAGGGAGACATTCGGGATATGTTCACCAAGATACAAACTTATAATGATAATGCCCAGTTGACCGGTGCAGCTCTGAAGATATTGATATTGGATAGGCTTCCATTGAAAATTCTGGAGCAGATGCATACTGTTGATATGACTGGAAAATCGGTTCAAGAAATGATCGAGATTATTTCGAAAGCTGGAAGAATGACTGAGAAATAGGAAGAAGCCAAAAAGAATTTATCAGTCAAAACTCCAGATTTCAAAGAGGAAAGGAAACAAAGAAAGTGGGAGAAACCCGAGAAGAGGTGACAAAACTGGGAGAAGTCTAAGGACAAATTTCGAGTTAATAAGGAGAGAAGATTTGTCAATAGGAATGATAGCTCAGCAGTTAAGACGTTTGCTTCTCAGACTGAAGGAATTTCTCAGGATGAGGTTAATCGAAAGAAAAAGCAAAGGGAATATATGAGGTGTGCCTGGCCAGCAGACCGGAAAGTACAACATAAGACTATGGACTGTTATGGGCCAATCAAAACCGATTCAGGAACAGCGTCCTTCCCGAAAGCCAAGGAATACCAGAAAATACAGATATGAGCATATCAGTTGGAAGAAGATCAGGAGGAACTATATACGGAAGCATCTAGTAGCAAGGAGCTTAGGGATACCGCACTAGAAGAATGAAGTAGCTTGGAAGAAAGTTCAGAACAGAGTTCTGAGAGTTCGGAGGCTCCAGAAAATTGGTGGCAGGAAGATTAAGCAGATATTGATGGTGAGATAAGCAGTTATATATTTTTTCCTCTGAGGATGGCCGGAAGGCTGAATGTGCTGGTCAGTAAGGAAATACCATACCACGAAACATTACGAAATACTACACCTTACCTTTACACCTTACCTTTACACTCTACCTTTACACCGTACCTTACTGACCCGTTGTGGCTACGCTATTGTTGAAAGGATAGCGATGTCGAAACCAAAAGTAACTGACGATTTATTGTCACCTATCAATAAGCGAAGCAATACATCACACGATTATGTCTTCTACACCTCAGCATCTAAGAGAAAACTGAAAATAGTGTCTCCAACTAAAGTCGGAAAGAGACCTATATATAAGTTCTTTATTGAATTTGAAGGAACCTATTTTCCTTGAAGATGCAGGCTAGAGCTGGGAAGTACATCTTTCGTAATGTCACCAGAAGCAGCAAAAGCTTTCTGAGTACCAGTGGTGAAATGGAGGTTACCTACTAGTGCTTCAGACGTCGGAGGCCGACAAATTAAAATCGAAGGAATCTTCACAATTCCCTTAACTTTACTTTTCGGAAATCATTGGACTCTTGATGTTAAAGACCATGCGGTCGAAGTTATGAAAACATCAAAGGACTACGACCCCTTACTACCTGCTTGGTACTCAAATCAGCATAAGGCTGCAGGTATTACTACCGGACATTTGCACTTCCCTCATTGTGGGATAGAGTGTTTCGGTCATGGTCATATGAGACCTGAGTATACAATGACCTACGATAAGACGATAGCACTATGGCCAGATGCTATCAACATAGGAGCAGTTGTTTGTAATTCTCCTTCGTTGTTAGAAAAGTTACCTAAACACTATCATAAGTGGTTATTGTTGTTTGATCGTAAGGAAGCAGAGAAGTTACCAATGCATAAGGAATCATATCATCAAATCGAGTTGCTTTCTTCAGAAGATAAACTTAGGATGGGTCCTATTTACAAAGTATCAATGGAGGAAGAAAAACTTTTGGTTGAATACTTGAATAAGATGATTAAAGAAGGAAAAATTAGACCATCCTCGAGTTCCGTTGGGAGCCAGATTCTTTTGGTACCAAAGCCTAACAGAAAAGGAGTAAGAATATGCATTGATTATCGACATTTAAATCAACATACGGTTAAGGACAAGACACCTTTACCAATAATGTTGGAATTACAAAGAAGAATATTTGGGGCCGATTTTATCACTCAAATTGATTTGAAACCTGGATTTCATTTTATAAGGATGGCGATGGGACATGAGAAATATACTGCTTTCAGAACGAAGTTCGGATTATACGAGTATATGGTTATGCCATTGGGGTTAACTAATGCTCCTGCTACGTTTCAAAGAGAAATCAATAGGATCCTTCCACCTCTCTTAGGAGTTGAATTGGTCATTAATAAGAAAATCGATGTTGATGAAGATGGAGGATTAGTTGTTGTCACTTATATTGACAATATTCTTATAGCGACAAAAGGATCTATCATAAAACACAGAAATCAAGCCCGCGGAGTGTTCGACTTCCTACTGGAAAACAATATATGCGTCGAAATTGATAAATGAAATTTTGATCAAACGGAGGTTGCATTTCTGGGTTTTATTGTTACTGGACAGTTGATACGTATGGATCCCACAAAGGCTCACGCCATAGTCGATTGGCCAAGACCAAAAAATCAGAAAGCAGTACAACAATTGCCAGGCCTATGGAATTTCTATCGAAGGTTTATACCTTATCATGCCAGTATGGTTGCACCAATTACCGATTTGTTAAAGGGAAAGGGCAAAGAATTTGCATTTGGACAAGCACAAGAGGCAGCATGCCTAAAGGTTACTATAATGCTTACCTCGGGAAAAACACCCATAATACGTCATTTCGATCACAATTGACCGGCTATGATAGAAACGCACACATCGGATTTTGCCTTATGAGTGATTCTCTCACAAAAATTTGAAGATGGAACGATTCATCCCTGCGACTTTCTATCCAGAAAACTTTCACCGGCAGAATTCAATTACAATGTATTTGATATAGAAATGCTAGCAATAGTATACTCTTTAGAAAAATGGAGATGTTTGCTGCAAGGGTCTGAATATAAAGTCACTATTTTTTCGGATCATCAAAACTTGCCCTATTTTATGAAGAAAGTTTTACTTAATAGGAGGCAAGCAAGATGGGCAGAATTTTTGAAATCTTACGATTTTTTTATAATTTACCGCAAAGGATCAGCAAATCAGAAGTCGGATATACCTTCAAGGTGCCTGTCGTACACCTCTAGAGAGGAAGGTACAACAGCAATCATGGAAAAACCGCTGTTAGGACCAGAACAATGATTAGAAATAGGAGCCATGGAAATAGAGGATGATGATTACGATACCATCGACATAGAAGCAAGGGAAATGGATCAACTTGTGCCAGAACAAAAAGAAAGGATTATACAAGACGCAAAGCTAGACGATCAGTATAAGGGCATATGCAGGTCGATAGGAAAACATACTGTGGATGAAAATTATTCCGTCGAGGATAGTGTGTTGTGTTGGAAAGGAATGCCATACGCACCGGAAAGGACTAGGGCAAGAATTATGAAATTGAAACATGCTTGCAAGGTAGCAGGACATTTTGGAAGATATCGAACAATGGAACTTATTACTCGGTATTACTATTGGCCAAATATGGAAGACGAGGTTAGGAAATTTTGCAACGAGTGCGATAATTGCCAAAGGACGAAAGCACCTAGACATGCTAAGCATGGGCTATTACACCCTTTGGAAATGCCTAGTAAACCATGGACACACATATCAACGGATTTTATTACAGATCTAGCTATGTTGAATGGACTGAGTAATATCCAAGTGGCGGTTGATAGGTGTACGAAAATGGCACATAATATACTAATCGATATACAACATTCACCAACGGTCGCTAATGCATACCTGGATGAAGTATGGAGGTACCATGGATTCCCAGAGGACGTGGTTTCAGATCGAGACGGTACATTTACCGGCCAGTACTTTACGGATCTATATAATTTCATATGAATTAAGAGATCTATGAGCACAGCCTTTCATCTGCAGATGGACGGACAAACAGAAAGAATAAATCAAGTTATAGAAGCTTACCTCCAATCTTATTGCAATTACGAGCGGAACAATTGGGCCGAAATGCTATCGATGGCAGAGTATGCTGAGAACAATTCGAAACATTCCGCCACGAAAATATCCCCATTCTATGCTAATTACGGATACGAACCAAGCACAACTTGGTCTACAAAGGTCAATTTCAAGAGTCCAGCTTCGAAGATGTTTGGTCATTATATGAGAGAAGTGCAAAAGAAATTATCTGAGAACCTGGAAAAGATTAGAGAAGCAAGGGGGAAATACTACAATAAGAAACGAAGAACAATCGAAGACTGCAAGAAGGGAGAATTTGAAATACTTAATGGAAAGAATATACGATCCATGGGGAGTTGCAGAAAGCTTGAAGATATGATGTATGAACAGTTTGAGATAACTTCGGTCGGACATAATAATCGATACTACAAGCTGGAACTACCGTCGTCAAGGAAGATTCATCAGACTTTTGACATTTCTCTGTTGAAGCGATATCGACGATCGAATCCCGGAAAACCAGTCATCCTAGTAGAAGCAGATGATGCAGGATGAACTATGGATGCCATAATTGCCAGCGCACGTTCAAATGACAATCCAAAGAAGCATGTGTTTTTGGTTAAGTGGGAAGGATTTTCACATGAGGAAAATACTTGAGAATTGTTCGAGAATGTGATCAACAATGCAAAGGAATTATTGAAAAAGTATTATGAGGAAAATCCGAATACAGAAAAAGATAAAAGATTGGAAAAGCAGAAGGAAAAGAGCAAGGGAGAAAAATCGCGGCAGCGTAGGAAGAAAAAGCATTCATTTTTATTTTTATTTTTTTGTGATTTGATTTATTTGATTTATTATTATTTCACTATCTGAGTGGTATCTTTTGTTTTGTTTACTTCTTTCAGATAGAGCTACCGTTGGGTCACCGGTCCTAGAGAGGGAGGTAATGTTAGGGGTTCAACCTAATAGCGATAATGATACAATGTGGATTGGTTAGCAGATACTTAATTGCATAACAGCTATCTGTGAGAGCAACACGTTGTTTGTCAGTCAAGCGGTCCTTAGCGGGATTACACTTCAGCCGCATGTCGATCAATTTGTGACAAGTCGGCTTGCACTAGCAGATTTAAATATGATCAAGCAATTATGTTGCCATTGCTGGGAGGTGAAAAATCTTCACCAGTGCACATAATTATTGGCCATGTTTATCTTGTCTATTCTAGCGGGACAACACACAGTTAAGTTGCAAACATGCAGAGATACGTGTGCAGCAGATGATAAGCAATATGCTAGTGTGTAGGGATTTACAGACCTTGACGCTCGGCGACAGGGATTCATTCTGTAACACTCCTTGGTCTACGGAAGTGCCGAGACCTAAGTATGCTGTATCTGTGGGATTAATGACATTGGCTGAAGATAAGAGGCCAGAAGCAAACCTGCTCATTGGGTTGAGTGAGTATGCATTCCAACATTATACTAGTCGCTAGTACTAGGTTGATGTGTGATAATCTACGTTGGCAGAGTATCAGTTGGTTGCCGATGAAATCTCAGAACGCATTGCCAAATAGCCCTATTAAAGCCGAGGCATTCAATCACCTGGTGTTATTATAAATTGAGATAAGCACTGATAAGACTATGGGTCGTCAGATGTTCCAACTACTGAACAAATCGGAAGCATCATGTCCAAGTTGAAGTCATGAGTTATCATATATAGTGCGCATGATATCATGACATGAGGATGACCCATAGTGGGGGCATAACGCCTTGAAACACCTCATGCATGAACACGATAACTTTGAGGGAATTTGTGGTACTATCAAGGAGTCATTTTAGATGATATCAATGATAAGCTATCAAGCAAACTATTTGTCATGGCTATGACCCGAAGGCAAACATGACCTGACGGCTAGACAATATAAGAACTCACATTGTCTGCGACAATAAGAAGAACCAAGCTCTAGCAGTAATCCACAGTCCGACATTAAAAGCGAAGAACACCTTAAAATATTATTAAAAATTCTATCTACAAACCTTCAAAATTACTGCTTTATTTCACTTACATCGATATTCACTTTATGTGTTCGTTCAAACTGACACGATCTCAATATGCGCCCAAACCGGTTGTCGAAACAGTCGACTATCAATTATCATTCTTCTACGAGCAGCATTCAATGCACATCTCCCGTTAACTTTCATACTATGCTGTTACTACCGGTATTGGAAACGACGTAAACCGGTACATCACTACCAGGTTATTACCCTACGAAGAATACAGCGAAGAGCGTCCGTGGACGGACGAGGCCGAGTGGTGAGCTCCTACCAGAGCAACTAGATAAGGGGTTGAGTCTTGGGAAAGACATGGAAAAGAGTTTGTTTTTAGGTGGCTGTAATTAGTCTAATAAATGTTGTATTCTTTACGTGGCTTAAATACCCCCATCACAGAATACTCAGAGGTATAGTTACTGAGGTTACAGCACTCCCGTAACATTTCCGGCACACTGTATTTGGTGGCTGGTAAGTATAACCCACTTTACGGAGATATTAATCTATCATTGCCATTATACATTATTCCCATCAGATTAGGCTGACGATTGTGTGGTAACACCACTTGATTGTTACTGGGGTAACAACACCTGACCAAGATACTTCGTTAAGTACTTAATGGTCCGTACGGCCGTGGATCCTATTCCTCAATTGAACTATCTGTATCTTCGTTTCCGGAAGTATTGCTGCTACCCGACCCGAGCTTCGGACTATTCCTCTTTTGATAACTTCTAGCTATAGAATGACCGGCAGTTCCCTTATCTAGCTTAATGGGTCATATGCAATCATTAACTCTAGGTGTTCCTTTGCGATCGGTAGGCCAGGCACAGCGTAAGCACTCTCCTGCAGAATTTCTTCAACGTATTTCGACCAACTCAATTCCTTTGGTTTTTTCGTATTTCTTAATATCCTTCTTTCCTTTTTTGGCTCTGAGAGAGCTCTTAGTTAATGCCAAGGAATTGATCCTTCCAGTACTGGTTTTCCCTTTAGCATTAAGAATTACGAGATCTCTAAGTCGTTTTGAATCAGGGAGATATTCCTCGCACTCTCTTAGCACCTTATCGTATTGATTCCTCTTATTCCCGTCGGACGAATCCTCGGTTATGAATCAATCCTGATTCAAGGCCGATAATCGACAATTGCCACCACACAGACTGCGCCAGGAAGATTTGATGAGTTCTTCTGGCATATGATATAATCTTTTCAAGCGCATAGCATATAACGTCGTTATCGTTTTCGAAGGTCATTGTCATCATACGGAACGAATACTCAAAGCTGTGGGGCTGCCGCCACACAAAGCTAATAAATTGTAAATATAGATATAATAGGTATAGGTATCATAAAAACGCAATGATGAATGAGGATATTTCTCCGCTGGCAGGTATCAGTATTTTCGTAACTCAAGCCGGTTGTCCTTCTCAACGCCGGAACAAAGTGATCTCTTTGTAGTCTCTCGGAACCTTATCCGGACTCTGATTTAATCCCCCAATGATAGCCACGACGTATCAAGCACCCTTGACAATCAATGGCCACGCATCCCTGTGGTTATCGTGTTCATGTATGATATCATATCGGCTCATAAATCAGACCATAACTTTAACTTAGACAAATTTGCAAACGTCGTACCTTTTCGGTAGTTGGAATGCCCACTTAGCAAGTGACACGTCTTTTAGGTTATTATTAGAAATAATAACTCATAGTCTCTTAGTCGGTATATATACCGATGCTATGCCAACGTAGACTCTGTATCCGCGTGATCAATTGATATATTACATTGCGAACTCCTTCAATCAAATCAATGAATGATGTCCGCACTTCGATTAAAACCAACGCCATAGTCCCTCAGTTATATGTGCTTAGGTTGTTCCCATAACCCGGATGTGCCCCGCTGAGGGATAGGATCCATTGACCGGAGAGCCCTCTACTGACACCACTGCCGTGCAATATTCATTCCAACCGCAGAGTATCCAAGAATGAATCTGGTTGAAGACAACTGGTCAGCAGGACATGTCCTTTCGATCTGGCTAGTTGTCGCATCATCAAATCAGCAGCCGTGGCTCTTGCTGTGGCTCCTGTGCTTTCAATGAATCGGTTAAGCCCTAAAGACTTATTCAACCAAGACGTGACTAGTATGCCCCGGCTAAAAGGCACACCGCATAGTATCTATGATACTATTTCACTGCTTGGAGAGAACCCCTAACATTGATCAATCGTTGGAGTTGATAGGTCCAGAGTATGATGTTCCTGAAATACAGTTGGATCCAGTTATGGAATATCATTCTATATCTATTCTTCGTGAATTGCCCAAAGTAGCTAATGGAAATACAATCAAAAGATATTTCGAACATCCATTTTGAAGGATGTTCTTACCAGGGAAAGAAGTTACATGATCTTGTTAGGGGTTCTCCCTTAAACAGTGATAATGGGACTTGTTTGAGTCAGGGACGGCGCATACCACGCCTAGACTGCAAGTGGGCGGCCCAGTGATATGCCTTTTAGCAGGGGTTTAAATATCAGTCACGAGAAGAGCCTGGTGAGAACACCAAGGAGCTTCTTTCACTTTCCCGAAACTATGCGGGACATGCTTGTGAGCAAGCACGGCATTTGTTAGTTAATGCGAGTAAGAGGGCTCTTCACTGCCTGACCGTAAAGGCAGGATTAACAGTGCGGCACACCCCGGCGTACTGAGAAAGTATCTCCGCCTAAGCATGACGTAACTGAGGGATTTATGGCATTGGCAAAAGCCAGAAGCGATTACCTTGCATTGATTTGCATGAGTGTATCTCGCAACTTTATGTGTCATAAAGACCCTATGTTGCAGCACGGAACTGGTATTCCGATAAGCCTGTTAACTACCGAATAAACTCATCGAAGGCGAGATGTCAAAGTTGAAGTTATGGTCTGATTAATAAACGATATGATACGTGTCTCCTATGGGGATGCGGGAGGCCATCCGAGATGCGCAAGAAAATAAGCCGCAAGGATATCTATCGGGCATCGTCAATAAGACCCACAGAAATGTGGATATCATTGAGGGAATTAATCATAGTGATATGTGTCTCCTAGGTGGAGGCGCGAGAGACTATAAAGAGACCACATTGTTCTGGCAATGAAGAAGACAAGCTCGAACAGTGAAAAACAAACGAAACCTACCAGCGGAGAAATGTCCTTATTTATTATTGCGTTTTTATGATACGTATATCTATTATATCTATACCTAGAATCTATTAGCTTTGTGTAGCGGCAGCCCCGCACCTTGGAAGCATTTCGATACATATGACTATTACCTTCAAGGACGACAAAGACGTTCTCGTATACACCTTGGAGAAAGTTATCTCCTACGCTAGAGGAACTCAGCAAATATTCGGGGCTCAGTGTGTTTGGTGGCTAGCATCCATTATCGGTCTCGAACAGGGATTGATTACCTACATCGAAAATGTACAGTCCCGGATTAAAGTAAGAGTTATTCCCGAGGAGTCCGAAACAGTAAATAGGGAG
>Ga0307515_10004214_pt1 | contig 29935 bp, 24 predicted proteins | sample 17_EM_MG_FD_194513 | JGI IMG/M metagenome (GOLD analysis project Ga0307515, IMG submission 194513) | Populus trichocarpa ectomycorrhiza microbial communities from riparian zone in the Pacific Northwest, United States - 17_EM | ecosystem: Host-associated > Plants > Roots > Unclassified | place... | reverse complement strand
CATTCCTACGGCGATCAGGCGGCCGAGCGGGGTGATGGGTGCTACGTCGCCGTAGCCGACGGTCGCGAAGGTCGCGCAGGTCCACCACACGGCGTCGCCGAACGTCTTTATCGTCGCGCCCGGGGCCGCGTGTTCCTCGTGGTAGACGGAGAGAGCACCCGCGAAGCCGAGCAGGACGGTGGACAGGCCGGCGTAGACGATCACGCGCGCGTGCAGCGCGAGCCGGGGCTGTCCGTGCCGGCGCTGCACGGCCTCGTACACCCTGACGACCCGCAGCGGTCGCAGCAGGGGCAGGAGCAGCACCAGGGTGTCCAGCCAGTGCGTCCGTACGAAGCGCAGCCGCTCGCCGCTCAGCCGCCAGCGGACCGCGTAGTCGACGGCGAAGAGCGCCCAGGCGGCGAACAGTACGGCGAGGCAGAGGTCCTGCCAGGTGTCCGACAGGCCGTGGGCCAGGATGCGGACCGCGTACGAGGCGAGGAAGGCCATCGACGCCACGGCGAGGGGGACCTCCGTGCGCTGCTCCCAGCGGGCCTTGCGGCTGTCGTCGTCCATCGGCCCAGCTTGGCGCGGGAGGGGTTTCGCGCAACCCCGGCGACACGCCGCGAACGGGCGAAGCCATATGCTTCCTTGCATGACGAGTGAGCCGGAGCAGCAGATCGGAGTGGGCACGCCGGACGCGTTCCAGCGCCTCTGGACGCCCCACCGGATGGCCTACATCCAGGGTGAGAACAAGCCGACCGGCCCCGGTGCCGACGACGGTTGCCCCTTCTGCTCGATCCCGGCGAAATCGGACGAGGACGGGCTGATCGTCAGGCGCGGTGAGCTGGTGTACGGGGTGCTCAATCTGTACCCGTACAACGGCGGCCATCTGATGGTCGTGCCCTACCGTCACGTCGCGGACTACACCGACCTGACCGACGCGGAGACCGTGGAACTCGCGGCCCTCACCAAGCAGGCGATGACGGCCCTGCGTACCGCGTCCGGTGCGCACGGCTTCAACATCGGCATGAACCAGGGGAGCGTGGCGGGCGCGGGTATCGCCGCCCACCTCCACCAGCACATCGTCCCGCGCTGGGGCGGCGACACGAACTTCATGCCGGTGGTCGGCCACACGAAGGTGCTGCCCCAACTCCTCGCGGATACGCGGAAGATGCTGGCGGACGCGTGGCCCACGGTGTGAGCCACGCGATCGTCCAGTCAGCTACGCGTCATATACGTCGGCCTTCCTCGGTGACACGTCCTGTACGCCCCCGCTGAGGACCGACGAGCGGTTGCTGAACTTGTCCGTGTTGACGCCGTTCTCGTCGAGGACGCGGATCGCCGCGGCGTGCACCACGCGCAGGACCGGTGTCGCGGCGCGCAGCGCGTCGTCCGCCATGAAGCGGTGGCGCCAGGGCTGGTCGGCCCAGGCGTGCCGCAGGCCGAACGGCTCGGGCAGGGATATGGAGCCGCCGAGCCAGTTCAGCAGCGGCGGGTACCAGGTGATCGGGGCGCGGACCGCGAGGCGCACCACCTCGTCGGTGGGGACGAGGGGGAGCTTGACGCTGCGGTTCTCCCACGGCTTGAAGGTCTTCTGGACGCTTTTCGTCGGGGCCTCGGACTTGCCGGTGAACAGGGAGTTCACGGGGCCCAGGGCGTGCCCGGTGATCTCGATGCGCAGCGTCTTGTGCAGCACGGTGACCGTGATCATCATGGTGATGACCAACTGCCCTTCCCAGAGCGTCCATTGGACGCCCAGGTAGTGCCGGTCGCCGGCGCCGAACTGCTGCTTGTTGCAGATGTCCTGTATCGCGTGCGACTTGACCTGGTACGCCTCGACGTCCGTGCCGTCGGGCCGGGACACGGCCTTGGCGCCCTCGCCGATCGGCGTGACGATCCAGTGCCGAACCGTCGCCTTCGGGAAGCCGCCGGTGTTGATCGTGTTCCGCTCCAGCATGCGCAGGTCGTCGTGGATGTTGCGGATGACGTCCCAGCTGCGGAAGGGGTGGATCTCCCGGTTCTCGTCGCGCGCGATCAGGTCCTCGGCGAGCTGCCAGCTGCCCCAGCGGGTGCCCATGCCGAGGATGCCCTTGGGCCCGGCGTAGAAGACCGAGTTGGACTGCTGCTCGGCGCTGAGCTTGGCCAGGGACTGGCGGAGCTGCTCGGCCTGGGTCTCGCCGGGGCTGGTCGGCACCGCCTCGGGGACCTTGGCGCCGACGCTGCTGCCCGACAGCAGGCTGTCCCAGCGCCCGCGCAGATCCTTCGCGGTCTTCTCGCAGACCTGCTTGGCCCACAGCCAGCCGACGACGGGCAGGACGACGCACGCGCGTGCGTACCAGGACCAGAAGCCGTGGAACGGCATCTTGATCAGGAAGATCACGGCGACGGCGCCCACCGCGACGAGCAGGGTCGTGGCGATCGCGCCGGCCCGCTTGTTGGTCTGGGTGCGCTTGTCGACCAGGCTGCGCAGCTGGAAGACCAGCAGCCAGACGATGAGTCCGGGCAGGAACAGCACGCCGCACAGGACCATGATCGTGGACAGCCTGTTGTCCCGGGCCCGGCGGATGTTGTTGGCCGCCAGGGCGTGCTCGACGACGGCCTGCGGTTCGGTGCCGAACGACTGGATGAGCGGCTTGCGGCCGGCGCCGAGCATGCGGGCGATCACGGCTCCGGAGAACGCCTCACCGAGGTTGGGGCGGAACAGCGACGCCCACTTGCCCTCGTTGACGGCCGTCTGGTGCCATTCGTTGTCGGCCTTCTTGATGTCTGCGACCGGGTTGTCCCGGTAGGCCGCCGAGGCCAGCGCGAAGGTCGCCGTCTGCCCCTCGTCGCCGGTACGCGGCACCTGTGGTCCAAAGATGTCCGCGTAACCGCTGTCAACGGTCATTCCCGCCCCCGATCGCCGCTGTTCCCGCTTCTGCGGCTTTCCCGACTTCCGTGCTCCGCACACCTGTTGATCAGGTCATCAGCGTATCGGCCATCACTGACATCCGTCGGCGGACAGCCGAAGCTGCCCGCCAACCCGGAAGAAAGCGTTCCGTTTGGGCCACTTGTGGGTCGTCGCACGCCACAAGTGAGCCCCACGGCATCAACTGCTAGGCGTCGCCCGCCTCTTCGCGGATCCGCTCGGCGATCTGCGGAGGCATCGGTTCGTGGCGGGCGTAGGCGCGGTTGAAGCGGGCCGTGCCGTGCGAGAGGGAGCGGAGGTCCACGGCATAGCGGCCGATCTCTATCTCCGGCACCTCCGCGCGGATCAGCGTGCGCCCACCGGTCGTCTGCTCGGTGCCGAGCACGCGGCCCCGCCGCCCGGACAGGTCGCTCATCACCGCGCCCACGTAGTCGTCGCCGACCAGCACGGTCACCTCGGCCACCGGTTCCAGGAGATGGATCTTCGCGTCGACCGCGGCCTCCCGCAGGGCGAGCGCGCCGGCCGTCTGGAACGCGGCGTCCGAGGAGTCCACGGAGTGCGCCTTGCCGTCCAGGAGCGTGATCCGTACGTCCAGAAGGGGATGGCCGGCCGCAACTCCCCTTGCCGCCTGGGCCCTTACGCCCTTCTCCACCGACGGGATGAACTGCCGCGGCACCGCGCCACCGATGACCTTGTCCACGAACTCGATGCCCGTGCCGCCCGGCAGCGGCTCGACCTCGATCTCGCAGATCGCGAACTGCCCGTGCCCACCGGACTGTTTGACGTGCCGGCCGCGCCCCTGCGCCTTGGCGGCGAACGTCTCCCGTAGGGAGACCTTGTGCGGCACGAGGTCGACCTGGACGCCGTAGCGGTTGCGCAGCCGCTCCAGGGCGACGTCCGCGTGGGCCTCGCCGAGGCACCACAGGACGACCTGGTGGGTGTCCTGGTTCTGTTCCAGGCGCATGGTGGGGTCCTCGGCGACGAGCCTGCTCAGGCCCTGCGAGAGCTTGTCCTCGTCGGCCTTGCTGTGCGCCTGGATGGCGAGCGGCAGCAGCGGGTCGGGCATCTCCCAGGGCTCCATGAGCAGCGGATCGTCCTTGGCCGAAAGCGTGTCGCCGGTCTCCGCGCGGCCCAGCTTCGCCACGCACGCGAGGTCGCCCGCGATGCAGTGCGTGAGCGGCCGCTGCTGTTTGCCGAAGGGTGCGGACAGGGCGCCGACGCGTTCGTCGACGTCGTGGTCCTCGTGCCCGCGGTCGGCGAGCCCGTGCCCGGAGACATGGACGGTCGCGTCGGGCCGTAGCGTCCCGGAGAAGACGCGCACCAGGGAGACCCGGCCGACGTACGGGTCGGAGGCGGTCTTCACGACCTCGGCGACCAGCGGGCCGTTCGGGTCGCACGCCTTCAGCTCCCGCGCCCTGCCGTCGACCGTGGTGACCCCGGGCGCCGCGCGCTCCAGCGGGGTCGGGAAGCCGCCGGTGATCAGCTCCAGGAGCTCGACCGTGCCGAGGCCCTGCCGGGAGCCCTCCGCGGCCGGAGCGGCGGCCAGCACGGGGAAGAACACCCCGCGCGCGACGGCCCGTTCCAGGTCGCCGATCAGCGTCTTGACGTCGATCTCCTCGCCGCCGAGATAGCGGTCCATGAGGGTCTCGTCCTCGCTCTCCGCGATGATCCCCTCGATGAGCCGGTTGCGGGCCTCCTCGATCCGCGGCAGCTGGTCGGGCCCGGGCTCCGACTCCTTGCGCTCCCCGGACGCGTAGTCGAACACCTTCTGCGACAGCAGCCCGACAAGACCGCTCACGGGCGCGTGCCCGTCCGGCCCCGGCACGCCGTGCAACGGCAGATACAGCGGGAGTACGGCGTCGGGGTCGTCCGCGCCGAACGCCTCCGCGCAGGTCCGGGTCATTGACTCGAAGTCCGCGCGCGCGGACTCCAGATGCGTGATGACGATGGCGCGCGGCATGCCGACCGCCGCGCACTCCTCCCACACCATGCGGGTCGAGCCGTCCACGCCGTCGGAGGCCGAGACGACGAAGAGGGCCGCGTCCGCCGCACGCAGACCGGCCCTCAACTCGCCGACGAAATCGGCGTACCCGGGGGTGTCGAGAAGATTGACCTTGTACCCGTCCCAGTCGACGGGCACCAGGGAGAGCTGCACCGAGCGCTGCTGCCGGTGCTCGATCTCGTCGTAGTCGGAGACGGTGCCGCCGTCCTCCACGCGGCCCGCCCTGTTCACCGCCCCCGCGGTCAGTGCGAGGGCCTCCACCAGAGTGGTCTTGCCCGATCCGGAGTGGCCGACCAGCACCACATTCCGTACGGACGCGGGGTGGTCGGCCGCTGTAGCCCTGCCGGCGGCTCCGGGGTGTGCGTTCGCCTTGTCGCCCATGGCCTTGCCTCCCGTACACGGTGAGGTCACTGTGGGCGCGGACACACGCAGCCGCGTGCGGTGGCGGCTCCGATGACGCCCGCGGTGCTTCGAGCTTTCCACTCCCGTCACGGTGCGTCCATACAGCGGACGCGATCCGGCCGTGACACCGATGGCCTCGCGTCGTGCCGCAGCCATTCAAAACATGGGCACGCGGGTGCCCGGCCGTCGCCCACGCGCGCGCGTGGCTACGATGGGCCAGCCGGTGGCCAGCAGGGGCCGCGCGGCGACACCGACCCTCGGGAAGGCCATGCTGAACAAGTACGCGCGTGCATTCTTCACGCGTGTCCTCACGCCGTTCGCCGCATTTCTGATCCGCCGGGGCGTCAGCCCCGACACGGTCACCCTCCTCGGCACCGCCGGAGTGGTCGCGGGCGCGCTGGTCTTCTATCCCATGGGCGAGTTCTTCTGGGGCACGGTCGTGATCACGCTGTTCGTGTTCTCGGACCTCGTCGACGGCAACATGGCCCGCCAGCTGGGCCGCTCCAGCCGCTGGGGTGCCTTCCTGGACTCCACGCTCGACCGGGTCGCCGACAGCGCGGTCTTCGGCGGCCTGGCCCTCTGGTACGCGGGCGGCGGCGACAACATCGCCCTGTGCGCCGTCTCGATCTTCTGCCTGGCCAGCGGCCAGGTGGTGTCGTACACCAAGGCGCGCGGCGAGTCGATCGGCCTGCCGGTCGCCGTCAACGGCCTGGTCGAGCGCGCCGAGCGGCTCGTGATCTCGCTGGTCGCGTGCGGTCTCGCCGGACTGCACAAGTTCGGCGTCCCGGGCATCCAGTGGCTGCTGCCCGTCGCGCTGTGGATCGTCGCAGTCGGCAGCCTGGTCACGCTGATCCAGCGCGTCGTCACGGTCCGCCGCGAGGCCGCCGAGGCCGACGCCACGGCGGCCCAGGAGGCCCCGGAGCAGCACAGCAGCGGGGCGACTCCGTGAGCAGTGCCCAGGAGCGGCTGACGGACGCGCTCTACGGCCTCGGCTGGAGCGCCGTCAAGAAGCTCCCCGAGCCGGCCGCCGTCCGGCTCGGCCGCACCGTCGCCGACCTCGCCTGGAAGCGCCGCGGCAAGGGCGTACAGCGACTGGAGAGCAACTACGCGCGCGTGGTGCCCGACGCGAGCCCCGAGCGGCTCGCCGAGCTCTCGCGCGCGGGCATGCGGTCGTATCTCCGCTACTGGATGGAGTCGTTCAGGCTCCCCGCCTGGAGCGCCGAACGGATCCGCACGGGCTTCGACCCCAAGGACGTGCACCACCTGACCGACGGCATCGCCTCCGACCGCGGTGTCATCCTCGCGCTGCCCCACATGGCCAACTGGGACCTCGCCGGCGCCTGGGTCACCACCAAGCTGGAGACCCCGTTCACCACGGTGGCCGAACGCCTCAAGCCGGAGACGCTCTACGACCGCTTCGTCGCCTACCGCGAGGGCCTCGGCATGGAGGTCCTGCCGCACAGCGGCGGCACCGCCTTCGGCACGCTGGCCCGCCGTCTGCGCGACGGCGGCCTGGTCTGCCTGGTCGCCGAACGCGACCTGTCCGCCTCAGGCGTCGAGGTCAAGTTCTTCGGCGAGCCCACCCGCATGCCCGCGGGCCCGGCCCTCCTGGCCCAGCAGACCGGCGCGCTGCTGCTCCCCGTGACCCTCTGGTACGACGACTCACCGGTCATGAAGGGCCGGGTCCATCCGCCGGTCGAGGTACCCGAGTCAGGTGACCGGGCCGAGAAGACGTCTGTCATCACACAGGCGCTGGCAGACGCTTTCGCCACCGGCATCGCCGACCACCCGGAGGACTGGCACATGCTCCAGCGCTTGTGGCTCGCGGACCTCGATCCCAGCAAGGGGCCCTCGTGAGGATCGGCATCGTCTGCCCCTACTCCTGGGACGTGCCGGGCGGCGTCCAGTTCCACATCAGAGACCTCGCCGAGTACTTCATCCGGCTCGGCCACGAGGTGTCCGTCCTGGCTCCGGCCGACGACGACACCCCGCTGCCGCCGTACGTCGTCTCGGCCGGCCGCGCGGTCCCGGTGCCGTACAACGGCTCGGTGGCCCGGCTGAACTTCGGCTTCCTGTCCGCCGCCCGGGTCCGACGCTGGCTGCACGACGGCGAGTTCGACGTCATCCACATCCACGAACCGACCTCGCCGTCCCTCGGACTGCTCGCCTGCTGGGCCGCGCAGGGCCCCATCGTCGCCACCTTCCACACCTCGAACCCGCGCTCCCGGGCGATGATCGCCGCGTACGCGATCCTCCAGGCCGCGCTGGAGAAGATCAGCGCGCGGATCGCCGTGAGCGAGTACGCCCGCCGCACGCTCGTCGAACACCTCGGCGGCGACGCGGTCGTCATCCCGAACGGCGTCGACGTCGACTACTTCGCCCGCGCCGAACCCAAGCCCGAGTGGCAGGGCGAGACCATCGGCTTCATAGGGCGCATCGACGAGCCCCGCAAGGGCCTCCCGGTACTGATGAACGCCCTCCCGAAGATCCTCGCCGAGCGTCCGAACGCCCGACTCCTGGTCGCCGGCCGCGGCGACGAGGAGGAGGCCGTCGAGTCACTCCCCAAGGAGCTGCGTTCACGCGTCGAGTTCCTCGGCATGGTCAGCGACGAGGACAAGGCCCGTTTCCTGCGCAGCATCGACCTCTACGTAGCCCCCAACACCGGCGGCGAGAGCTTCGGCATCATCCTCGTAGAGGCCATGTCGGCAGGCGCCCCGGTCCTCGCCTCCGACCTCCCCGCCTTCGCCCAGGTCCTCGACCAGGGCGCGGCCGGCGAACTGTTCGCCAACGAGGACCCGGACGCCCTCGCCGAGGTAGCCGTACGGCTCCTGGGGGACCCGGAGCGCTTGGCGGAGCTGCGGCGGAGCGGGAGTTCCCATGTACGTCGCTTCGACTGGTCGACGGTCGGGGCGGACATCCTGTCCGTGTACGAGACGGTGACGGCGGGGGCGGCGGCGGTCGCCACCGACGAACGCACCGGACTCCGGGCGAGGTTCGGGTTGGCGCGGGACTGAGAGGCGGCAACTTCTTGATGCGGGCCGGTATATCCAGCCCGTCCGGCGTTTGAGGACGAGGCCGTCCAGGCCGAAGCGGGGGCCTGGGGGCGGCAGCCCCCACAACGCCCACACCAACACCCAGCACGGCACCCCGGCCAGCTCAGTGGAACGCCCCGCACGAGACCCGGTCAACCCAAGTGGAACGGCCCCGTAGGCTTGCCGCCCGTGACGCCAACCCTGATCTGGATCCTCGTCGCCCTCGTGGCGGTCGGCCTGTACCTGAGCTGGACCGCGGGGCGGCTCGACCGGCTGCACGCCCGGATCGACGCGGCCCGCGCGGCACTCGACGCCCAACTCCTGCGCCGCGCCTCGGTGACCCAGGAACTGGCCACCTCCGGCGTCCTCGACCCGGCCGCCTCGATCGTCCTCTACGAGGCCGCGCACGCCGCCCGGCAGGCCGAGGAGGAGCAACGGGAGGTCGCCGAGAGCGAGTTGAGCCAGGCCCTGCGCGCCGTCTTCGCCGAGGCCCCGCAGGTCGAGGGCGTCCGCGAGGCGCCCGGGGGAGAGGCGGCGGCCCGCGAACTCACCGAGGCGGTACGGCGGGTGCCCATGGCCCGGCGCTTCCACAACGACTCCGTACGCGCCGCCCGCGCCCTGCGCCGACACCGCAAGGTCCGCTGGTTCCGGCTGGCGGGACACGCCCCCTTCCCGATGGCTTTCGAGATGGACGACGAGCCACCGGCGGCACTGGTGGACCGGGCCGCGTAGAAAACAGCGGTGCAGCACAGCCGTAGACCACAGCCGAAGAGCACACCCGTAAGGCACACCGGTTCGAAAACGATCCACCGCCTACCCATTGGCCCTTGCTGTGGCCTGCATCTCTGGCGTTTCCTCGGTATTGCAGCAACCCTCTTTCACCGAGTGAGGTCACCCCGTGTCCAGCACCCCCAGCTCCGCCCAGACTCCCGAGACCGGCACCGCGCGCGTGAAGCGCGGTATGGCCGAGCAGCTCAAGGGCGGTGTGATCATGGACGTGGTCAACGCCGAGCAGGCGAAGATCGCCGAGGACGCCGGCGCCGTGGCCGTCATGGCCCTGGAGCGGGTCCCCGCCGACATCCGCAAGGACGGCGGCGTGGCCCGTATGTCCGACCCGACGATGATCGAGGAGATCATCGAGGCGGTCTCCATCCCGGTCATGGCCAAGTCCCGCATCGGCCACTTCGTCGAGGCCCAGGTCCTGCAGTCCCTCGGCGTCGACTACATCGACGAGTCCGAGGTCCTCACCCCGGCCGACGAGGTCAACCACTCCGACAAGTGGGCCTTCACGACCCCCTTCGTCTGCGGTGCCACCAACCTGGGCGAGGCCCTGCGCCGCATCGCCGAGGGCGCCGCGATGATCCGCTCCAAGGGCGAGGCCGGCACCGGCAACGTCGTCGAGGCGGTCCGCCACCTGCGCCAGATCAAGAACGAGATCGCCAAGCTGCGCGGCTTCGACAACAACGAGCTGTACGCCGCCGTCAAGGAGCTGCGCGCCCCGTACGAGATCGTCCGCGAGGTCGCCGAACTCGGCAAGCTCCCGGTCGTGCTGTTCTCCGCCGGTGGTGTCGCCACCCCCGCCGACGCCGCGCTGATGCGCCAGCTCGGTGCCGAGGGCGTCTTCGTCGGCTCCGGCATCTTCAAGTCCGGCGACCCGGCCAAGCGTGCCGCGGCCATCGTGAAGGCGACCACCTTCTTCGACGACCCGAAGATCATCGCGGACGCGTCCCGCAACCTCGGCGAGGCCATGGTCGGCATCAACTGCGACACCCTCCCCGAGGCCGAGCGCTACGCCAACCGCGGCTGGTAGTCACGTAGATGAGCGACACAGCCCCTGTCATAGGCGTCCTGGCCCTCCAGGGCGACGTACGGGAACACCTGATCGCCCTGGCCGCGGCCGACGCTGTGGCCAGGCAGGTCAGGCGCCCCGAGGAACTCGCCGAGGTGGACGGTCTCGTCATCCCCGGGGGTGAGTCGACCACCATCTCCAAGCTGGCCGTCCTCTTCGGGGTCATGGACCCCCTTCGCGCACGCGTGCGTGCCGGTATGCCGGTCTACGGCACCTGCGCGGGCCTGATCATGCTCGCCGACAAGATCCTCGACCCGCGCTCGGGTCAGGAGACGATCGGCGGCATCGACATGATCGTGCGCCGCAACGCCTTCGGCCGGCAGAACGAATCCTTCGAAGCAGCTGTCGACGTCCGGGGCATCGAGGGCGATCCTGTGGAAGGCGTCTTCATCCGCGCCCCCTGGGTCGAGTCCGTCGGTGCCGAGACCGAGGTCCTCGCCGAACACGGGGGCCACATCGTCGCGGTCCGCCAGGGCAACGCGCTCGCCACGTCGTTCCACCCGGAACTGACCGGCGACCACCGCGTGCACTCCCTGTTCGTCGACATGGTGCGCGCGAACCTGACTCCGGGGTCCTAGTAGGATCTCTGGGGTTCGTAAAGAGTTGGGTTACGCGAAGGAGACAGGCAGATGTCCGGCCACTCTAAATGGGCTACGACGAAGCACAAGAAGGCCGTGATCGACGCCAAGCGCGGCAAGCTCTTCGCGAAGATGATCAAGAACATCGAGGTCGCGGCCCGTACCGGTGGTGCCGATGTGTCCGGCAACCCCACGCTGTTCGACGCCATCCAGAAGGCCAAGAAGAGCTCGGTCCCGAACAAGAACATCGACTCTGCGGTCAAGCGCGGCGCCGGTCTCGAAGCCGGTGGCGCCGACTACGAGACGATCATGTACGAGGGTTACGGCCCGAACGGTGTCGCCGTGCTCATCGAGTGCCTCACCGACAACCGCAACCGCGCCGCCTCCGACGTGCGCGTCGCCATGACCCGCAACGGCGGCAACATGGCCGACCCCGGTTCCGTCTCGTACCTCTTCCACCGCAAGGGTGTCGTGATCGTCCCCAAGGGCGAGCTGGGCGAGGACGACGTCCTCGGTGCCGTGCTCGACGCGGGTGCCGAAGAGGTCAACGACCTGGGTGAGTCCTTCGAGGTCGTCTCCGAGGCCACCGACCTGGTCGCGGTCCGCACCGCGCTCCAGGAGGCCGGCATCGACTACGACTCCGCCGACGCCAACTTCGTCCCGACCATGCAGGTCGAGCTCGACGAGGACGGCGCCCGCAAGATCTTCAAGCTGATCGACGCCCTGGAGGACAGCGACGACGTGCAGAACGTCTTCGCCAACTTCGACGTCAGCGACGAGGTCATGGAGAAGGTCGACGCGTAGCGCTGCCGCGAGCTGAAGTCGAACAAGCGGTTCAACGGGCCGACGGGACACACCCCGTCGGCCCGTCGCTTTGTCAGTGACACCCGATAGCCTGCACAAACAGGCGATCGAACGAGGGGGGTTGGAGTGCGGGTACTCGGGGTGGACCCCGGACTGACGCGATGCGGTGTCGGTGTAGTCGAAGGCGTCACGGGCCGGCCGCTCACCATGGTCGGCGTCGGTGTCGTACGGACCTCGGCGGACGCCGAGTTGGGGCTGCGCCTCGTCGCCATCGAGCAGGGCATCGAAGCGTGGCTGGACGAGCACCGGCCCGAATTCGTCGCCGTGGAGCGGGTGTTCAGCCAGCACAACGTGCGCACGGTGATGGGCACCGCCCAGGCCAGTGCCGTGGCGATGCTCTGTGCCGCCCGCCGTGGCATCCCCGTCGCCCTGCACACCCCCAGCGAGGTCAAGGCCGCCGTCACCGGCAGCGGCCGCGCCGACAAGGCCCAGGTCGGCGCCATGGTCACCCGGCTGCTGCGGCTCGACGCACCGCCCAAGCCCGCCGACGCGGCCGACGCCCTCGCCCTCGCCATCTGCCACATCTGGCGCGGCCCCGCGACCAACCGCCTCCAACAGGCCGTCGCCCAGAACCGGTTGCAACAGGCGGTCGCCCAACACGCGGCCAAAGCATCGAACGCATCGAAAGGCCGTACCGCATGATCGCCTTCGTCAGTGGCACGGTCGCCGCCCTCGCCCCCGACGCCGCGGTGGTCGAGGTCGGCGGTGTCGGCATGGCCATCCAGTGCACGCCGAACACGCTGTCCACGCTCCGCCTCGGCAAGCCCGCCAAGCTCGCCACCTCCCTCGTCGTCCGCGAGGACTCGCTCACCCTGTACGGCTTCGTGGACGACGACGAACGCCAGATCTTCGAGCTGCTCCAGACCGCGACCGGCGTCGGCCCCCGGCTCGCGCAGGCCATGCTCGCCGTGCACACCCCGGACGCGTTGCGCCGAGCGGTGGCCGCCGGGGACGAGAAGGCGCTGATGGCGGTCCCGGGCATCGGCAAGAAGGGCGCCCAGAAGCTGCTGCTGGAGTTCAAGGACCGGCTCGGCGCCCCCGTGGGATCCGCCCCGGCGATCGGCGCCCCGGTCACCAGCGGCTGGCGCGATCAGCTGCACGCCGCGCTCATCGGCCTCGGGTACGCCACCCGCGAGGCCGACGAGGCCGTGGCCGCCGTAGCACCGCAGGCCGAGGCCGCCGAAGGGGCGCCGCAGGTGGGGCAGTTGCTCAAGGCCGCCCTGCAGACCCTGAACCGCGCCCGCTAGGAGACGTCAGTGAACTGGGACGACACGACCGACGAGACCGCCGCCGAGCGGCTGGTGGGCTCGGTCGCCGACCGCGAGGACCAGGCCGTCGAGGCCGCCCTGCGCCCCAAGGACCTGGGCGAGTTCATCGGCCAGGAGAAGGTCCGCGAGCAGCTCGACCTGGTGCTGCGCGCCGCACGCGCGCGTGGCGCCACCGCCGACCACGTGCTGCTCTCCGGTGCCCCAGGCCTCGGCAAGACCACCCTCTCGATGATCATCGCGGCCGAGATGGAAGCCCCGATCCGCATCACCAGCGGCCCCGCCATCCAGCACGCCGGCGACCTCGCCGCGATCCTCTCCTCCCTCCAGGAGGGCGAGGTCCTCTTCCTCGACGAGATCCACCGCATGTCACGGCCCGCCGAAGAGATGCTCTACATGGCGATGGAGGACTTCCGCGTCGACGTCATCGTCGGCAAGGGCCCCGGCGCCACCGCGATCCCGCTCGAACTCCCGCCGTTCACCCTGGTCGGCGCCACCACGCGCGCGGGACTGCTGCCGCCCCCGCTGCGCGACCGCTTCGGCTTCACCGCGCACATGGAGTTCTACGAACCCACCGAGCTGGAGCGCGTCATCCACCGCTCGGCGAACCTCCTCGACGTGGAGATCGACCCCGCCGGCGCCGCCGAGATCGCCGGACGTTCGCGCGGCACCCCCCGCATCGCCAACCGCCTGCTGCGCCGCGTCCGGGACTACGCGCAGGTCAAGGCCGACGGCTTCATCACCCAGGACATCGCCGGGGCCGCCCTCAAGATCTACGAGGTCGACGGGCGCGGCCTCGACCGGCTCGACCGCGGTGTCCTCGAAGCCCTGCTCAAGCTGTTCGGCGGCGGACCGGTCGGCCTGTCCACGCTCGCGGTCGCGGTGGGGGAGGAGCGCGAGACCGTAGAGGAGGTCGCCGAACCCTTCCTCGTCCGCGAGGGACTGCTCGCCCGCACCCCGCGCGGACGCGTCGCCACCCCCGCCGCGTGGGCGCATCTGGGCCTCACCCCGCCCCGCTCGTCAACCGGGGGAAACGGACAAGGGGACCTGTTCGGGGCGTGACGGCGGGGGCGCTGGCCGGGTCAGGAACCCCGGTGCCATGCTGAGCGTTGTTCCATCAGCGTGGACTCGCTTAGACTCCGCCGATGCCGCCTTTGTGGGCGGCGCCGACCACCCCCATCCACCAGGCCGCTCACCGCCGCGGTCGTGCGAAGGAAATTCCGTCCCGTGAATATCGTGACCCTCCTCCCGTTCATCGTGCTCATCGGGGCCATGTTCCTGATGACCCGCTCTGCCAAGCGCAAGCAGCAGGCGGCCGCGTCGATGCGTAATGACATGCAGCCCGGCACCGGCGTCCGCACGATCGGGGGCGTGTACGCGACGGTCAAGGAAGTCAACGAGGAGACGGTTCTCCTCGACGCCGGCCCGGGCATCGAACTTCTCTTCGCGAAGAACGCGATCGGCGCCGTCCTCACCGACGACGAGTACAACCGCATCGTCCACGGCATCGAGCACGACCTGAAGGACGATGCCGACATCGTCCCGGACGACGCCTCCTCCCTCACCGAGACCGACGAGCCCGCCGCCGACTCTTCCGACGACAAGCCCATCGACCTCGGCAAGAAGGACGCGGCCGACGAGCCGGCCGACGCCACCGAGGAGCCGGCCGACGCGGCCGAGGCGAAGACGGAAGAAGAGCCGAAGAAGTCCGACGGCGAGTCCGACGCGAAGTAGTCACGTCCCGGGAGCGCGGCGCGACCCGCTCGCGCCCCGCGCACCCCGGGTACGTGCGTCGCTCGCACGGGATCCCGACACCATGTCATGGCCGTAGCCACGCTGACCCGGCGCGGAGCGGCCCGAGAGGGAGTACGAGAAGGTGGCAGCACCTAAGAGGGGCCGCAGCGCGAGCGCCCAGAGCAAGCCGTGGCGCTCGCTGGCCCTCATCCTGATCGCCATCGTGGCGCTCACCGGTGGCATGTTCGCATCCGGGCACAGCACTCCGCGTCTCGGCATCGACCTGGCCGGCGGCACGAGCATCACCCTGCGGGCGGTGGCCCAGCCCGGCGAGGAATCGTCGATCAACAAGACCAACATGGACACCGCGGTCGACATCATGAACCGCCGTGTCAATGGTCTTGGTGTCTCGGAGGCCGAGGTCCAGACCCAGGGCTCCAAGAACATCATCGTCAACATCCCCAAGGGCACGAACTCGGACGAGGCACGGCAGCAGGTCGGTACGACGGCCAAGCTGTACTTCCGCCCGGTCCTGGCCACGGAGGCCTCCACGGGCGCCGCGACGACGAGCCCGTCGCCGAGCGCGTCCGGCAGTGCCTCCAGCAGCCCGTCGAGTTCGCCCAGCTCCAAGGCGAGCGCTTCCTCGTCGAAGACCGGCTCCGCGACCCCGACGGCCACCGCCACCTCGCAGGGCCGTGCCGCCAGTGACGCCCTGAAGGCCGACGCCAGCTCGTCCGCGAGCCCCAGCGCCTCGGCCAGCGCCACCCCGTCGGCGAGCAGCAGCGCCGCCGCCAGCGCGGCGGCCGCCAAGCTGGAGGCCCAGTACACCGCCCTCGACTGCACCAAGAAGGCGTCCCAGAACGTCGGCAAGAACGCCAAGGCCGAGGACGCGACCGTGGCCTGCGGCCAGGTCTCGGGCGTCTGGTACAAGTACGTGCTCGGCCCCGCCGCCGTGGACGGCACCGACGTCAAGAAGGCCGCGGCCGTCCTGAACACGACGACCGCCGCCGGCTGGCAGGTCACCATGGACTTCACCGGCAAGGGCGGCTCCAAGTTCGCCACCATCACCGGTGAACTGGCGAAGAACACCGCCCCGCAGAACGAGTTCGGCATCGTCCTCGACGGCCAGGTCGTCTCCAGCCCCTCCGTCAGCTCGTCGATCACCGGCGGCAGCGCGGAGATCTCCGGCAGCTTCACCCAGGAAGAGGCCCAGAGCCTCGCCAACATGCTGTCGTACGGCGCCCTGCCGCTGACCTTCAAGACGGACAGCGTCACCACGGTGACCGCGGCCCTCGGCGGTGAGCAGCTGCACGCCGGTCTGATCGCGGGCGCGATCGGCCTCGCGCTGGTCGTCATCTACCTGCTGATCTTCTATCGCGGTCTGTCGGTCATCGCGATCCCCTCGCTGCTGGTCTCCGCGATCCTCACGTACGTGATCATGGCGCTGCTCGGCCCGGGCATCGGCTTCGCGCTGAACCTGCCGGCGGTCTGCGGTGCGATCGTCGCGATCGGTATCACCGCGGACTCGTTCATCGTGTTCTTCGAACGCATCCGGGACGAGATCCGGGAGGGCCGCTCGCTGCGTCCCTCCGTCGAGCGGGCCTGGCCCCGTGCCCGACGCACCATCCTGGTCTCCGACTTCGTGTCGTTCCTCGCCGCCGCGGTGCTGTTCATCGTCACCGTCGGCAAGGTCCAGGGCTTCGCGTTCACGCTCGGTCTGACCACCGTGCTCGACGTCGTCGTCGTCTTCCTCTTCACCAAGCCGCTGATGACCATCCTCGCCCGCCGGAAGTTCTTCTCGGACGGCCACAAGTGGTCCGGCATCGACCCGAAGGCGCTGGGTGCCAAGCCGCCGCTGCGTCGCACCCGCCGTCCCGCCGGTTCTGCCGCGGGCCCTGTCGACCCGAAGGAGGCGTGAGATGTCGAAACTCGGCAACCTCGGCGCCCGACTGCACCGTGGCGAGGTCGGGTACGACTTCGTCGGCAATCGCAAGATCTGGTACGGCATCTCGATCCTGATCACCATCACGGCCATCCTCGGCCTGACGGTGCGCGGCCTGAACATGGGCATCGAGTTCCAGGGCGGCGCCGCCTTCACCACGCCGAAGGGCATGAGCGCCTCGGTGAGCCAGGCGGAGAAGTACGCCGAGGACGCCTCCGGTCACGACGCGGTCGTCCAGAAGCTCGGCGACGGCAGCCTGCGCATCCAGATCGCCGGCATCGACACGGACAAGTCCGACAGCATCAAGAAGCAGCTGTCGAAGGACCTGAACGTCGACTCCGAGAGCATCGCCGCCGACCTGGTCGGCCCCAGCTGGGGTGACCAGGTCGCCAACAAGGCCTGGGAGGGCCTGGCGATCTTCATGGTGCTGGTCGTGATCTATCTGGCGATCGCCTTCGAGTGGCGCATGGCCCTGGCGGCGCTCGTCGCCCTGATCCACGACATCACCATCACCATCGGGATCTACGCCCTCGTCGGCTTCGAGGTCACGCCCGGCACGGTGATCGGTCTGCTGACCATCCTCGGTTACTCGCTCTACGACACGGTCGTCGTCTTCGACAGCCTCAAGGAGCAGACCAAGGACATCACCAAGCAGACCCGCTGGACCTACAGCGACATCGCCAACCGGTCGATCAACGGCACCCTGGTGCGGTCCATCAACACCACGGTCGTCGCGCTGCTGCCGGTCGCGGCCCTGCTGTTCATCGGCGGCGGCTTCCTCGGCGCGGGCGTGCTCAACGACATCTCGCTGTCGCTGTTCGTCGGCCTCGCGGCCGGTGCGTACTCGTCGATCTTCATCGCCACGCCGCTCGTCGCCGACCTCAAGGAGGCCGAGCCGCAGATCAAGGCGCTCAAGAAGCGCGTCCTCGCCAAGCGCGCCCAGGCCGCCGCACAGGGCGAGCCGGCGGAGTCCCCGGCCGCCAACGTCTCGGACGACGACTACGACGACGAGCCCGAGGACGCGGCAGCCGTCGTAGGCCCGCGCACCCAGCCGGCGTCCCGCAACCGCGGTCGCGGCCGTCCCTCGGGGAAGCGCCGATGACGGACGTCCAGGAGCTGCTGCTCAGCCGTATCCGCGATGTGGCCGACTACCCGGAGCCGGGTGTGATGTTCAAGGACATCACCCCGCTCCTGGCGGACCCGGCCGCGTTCACGGCGCTCACGGACGCGCTCGCCGAGATCGTCGTGACCACCGGTGCGACGAAGGTCGTGGGCCTGGAGGCCCGCGGGTTCATCCTCGGCGCCCCGGTGGCCGTCCGCGCGGGCGTCGGCTTCATCCCCGTGCGCAAGGCGGGCAAGCTCCCCGGAGCGACCCTCAGCCAGGCGTACGACCTGGAGTACGGCTCCGCCGAGATCGAGGTGCACGCCGAGGACCTGAGCGCCGCAGACCGCGTCCTGGTCATCGACGACGTCCTGGCCACCGGCGGCACCGCCGAGGCCTCCCTCCAGCTGATCCGCAGGGCGGGCGCGCAGGTCGCCGGCCTCGCGGTCCTGATGGAGCTTGGCTTCCTCGCGGGCCGCGCCCGCCTGGAACCGGCACTCGACGGCGCCCCGCTGGAGGCACTGCTCGTAGTCTGACGTGAACGCGTGACGCAACGGCCGTCCCTCTACCACGGGGACGGCCGTTGCGCATGTCACGGGCGCCTGAGGAGGACCGCACGGCCCGTCCGCGCAACCTCACGCACGCCCCCAGGACAACCTCAGGACACCGCAGAGCTGCCTCCCGGAATGCCGGCGGCAGCCCCTCGCGTTTCACCCGTAGGCGGCCCTCACATCGGCCTGAAGGCGAGCCCGGAGCCCGGGATCGCTACCATGGGCACTCCGGAGCCTGACCGGGGGACCCGGATCGCGCACGAGGAGTCCTCTTGGCAGACGAGGCCCAGCCCCTGACCGCCGCCAAGCCCGAGCCCACCCCGGGCCCCGCGGCGGAGCCCGCCACGAGCGCGAGCACCGCACCGGCGAGCACCGCACCGGCCGAACCCCGCCCGGCGGCGGAGCACGACCGGTCGGCGCCCGCCGACAAGGCGGCCGAGCCCGCGCGCCCCAAGCCGGCCCCGGCCGAGCGCCCGGCGGCCACTCCTCCCGCGCCCCGTCCCACGGCAGGTCAGCCCGCGCGCACCGGCGGCGGCTCCTCCAACCGCGTCCGCGCCCGCCTCGCCCGCCTCGGCGTCCAGCGCTCCAACCCGTACAACCCGGTCCTGGAGCCCTTGCTGCGGATAGTGCGCAGCAACGACCCGAAGATCGAGACGGCCACCCTCCGCCAGGTAGAGAGCGCCTACCAGGTCGCCGAGCGCTGGCACCGCGGCCAGAAGCGCAAGAGCGGCGACCCGTACATCACGCACCCGCTCGCCGTGACCACGATCCTCGCCGAACTCGGCATGGACCCGGCCACGTTGATGGCTGGCCTGCTGCACGACACCGTCGAGGACACCGAGTACGGCCTCGACCAGCTCCGCCGCGACTTCGGCGACTCCGTGGCCCTCCTCGTCGACGGCGTCACCAAGCTCGACAAGGTCAAGTTCGGCGAGGCCGCGCAGGCCGAGACCGTGCGCAAGATGGTCGTCGCCATGGCCAAGGACCCGCGCGTCCTGGTCATCAAGCTCGCCGACCGCCTGCACAACATGCGCACCATGCGCTACCTCAAGCGCGAGAAGCAGGAGAAGAAGGCGCGCGAGACCCTCGAGATCTACGCGCCGCTCGCCCACCGCCTCGGCATGAACACCATCAAGTGGGAACTGGAGGACCTCGCCTTCGCGATCCTCTACCCCAAGATGTACGACGAGATCGTCCGGCTGGTGGCCGAGCGGGCACCGAAGCGTGACGAGTACCTGGCCATAGTGACCGACGAGGTCCAGACCGACCTGCGCGCCGCCCGCATCAAGGCGACCGTCACCGGCCGCCCGAAGCACTACTACAGCGTCTACCAGAAGATGATCGTCCGCGGCCGCGACTTCGCGGAGATCTACGACCTGGTGGGCATCCGCGTCCTCGTGGACACCGTCCGCGACTGCTACGCGGCCCTCGGCACGGTGCACGCGCGATGGAACCCGGTCCCCGGCCGGTTCAAGGACTACATCGCGATGCCCAAGTTCAACATGTACCAGTCGCTGCACACGACGGTAATCGGTCCCAACGGCAAGCCAGTTGAGCTCCAGATCCGCACGTTCGACATGCACCGCCGCGCCGAGTACGGCATCGCCGCGCACTGGAAGTACAAGCAGGAGGCCGTCGCCGGTACCTCCAAGGTGCGCGCGGAGACGCCCAGGACCACCGGCAAGGACGACCACCTCAACGACATGGCGTGGCTGCGCCAGTTGCTCGACTGGCAGAAGGAGACCGAGGACCCCGGGGAGTTCCTGGAGTCCCTGCGCTTCGACCTGTCCCGCAACGAGGTCTTCGTCTTCACGCCCAAGGGCGACGTGATAGCGCTGCCGGCGGGCGCCACCCCGGTGGACTTCTCGTACGCGGTGCACACCGAGGTCGGCCACCGGACCATAGGAGCACGGGTCAACGGGCGGCTCGTACCGCTCGAATCCACCCTGGACAACGGCGACTTGGTCGAGGTCTTCACCTCCAAGGCACCCGGCGCGGGCCCCTCCCGCGACTGGCTCGGCTTCGTCAAGTCGCCGCGCGCCCGCAACAAGATCAGAGCCTGGTTCTCCAAGGAACGCCGCGACGAGGCGATCGAGCAGGGCAAGGACGCCATCGCCCGCGCGATGCGCAAACAGAACCTGCCGATCCAGCGCATCCTCACCGGCGACTCCCTCGTCACGCTCGCGCACGAGATGCGCTACCCCGACATCTCCTCGCTGTACGCGGCGATCGGCGAGGGCCATGTCGCCGCGCAGAACGTCGTACAGAAGCTGGTGCAGGCGCTCGGCGGCGAGGAGGCGGCCACCGAGGAGATCGACGAGAGCGTGCCGCCGGCGCACGGCCGCGGGCGCAAGCGCCGGACCAACGCCGACCCCGGTGTCGTCGTCAAGGGCGTCGAGGACGTGTGGGTCAAACTGGCCCGCTGTTGTACGCCCGTCCCCGGCGACCCCATCATCGGTTTCGTCACACGGGGTAGCGGCGTATCGGTTCACCGCAGCGACTGCGTCAACGTGGAGTCACTGTCCCGCGAACCCGAGCGCATCCTGGAAGTCGAGTGGGCGCCCACCCAGTCCTCGGTCTTCCTGGTCGCCATCCAGGTGGAGGCCCTGGACCGCTCCCGGCTCCTCTCGGACGTCACCCGCGTCCTGTCCGACCAGCACGTCAACATCCTCTCCGCGGCCGTCCAGACCTCCCGCGACCGCGTCGCCACCTCCCGCTTCACCTTCGAGATGGGCGACCCCAAGCACCTGGGCCACGTCCTGAAGGCGGTCAGGGGCGTCGAGGGGGTCTACGACGTCTACCGCGTGACGTCGGCGCGCAACAAGACGTAGCGGACACCTCGCACACGAAGAAGGGGCTCCCGTACGGTGCGTACGGGAGCCCCTTCTTCGTGCGTGCCTGCGGGTGTCAGCCGCCGAACTCCTGGAGCCCCTTCAGAGCCTGCTCCAGCAGGGCCTGGCGGCCCTCCAGCTCGCGCTGGAGCTTGTCGGCGCGGGAGTTGTTGCCCTGGGCGCGGGCCTGCTCGATCTGGCCCGTGAGCTTGTCCACGGCTGCCTGGAGCTGGCCGGTCAGACCCTCGGCACGCGCGCGTGCCTCCGGGTTCGTCCGGCGCCACTCGGTCTCCTCGGACTCCTGAAGGGCCCGCTCGATCGTGTGCATCCGGCCCTCGACCTTCGGGCGGGAGTCACGCGGCACATGGCCGATGGCCTCCCAGCGCTCGTTGATCGAGCGGAAGGCCGCGCGGGCCGCCTTCAGGTCGGTGACCGGCAGGAGCTTCTCGGCCTCCTCGGCCAGCTCCTCCTTGAGCTTCAGGTTCTCCGTCTGCTCCGCGTCCCGCTCGGCGAAGACCGAGCTGCGGGCGGCGAAGAAGACGTCCTGGGCACCGCGGAAGCGGTTCCACAGATCGTCCTCGTGCTCGCGCTGGGCGCGGCCCGCCGCCTTCCAGTCCGCCATCAGCTCGCGGTAGCGCGCGGCCGTGGGACCCCAGTCCGTCGAGGCCGACAGACCCTCGGCCTCGGCGACCAGCCGCTCCTTGGTCTTGCGGGCATCCTCGCGCTGCGCGTCCAGCGACGCGAAGTGCGCCTTGCGGCGCTTGGAGAAGGCCGACCGGGCGTGCGAGAAGCGGTGCCACAGCTCGTCGTCCGACTTGCGGTCCAGGCGCGGCAGACCCTTCCAGGTGTCCACCAGCGCGCGCAGCCGCTCACCGGCCGCCCGCCACTGGTCGGACGCCGCCAGCTCCTCCGCCTCGACGACCAGCGCCTCCTTGGAGTGCCGGGCCTCGTCGGACTGCTTGGCGCGCTGCTGCTTGCGCTCCTCGCGACGCGCCTCGACGGTCTCCACGAGCTTGTCCAGCCGCACCGTGAGCGCCGCCAGATCGCCCACCGCGTGGTGGGCGTCGACCTGCTCACGGAGATGGTCCACGGCGGCCTGGGCGTCCTTCGCCGACAGGTCGGTGGTCTTCACGCGCTTCTCGAGGAGGCCGATCTCGACAACCAGGCCCTCGTACTTGCGCTCGAAGTAGGCCAGCGCCTCGTCAGGGGAGCCGGCCTGCCAGGAACCGACGACCTGCTCGCCGTCGGCCGTACGCACGTACACGGTCCCCGTCTCGTCGACGCGTCCCCACGGGTCGCTGCTCACAGCGCCTCCTCCACATGATGCCTGCACAGGGCCTCTGTGCCCCCGGGCATCGTCCACAGTTTCGTCACGGCCAACATAGGCGACCGGCGGGTTGCCTGTCCGCATCCCGCGCGACCGAAAATTCGCTGTTGACGGTCAGGATTTCGTCACGGTCGCCTTGTTGATCACGACCGTCGCGTTCGGAGCGGTGTTGCCCGTCGTGGGGTCGGCGGCCGCCGCCCCAGCTGCGGCGATCTTCTTCAGGACCTTCAGTCCGGAGGCCGAGATGGTGCCGAACGGGGTGTAGTTCGCCGGGAGCTGGCTGTCCTGGTAGACGAGGAAGAACTGGCTGCCGCCGGTGTTGCGGCCCTTGCCCGTGGAGGCGTCGTAGGTGTTCGCCATCGCCACCGTGCCCGCCGGGTAGGTCCCGCCCTTGAGGCTCGCGTCCTTCAGGTTCTCGTCCGGGATCGTGTAGCCGGGACCGCCGCTGCCGGTGCCGGTCGGGTCGCCGCACTGCAGCACGTAGATGCCGCTGTTGACGAGCCGGTGGCACTTCGTGTGGTCGAAGAAGCCCTTGCCCGCGAGGAAGTTGAACGAGTTCACGGTGTGCGGCGCGGCCGACGTCTTCAGCGCGATGTCGATGTCACCGCAGGTCGTCGCGAGCTTCATCGTGTACTTGGCCGACTTGTCGATCGTGACCGCCGGCTCCTTCTTCCAGGTCGCCGTCTTGATCTTGCCGGCCGCCGGCTTCGCGCACGGGTCCGGCGCCTTGCTCGTCGCCGAAGCGCTGGGCGTCACGTCCGCGCTCGCGTTGGACTTGTCGTCGTCGCCCTTCAGGACGCCGGTCGTGTAGAGCGCGACACTGCCGATCACGATCACGCCGAGCACCGACGCGATCACCGAGTTGCGCATACGTGCCTTGCGTCGAGCGGACGTACGCCGCTGCTGCTGCCGCAAGAACTTCTCCCGCGCGAGCTGCCGCTTCCGCTGTTCCTGGGTGACCACCGGATTCTCTCCTCATGCGTCTCGTACGTCGACTGGGACGCGTGCGTCTTGTGAGCCGACCGCCTGCGTGTGCCCCGTACCGTATATGGGTTCGCTGAGGATTCGGCAGCGCCGGTAGGCTCTGACCACTGACGCAGGGATCCTTATCCCCACCCGTATCGACACAACGAAGGACGATCGTGCTCATTGCCGGGTTCCCCGCCGGGGCCTGGGGGACGAACTGTTATCTCGTCGCCCCCGCCGCCGGTGAGGAGTGCGTGATCATCGACCCGGGCCATCAGGCCGCCCAGGGAGTCGAGGAAGCGCTCAGGAAGCATCGGCTCAAGCCCGTCGCGGTCGTCCTCACCCATGGTCACATCGACCATGTGGCCTCGGTCGTCCCGGTGTGCGGCGCGCACGACGTGCCGGCCTGGATCCACCCCGAGGACCGGTTCATGATGAGCGACCCCGAGAAGGCGCTCGGCCGCTCGATCGGGATGCCGCTGATGGGCGAGCTGACCGTGGGGGAGCCGGACGACGTCAAGGAGCTGACCGACGGCGCGCGGCTCGCGCTCGCGGGACTGGAGTTCTCGGTCGCGCACGCGCCGGGCCATACGAAGGGGTCGGTGACGTTCCAGATGCCCGAGACCACGGAGATCCCCTCCGTGTTCTTCTCCGGGGATCTGCTCTTCGCCGGCTCCATCGGACGCACCGACCTGCCCGGCGGCTCCCACGCCGAGATCCTCGACTCGCTGGCCCGTGTGTGCCTGTCGCTCGACGACTCGACCGTGGTGCTGTCCGGCCACGGCCCCCAGACGACCATCGGCCAGGAGCGCGCCACCAACCCGTATCTGCGGGAGGTGGCCGCCGGCCTCGGGAGCTCGGACGCTCCCCGACGAGGAATGTGACGAGAGATTTTCGTGAGCACCTTTCAGGCCCCCAAGGGCACGTACGACCTGATTCCGCCGGAGTCGGCCAAGTACCTCGCCGTGCGCGAGGCCATCGCCGCCCCGCTGCGCAACTCCGGCTACGGGTACATCGAGACGCCCGGCTTCGAGAACGTCGAGCTCTTCGCGCGCGGTGTCGGTGAGTCCACCGACATCGTCACCAAGGAGATGTACGCCTTCGAGACCAAGGGCGGCGACCAGCTCGCCCTGCGTCCCGAAGGCACGGCTTCCGTACTGCGCGCGGCACTTGAGGCCAACCTGCACAAGCTCGGCAACCTGCCGGTGAAGCTCTGGTACTCGGGCTCCTACTACCGCTACGAGCGCCCCCAGAAGGGCCGTTACCGCCACTTCTCCCAGGTCGGCGCCGAGGCGATCGGTGCCGAGGACCCGGCCCTGGACGCCGAGTTGATCATCCTGGCGGACCAGGCGTACCGCTCTCTGGGCCTGCGCAACTTCCGCATCCTCCTCAACAGCCTGGGCGACAAGGAGTGCCGTCCGGTCTACCGGGAGGCCCTGCAGAACTTCCTCCGGGGCCTGGACCTCGACGAGGAGACCCTGCGCCGCGCGGACATCAACCCGCTCCGGGTCCTCGACGACAAACGCCCGGACGTCCAGAAGCAGTTGACGGACGCGCCGTTGCTCCGCGACTACCTGTGCGACGCGTGCAAGGCGTACCACGAGGAGGTCCGCGAGCTGATCACGGCGGCGGGCGTCGCCTTCGAGGACGACCCCAAGCTGGTCCGCGGCCTGGACTACTACACCCGTACGACCTTCGAGTTCGTCCACGACGGTCTGGGCTCCCAGTCCGCGGTGGGCGGCGGCGGTCGTTACGACGGCCTGTCCGAGATGATCGGCGGCCCCGCGTTGCCCTCCGTGGGCTGGGCGTTGGGCGTCGACCGAACGGTCCTCGCTCTGGAAGCGGAGGGTGTCGAACTCGAACTCCCCGCGTCCACCAGCGTGTTCGCCGTCCCGCTCGGCGACGAGGCCCGCCGCGTCCTCTTCACCAAGGTGACCGAACTCCGCAAGCTCGGCATCGCGGCCGACTTCTCCTACGGCTCCAAGGGCCTCAAGGGCGCGATGAAGAACGCCAACCGCAGTGGCGCCCGCTACACGATCGTCGCCGGCGAGCGCGACCTCGCCGAGGGCGTCGTGCAGCTCAAGGACATGGAGTCCGGGGAGCAGCGGGCGGTCGGGGTGAACGAGATCGTGGCTGAGCTGGAGTCGAAGCTGGGCTGAGGCCTGGTTTTTCGCCCCCGCCGCCCCTACCCGTCCCATCACTGGGGGCTGCCACCCCCAGAAGGATGGGACGGGTAGGGGCGGCGGGGGCGAGAAAACTCAGTCCAGCAACCCGTACCGCATCGCACTCGTCACCGCGGCCGTCCGGTCATCAACCCCCAACTTCCCGAAGACCCGCAGCAGATGGGTCTTCACCGTCGACTCCCCGATGTACAACCGCCGCCCGATCTCCGCGTTGGTGCACCCCTCCGCCACCAACCGCAACACCGCCGTCTCCCGCTCGGACAACCGAGGCCGCTCCGGCCTCGTCCGCAACTGGTCCACCAACCGCGCCGCCACCGAAGGAGCGAGCACCGTCTCGCCCCGCGCAGCGGCCCGAACGGCGTTGGCCAGTTCACCCCGCGGCAGATCCTTCAGCAGGTAGCCCGCCGCCCCCGCCTCCACCGCCCGCAGAATGTCCCGGTCCGTCTCGTACGTCGTGAGGACGATCACCCGGCACGGCAGCCCGGCCGCGCTCATCCGCACGATGGAGTCGACACCCCCGCCGCCCGGCATCCGCAGGTCCATCAACACGATGTCCGGCCTCAACTCGGCCGCCAGCACCTCCGCTTGCGGCCCGCTCGACGCGTCGGCGACGACGTCGAGGTCCGGCTCGGCGCTGAGCATCGCGCGCAGGCCCTCGCGTACGACGGGATGGTCGTCGGCCAGGACGATCCGGATCATCGGGGACTCCTCAGAGGCGATACGGACGAGGGCGACACCGGCAGCCGGACGGTCACCGTCGTGCCCGCGCCCGGCACGCTGCGCACCACCGCCGTCCCACCCACCTCGGCGACCCGCGCCCGCAGCCCCGCCAGACCGTAGCCGCCGGACACCGCCCCCGGATCGAATCCGCACCCGTCGTCCCGTACCGACACGGTGAGTTGCTCGTCGGCGTACGCCAGCGCGAGGCTCACCTTCGCCGAACTCCCCGCATGCTTGCGGGCGTTGGCGAGGGCCTCCTGGCAGGAGCGCAGGGCGACCACCTCGGGCCCGGCGGGCAACGCACGTACAGGGCCGGTGACTTGGAGCGTCGCGTCATGGCGGGCGGCGAGCCGACGTAGCGCGTCCGGCAGTGAGGCGTCCGCGAGGTCCGCCGGTGTGCCGCCCGCGACCAGCGCGCGGGCCTCGGCGAGGTTCTGCCGGGCCGTCTCGTCCATCAGGGCCAAGTGGCGGCGGGCCTGGGGCAGGTCCTCGTCCAGCTCGGCCTCCACCGCCTGGGTCAGCATCAGCAGGCTGGTGAAGCCCTGGGCGAGGGTGTCGTGGATCTCGCGGGCCATGCGTTCCCGTTCGGCCAACGCGCCGTGCGCCGACGACAGTCGGGAGACCTCGTGGCGGCTGGCATCCAGTTCGGCGATCAACTCGGCCCGCTCCTGGCTCTGTTCGATGACGCGGATGACCCAGGTGCCGAGGGCCATCGAGAAGACCAGGGTCACCACGGCGAACACCGCGTTGAAGAACACGTCCTGCGCGCTCGGCCACCACAGCAGCGCCCAGCCGATCACCGGTGCGATGTTGATCACAGTCACCGCGATCAGCGCCCAGCGCAGCCGCAGCACCATGAAGCAGGGCGGGACGAGCGCGAAGCCCATCAGCCGGGTCTCGCCGACCAGCACCGCTGACGGCAGGAACAGCGCCATCTGCGCCACCAGGTAGCCGACGGCGCGCCGTTCGTCGGGCGGATCGCCCTGGAGCACGGGGCGCCCGACCCCGACGTAGAGCGGGATCAGCGGGACGAGGAGCCCGGCCGCCGCGACGCGTACCGGCCACCCCGGATGGCTCGTGCCGAGCACGAACACCAGGGTGGCCAGCCAGATCAGGGCGAAGTACGTGTCCCAGAGCCGGAACGAGCGGTCCCAGGTGTACGAACCCGTCGCCCCGTGCGGAGCGGTCATCCGTCGCGCCGGTTCTTCCACCGGAAGGTCAGCAGGCACAGCAGCAATCCTCCGACGCACCACGCCCCGAGCACCAGCGCGATCTTCCCGAACTCCCAGCTCCCGGCCTGCTCCAGCACCTGAGCCGACGAGGGCAGGAACACCCCGCGCAGCCCCTGGCACATCCACTTCAGCGGGAACAGGGCACCGATGTTGAGCATCCAGTCCGGGATGGTGTCGATGGAGATGTACACCCCGGAGATGAACTGCAGGACCAGGAAGGGCAGTACGACCACGGAGGTCGCGCTCTTGCCGGACTTCGGGACCGAGCTGACCGCGATGCCGAGCAGGGCGCACGCCGTCAGACCGAGCACGAAGATCCACCCGAAGTCCAGCCACTTCACCGCCGACGAGGGCAGGTCCACGTCGTAGAGCGTGGTGCCGACGAGGAGCAGGATCGCCGTCTCCATCAGGCCCGTGACCAGAACCAGCCAGATCTTGCCGAGGAAGTACGCGGCCGGCGGCATCGGCGTGCCGCGCAGTCGGCGCAGCACCTTCTCGTCCCGCTCGATCGCGATCGAGATGCCGAGGGACTGGAAACTCGTCGACATGATGCCGGCGGCCATCATCGCCGGGACGTACAGCTGCGAGGCGTTGATGCCCGCGCCCCGGACGTCGTCCTTGAAGATCGACGCGAAGAGGAAGAGGAAGACGACCGGGAAGGCGAAGGTGAACACCACCTGGTCGCGCTGGCGGAAGAACTGTTTGAGTTCCAGCACGCCTCGTTGCAGCCCGAGTCCCCAGGCACCGGGAAGTCGCTCCCCGGAGGTCTTCGTCCGGGCCTGCGCCACCGTCGTCGTCGTGCTCATCGCGCGTCCTCCTGTCCGGTCAGGCGGAGGTAGACGTCCTCCAGGGTGGGGCGGCTCACCAGCAGCCCGGGGATCTCGCCGTCGAAGCGGTGCGTGAGTTCGGCTACGACCTTGGTAGGAGTGTCCGTGTGCTCCGCGCGCGGGGTGCCGTCCGGCTCGGTCCACTCGACCGTGGCTCCGGTGCCGTGGCGCTCGCGCAGGGTGGCCGGTTCGCCCTCGGCGACCACGCGGCCCTTGGCGACGATGGCGAGGCGGTCGGCGAGGTTCTCCGCCTCCTCCAGGTAGTGAGTGGTGAGGAGGATGGTGGTGCCCTCGTCGGCGAGCTTGCGGATCAGGTCCCAGAACTGGCGCCGGGCCGCCGGGTCGAAACCGGTCGTCGGTTCATCCAGGAGGAGGAGATCGGGGCCACCTATCACCCCGAGGGCCACGTCGAGACGCCTGCGCTGCCCGCCCGACAGGACCTTGATGCGGCTGTCCACCTTGGCCTCCAGACCCACCAGGCCGATGACCTCCTCGGGGTCGCGCGGCCGGGGGTAGTAGCGGGCGAAGTGCCGTACGGTCTCGCCGACCGTCAACTCCGCGGGTGCCGATTCGTCCTGCCAGACGATTCCGACCCGCGAACGCCACGTACGCGTGCCCGTCGCCGGGTCCGAACCGAGCACCGACACCTCACCCGCGTCCCGGCCGCGGTTGCCCTGGAGGATCTCGACCGTGGTGCTCTTGCCCGCCCCATTGGGCCCGAGCAGGCCGAACACCTCTCCCGTGCGGATCTGGAGGTCGATTCCGGCTACGGCGGTCACGTCCCCGTACTGCTTGCGCAGCCCCCGCACATCCACTGCGAGTTCGTTCGCCTGTGTTGTCATGCGACGAGCATCGTCCGGAATCGAGCGCTCAGGGACGACCGTGCGTACTTCCTTATGTCCATCGAACGGTGGACAGAGGTGCGCGTGCGGCACAATGGCCGTGCCCGAAGAAGGTCCAACTCTCAAGTGACGGATCGGCGTGATGAGCAAGACGACAGTGAAGGACGTCGACACCGACTCCGAGCCGGAGCACACGGCCGCGGAGCCGCGCACGGTCGGCGCCAGCCGGGCCTTCGCCCTGCTGCTGGTGATCACCGGTGCGGCCGGCCTGCTCGCCGCGTGGGTCATCACGATCGACAAGTTCAAGATCCTCGAAGGCAAGCTCGCGGGCAAGACGTTCACCCCGAGCTGCAGCCTCAACCCGATCGTCTCCTGCGGCAGCGTCATGGAGAGCAAGCAGGCCGCCGCCTTCGGCTTCCCGAACCCGATGCTCGGCCTGGTCGCCTACGGCATCGTCATCTGCGTCGGCATCAGCCTGCTGACCCGGGTCCAGTTCCCGCGCTGGTACTGGCTGACCTTCAACTTCGGCACGCTCTTCGGGGTGGCCTTCTGCACCTGGCTGCAGTTCCAGTCGCTGTACCGGATCAACGCACTGTGCCTGTGGTGCTCGCTGGCCTGGGTCGCCACGATCACGATGTTCTGGTACGTCACGTCGTTCAACATCCGCAACGACTTCCTGAAGGCACCCCGCCCGGTCAAGAACTTCCTGGGCGAGTTCACCTGGGTCCTCCCGGTCACCCACGTCGGCATCATCGCCATGCTGATCCTGACCCGTTGGGGCACTCAGCTCTGGGCCTAG
>Ga0307515_10004213_pt1 | contig 29936 bp, 19 predicted proteins | sample 17_EM_MG_FD_194513 | JGI IMG/M metagenome (GOLD analysis project Ga0307515, IMG submission 194513) | Populus trichocarpa ectomycorrhiza microbial communities from riparian zone in the Pacific Northwest, United States - 17_EM | ecosystem: Host-associated > Plants > Roots > Unclassified | place... | reverse complement strand
AATATTACACACTATTACGCCGCGTATATAAGATTATCTCTTTAAAACTAGAGGATATTAGCAAAGAACTTACCTTGCAAATAGCTATTAAAGCTATTAATAATTCCGCTGGCACGGATAGACTTATACCTACGTTACTAGTCTTTAGCGCCTACCCTTAAATAACTAATAATTCTCTACTATCTCCCTCTATTATATAATAAGCTAAGGCTATTTATAAGGTAATAAAGGAGGTATAACGTCTCTACGCTATACGCTAGGTTAATAATATACTAGGAATAAGAAATAGCCTAAACACCTCTACTATACTTAATCTGCTACTTTAGTTAGAGGTACGCGTATAGCGTAAAAAGGGAGGGTAGTTAGGCCTACATTAACTTATTGTAATTAATAGTTAAACTTATACTATTTAGATGCCTCACAGACCCACTTAATTCTGTTTAACTATTATTAAGCCTTACTATAAAGATAATAGTTTTAAGCCTTTGCAGGATACCCTAAAAGATACCCTAAAGGAGAACTATAATTAGCGTGCTTTAGAAGGCGACTACAATTCTAATATAATTGTAGTAGATGTACTGTAACTATAACGCGGTAAAGGTCGCCTAAAGAAATTATGAAATCGCTAATACCTTATTAATTTTAAAGAGCAATTTATTGCCGCCATTAAGAATAGAGTTAAGTTATTAATAGCCTTTATAACAGCTAAAGAGAAGGCTAACTTTAAGCTCGCGAAATAGCTTTTAAAAAAGGTTGTATTATAACTTTAGGAGCTCCTTTCTAAGTATCTAATAAGTAAGAGATCAATAATCTTATTATAAGAGAAGTCTTTAAATTTAAGAAGTATAACTTTACTAAATTCGATGGAGTTCGCATCTTTAAGTTAAGAATGGTTAATAAGATTAAGGGCAAAGCTACTAACGCCCTATTTAAGAAATTAAGGCTTATTATCTAAGGCTACAACAATAATAGTAAAGAGGTAATTCTTACGCAGTCTCTTATAATTTAACGAGCTAGTTAGTAAGTTATTGTTGCGCTAGCTCCCTCCTTAATAAAAAATAGAATGGCGGTTTATTTATAAGATATTACTTAGGCCTATACCTAATTAGAGACGTACCTTTAGCGCTTAATACTGGCATACCTTCTAGAGTAAATTCGCCACCAATATCCTAAAGATATAATTATGGTTGTGCTTAAGCTATTATATAGAATCGCAGAGGTAGGAACTTATTAGTAGGCTACCTATAGCAAGTACTACAAAGAAAAGCTTTTAATAACTACTTCTATATTTAATCTATACTTCCTTATTATAACTATAGGAACCCTATTCGGAATTATTAGTATATAAACTAATAATATAATTATCTTAGGAGACGACTAATTCTTAGCTCTTAAAGAAGATAAGCTAGTAAAGGCAAATCTTATGGCAAAGCTAAAGGAAAAGCTTAATTTAATAGCACTATTACTCTTTAATAGATGCATCCTCTCCCTAAATAAAGATTCCATTGCTTTGCGCCAGAAGGGTTAAGGTAAAAAGATTAATATTATTAATATTAATTTTCTAAAGTAAGGATATATAGAGTAACGCGCTTATAGAGCTTATATTGCTTCTATTTATTAACCTAAGGCTTTATTTAATCTCTTTATTACCACTTAACACTAGGAACTAACTAAGAATAATATCCTTACCCTAAATAAGCGTCTTTCCTAGCAAATAAACCATCTTAATTGGGGACTACTCTACGTGCCTATTAATCTTCCTACCGCTAAGCTCTTTATATTTATTAATAGATCGTTTATAAATAATAAAGATTTTAGCTCCTAGCTAGGATATAAAATTATTATTACAAATAAATCTACTAGAGAGAATAACTTTATAATCTATAGTAATCTTATCTATTAGAGCTTAACTAAGAGTAAGCGCATTACCCGAAGCGTTCTAGCGTTAAAGATATATGAAATAGTTAGCGGAGTTAACATAATAATTGCAATTAGAACTACCCTAAAAATAATTATAGATTAACTTAAAGTTCCTATTATCCCTATAATCGTGTGTACTAACTTATATTCCCTCTATAAGTGTTTAGTTAAACTTAGTACTATAAAGGAGAAGCGCCTTATAATTAATATTATAGCACTTCAGCAGTTCTATAAACGGCAAAAACTCTTTAAAATTTAATGGATTAACGGTTAAGATAACTTAGTAGATATAATAACGAAGGCAAACCCAAATAAGGCTCTAGAAACGTTTGTTAATATAAACACTCTATATATATAAGTTAAAGGTTAGGTTAAAAGGAAGTAAGAGTATAATATTCTACAAACCCTAATTTTAACTAACTAATTAGGATTTTCTATCCCCGGGATAGAAAATTGCTATTGGCTTGCTTATAACTAGCGCCTTAGCGGCCCTAACATAATATACACCCACAACTCTAAGCAAGAAAGCACCACGTGCTAAAAGGCAAATTTTAGGATAGCGAGACTTATATTATAATAGCAATAGTAAGTAAGGAGGATTAATATTTGTTACGCTAGTTAAGCAGTATTTATATATAGATGGCAACCATAAAAGAAGAGTTGCTAGTATTGGGAATGAGGCAAGCGGTCGTTACGTGACGCCGCGGCACTAGCGTGGCGAGGAGTCTTAAGCTCCTCGCCCTTCCTCATTCCAATTAATAAGCTTTATTAACCATCATCACTGTAACCTACTCAAGTAGTCGTTATTGGTAAGTCACCCTGTGTGACTAACAATATTAAAGAAGTTTTAAAAATTATAGTTTAAATACTAATAACTTTATTTAAAGTTAATAAATTCTTATAAGAATTTTAAAATGGGCTCTTAGTATATATAGTAATAATATACTAAATTTTTAGCTAAATCTATTAAGGCGTTATTGTATAGTTAGATTTTGTTAGGGTAAGTATTAGCGACTTAGTTAATTAAGGCATAAGCACGGCAAGAGGGACGCGTAAGCCTATACGATTAGTAGTCTATAAACAAGGATCTAAAGCTAAAGAAAGGAAAGGAGATAGAGGATAGCGCTACTTAACGTTTTATATAATCCTCTAGTTACGTAACGGCAATTATTTAAAACTATTTAAAACTATCTGCGACTGTCCGCCATAATCTACTAATATCCACTAGTTTCTATTAGCGCTATAATAGTAAGAATAGCATGCCTAATCCCGTAGGCACTTCTATGCTTAACTAAGATTTCTTAAAGTAAAATAACTCTTCTAACTTAAAAGGAAATAGAAATATTAATTTAAAAATTATAGAACGTAAGAGTATAAAATACCTATAAGAGATAGCTATTAGTAGTAAAGATAGAAGGAAGAAGACTATATATAAAGTTATTCATTATAAAAATAGCCGTTAAGAGTAAGGATTTAAAACCGGCTTTAAAGAACTAAACTCTTTTCCTAATTCTTTATGGTAGTAAAATAAAGTAGGAGTATAGTAGAAGATTCTTAGTCCCTAAGAATACTGGCTATTTTAGTATTAAGTGTTTTTTAAATAAGCCTTACTTATAATTACTTTACGCGCTTATTATAGAGGTAAAAAGAAGAAAGAGAAAAAGCTATTATTTGCGGTAATAGGTTACTTATAAAAGGATCTTTATAGAAGACTACCTATTAATAGGGCTGTATAATCCTTAAGACGTAGTAAGATTATAGTGTAGTTAGAAGGGAGGGACGTATATAAAGAACAGGTGTAAAGAAACTCTTTAATAAATAGTAATAATTAAGTTACTTAAGCAAGAGGGTAGGAGGGCTTTATAGATAAGAACCTAGCTAATTTTTCCTAGAGGATACCTTTTCTAATAGCTAATATTACTTTTTATAGAATATAGAGTAAGTCCTCCTCCCCCACTTAAGAATTTAACTGTCTCTTAGTTTATACTTACTTATATTAAATATATTACCAGCTTAATTATCTCCTCCTTTATAAGGCTTCTTCTAGTTCTTATACTTACTTCTACACCTACGTTTGTTATAACGGCAGTTTAGTTATTAAATTTTCTGCCTACGCTATGGCCTCTTTTTTATATGCCTCTTCTTCTATAAAGACCCCTTTTATATTACGGTTGCTTTTATCCATGCGGTTTTCTAGTTTAATTTCCTTAGGATCTTATATAAGGAGCTATTTTAACCTATTCCTATACAAAGTGCCTCTTATTTTAGTACTATTAAGGTCCTTAAGTTTATAAAAACCTTTTTCCAATACTATTTTAATCTAAAATAGGCCCTAATATTCCGGCTGTAGCTTTCGCTATTATAATATATCTTTTACCTTCTTTATATCCTATACTAGCATAAGCTCCCTAGGCTTAAGCTTACCTTTATAAGTATTCTTTATCTTATTAAAGTATTATTTACTAGCTAGATAATAGCGGCGTACCCTCTTCTAAGCTTTTTATTATTCATTTCTTATTACTTAAATTATTTTATTCTTAATACGATTAGTTCTCCTATTATCTTTACCTTATTTTATAGAAGTATCTACTATATAGAGAGGCAGACCTTAATTGGGAGTACATATTCTTATCCATAGAGCATTTCCGCTAGTATTATTCCTATTATTACCTTAACTACTATTTAATTAGCCTAAAGCGCTTTTATTAGATTTTACACCTAGCTGCCTCTATACTTTGCTAACGTTACTACTAAATATTAATGTCCTCTCTTAACTAGGCCTTGTCCTTATAGACAGTAGGCTAATATAACTACTTAATAAATCCCGTACGTCTATAAAAATAGCTACTATATCCTTATTCTCTAGTCCTTTATTAACAAAGAGCTGTTTAAATACTCCCTATTTATAGATAACCTCTTCCTATAGGAATTTCGCTACCGCTTTAGATATTGTATTTATTAAAGCTTTTGCCTAGCTAGCTTAAAAGATACTCTCTAGCTACTACCAGATATTACTTTCCTAATTTAGCCGTTGATATATATATAATATCTATTAAAACCCATTTTTAAAGGGTAGCTATTTAAGTTAGATATAAGGCTTCCTTCTTTTACTTAGGTAAATACTTCTAGCACTTAGGATATTCTCCTATACATTTCTTAATCGTTTTATAAAGTCTAGGCCATTAATATCGTGCTAATATCTTTATATACGTTTCTTCTTTCCCTAAGTACCTATTTTCATTATATATCTATTTTTACTACTTCTTTCTAGTGTTCCTCGCCATCTACCGCTCTTCGCAGCAGTATATTCTTGCTTATTCTTCTAAATAGGAGTCGTTCCTTAACCTTAAATTTAACTACCTTATGTCTAAAGCTTTTAAACTCTTTTATAGCCATTTCTTAAGGTCTTTAAAGCGTTAATAGCTATTGCGCAATCTTCTAGTATTCTTTAGGCTATATATTATTAAGCGGGCTGACGTTTAGATCTTTATTTCGTAATATCGTTAAATTTATCGTATATATAATATACCTAAGCTCCAAATCTATAAAGTCTTCCAGGCCCTCCTTAAGCTTATTTTTTAGCTCTTTTTCTTGCATGGGTCGCCGGGATAACTTCTACTAGATGCTAGCTGTGTATATACTTAGTATTTCTCTATTATTGCTTATTTAGCGCCTAATATATCCTTATAGGGTACTTCTAATTCTTTTCCTTTAGATTCTTATATATGATATATATATTATCTATATATACAATATATACTAATATGTAATATACTAGGTGTTTTAAGTTAACTCTTAGCTTATCTTTACTTATAAGTTTAAACCTCTATCTAGCTAATCTAAATATTACTTTCTTGTTTACTAGTACTAAGATCTATCTATTATATCTCCAGCCCTCTAATCTTTCTTCTAGGTTTTTAGACGTTATAATTAATGCTCATTTAATATAACTTATATATTATTCTATAATTATATAATCTTAAACCACTTTTTAATCTAGCTATAAGTAGAAATCTTTCTAGTTATTATTATTTCTCTACTTATTCTACTTTTAGTATAGCTCTGTAAATATATATAATCTCTTTATAAGGAAGTATCTTGCCATTACTATATTATAATAGCCTTTTATATACCGTTTTTTAAACCTAGTTAAAATCCCTAAATCCTCTTCTTACTCTAGTTCTTTAAGCTATTTTGCTCTTAGCGTGCCTACTTTAGGCCTATTAGTAATCTTACGTAAAGGTGCTCTATCCCTAGGTTTACCTAGCATCTCTAGCCCTTAGTAACCGCTTTACTATTACTATGCTTTAATTTAATTCTTAAATCCTTTTTAATCTTCTTTTAGTTTATATCTGGCTATTAAATCCTTTAGATCCTTAAACTCTATAAGTCCTTACTTTACTTCTTTTTTAAGCTATACTCTAGTCTAACTAGGCTTAGCTACTATCCTTATCTCTTATTAAGAGTCTTAGGTTTACTTATCTCTTCTTAAAAATTTTATACCTTTAGGAATCTTTATCCTATACTTATTTATACATTTTTTAACTAAGCGATTACTTTACTCTATTAATATTTGTCTATTATAGGTCCTTAAGCGTATCTTATCCCTTTTTAAGAATCTTAAGCCTTTAGCCTTTTGCCTTTATTAAGTGCTAAAGTAACTCGCTATTTTACTTCTCTTACATCTTATAAAGTAATAGATATTATATCTAATGGAGTTTTAATTTTTATTACTAATTTAGTTTCTATAGTAGATTTAACCTCTACCTTTATTATTACGTTCTTAAGGTCCGTATACTCTTAGTAAGCTACCTTTATTGCCTTATTATTGCTACTTATAGTTTAATTGTCTTAATTCTTAAATTCTATAACTTAGTAGAACTAGTATATAAGAAACTTCTCCGCTAATTACTAACTAGCTATACCGTTTTAATCCTAATCTAGTTTATAGAGTTAATTTAGTTCTTTATCTAACTCTCTTATACCCTAGAGTTCTCTTAACTTAGGCTCTTATAGCTAATAGCTTACGCCGTACTTAGCGTCTTTATAAACTTAGTATACGTTATTATAGCAAATCGCAAAACTCTTAATTAAATATTCTTTTATTCCTCGTAGTATATTATTGTCCCTCTATACGTATATATCGCCTACTAGTCTAGTTCCCTTTACTATATAGTTATACTAACCACCCTTATAGTCTTTAGCAAAATAATCTTATTTTCTACAGTTTATATAAGCTCCTTCTTTATACCACTTTTCTTACTATAGAGTCCGCCTAAACGTCTTCTGCTAATAAAATCCCTAGTTTAGCCTCTGCTTCTTAGGTCTTTAATTACTTAATTCTTACCCTCTAGGTTTTTATAGTCGTCTATTCTTATTTTCTTTAGTACTACTTAAGTTTATTGGCTCTACGCTATACTATAGCCTAGACACCTACTATGTCTTTCTTATATATGCCGGTCCCTGCTATATTTTATTTAATTTTTTACTTTAATATAGCCGGTTATCTACTTTAATAGTCTATTTAATTAGCTCTCTTATATTACTTAGATCGTCCATTAGTATTATAGTTGCTTAAACTTTAGCCTTTAGTCCCCTTATATATTAAGCTATTAACGCCCCTTAGTTCTATTTAGTTTGCGTCGCTAGTGTCTAAAACTGCGTTATATAGTCTATTACTAATCCCTTTTACGTAAGTTAATATAGCTTTCCTTTAGCTATTGCTATTAATTCCGGATCTCTATATATCTACATTAACCTACTAGTAAATCTATCCTAGCTTAACATATACCGCGCTTCTAGGTTAGTAGTTACTAATCTATTAGCCTATATCTCCGTAAGATAAGGTTTAAACCACTTAAGTGCTCTACCCGTTAAAAATAACCCTATATACGCTACATAATCCGCTACCTATTTTAACTTACTTCCTTTATATTAAATCTTTAATCTTATTTACGTAAGGAATTCCTTTAGCGTATACTTTTCTCCTATAAATGTTACGGGCGCTTTAAGTACGATGTTGCGACTACTAGGAGAGGAGTCGGAAGAAGCTAGTTGGTTAATACAAGCACGGTCTAGGATGGAGCCGATAGAACCATGTAACGAAGAGTGGTAAGCGAGTCACATAATGTTGTACGCAGTATATGCGGTATACGCATTGTACGGCCACGTACAATACGTATAACAAGTACATCACGTATAAGAAGGATTTCTTAGGAGTACGGTCATGTATTTAAAGGACCATAGTCCCTACCTAGATAGTTCCTTCCTTGTAGTAATTCTCAGAATATAATTAGAGTTAATCTGTTAGGCAACCACTCCACCAATTGTTATTGTTGTTTAACTATTCTATACCTACATACCTAGCCCATTAACAGAACCCACCGTAGTTATTCGCTACAAGGTTCCGTTATAATAAACCTTTCAGTTAATAGTATCTTAATCTTTTCTCTCTCTATATCCAATATTTGTTAAAGTAGTGCCTAATTATTAGTATTGTTCTGTTTAACAATACTTCTTAACTAGTTTATTATAACTACTTATAAGTTATTATTGTGTATACTAGTATCTCCTTCTAATCCTAGAGTAGTTACTACTATAGATAGTGTCGTAGTTACTTACTTAAGTGGTATATTATTTAACTTTCTTTTACTATAAATATAGTAGTAAATATATAGTAGTAACTCTTTGATTAACGTCTGATATAGATCCTACTGGCCCACGCAGACTACTCTATACAGGGGGGAAAACTTATATATTTACAGGAAGAAAACCCCTGCAGTTGGGGGAGGAAAACCCCTATAAGCAGCCTCGGTAGGATAAAAACCCCCAATTTACTATGTTTGCACGTAGCTGCGGCCCTACAGGCCTACAGCACGTCCTCCTCCTTAGATGTTTTAAACTCCTTAGGAACCACTACTTCCTTCTCTAGCTTATCTAAAGCTAGGGTTCACTACGTCCTAGCTAGGCCTTGCCGATCGATCGCCGTATATTTATTGCTTCTCCCATATTTTAACCATCCCCTATATGCTATCTCTTATTAACCATTGCTATATACGCCTTGCCTCCCCCCCCCCTAGAGCTATTAAAGGCGTAAGGGGGATTTATCTATTCTAACTACCGTAATACTAAGCAGCGGGATATATTATATTAGGTATCTTTTATACCTAGGCCCCAGCTAGGCCCTTTTAAAGGGTCACCACTCCGTTAAAAGAAGATAAGGAAAACCGTAGGTCGCAATCCAGGCTGCTAGTAGTACTACGGTAGTAAAACGGCGAGTGACCGTATGCTCCGCGGGCGATCGCCCTAGGGGTTAGAAGGGGCCGTATATCTACTCATTCGTTCGTTCGTTTACGCGTTCACTTATTTATTAATATAAGGTTATTAATGCTTTTAATTTGGGGGTCGGGGGATGTTATTAAATACTGTCTATCCATGTTGGATCGTACAGGTGCCCTAGATAGGAGAACAGCGTAGTAGTCATCGTACTGTAGAGGGCCAACAGTGGTGGTTTTTAAGATCTCACCATCCGAAAGTTTTTTACCACCGCCCTTAACGCCCACAACCACCACCAGGTCCTGTCCGCACGCTATGCGACGTCTCTGCGTTGGCTCTGGATCTGAACTTTAAAGACCTAGGTTCGTAGCCGTCACCACGTACAGGTGCAGAGTCCAATTTCGACAGCTAGTAGTAAATATATAATAAAGCCTTATAGGAAATACTATAGTGGACTTATTAATAGGCTAGGTATATAGGTATAGGTTAAGTTAACAACGTAGTAGAGTAGGTTACCTAATAAATTAACTCTAATTATATTCTAAGATTTACTATAAAGAAGAGAACTATCTAGGTAGAGACTAAGGTCCTTTAAATACATAATACTACGCCTAAGAGATGTACTAAGTACGTTAATATGTTAGTATATTACGTTCCTATATTCCTACGTTTTTATATTCTAAACTTATAACGTAACTAGCTATATAACTTAGCTACCCCTTATTCTATAGCTTAATTAGTTCTAGCGCCTTCTATACTATCTTAACTAACCTATATATCTCTCCTTTTAGTAGCGCTATTACTGCTAATATAAGGTCCGTAACACTAATAGGGTAGTTTCTATTCTACTAGCTCCTTATCTATAAGCTTACTTTTCTATCTACTAAGCTTACTTTCCTTTTCTTTAATTATTTAATCAATTTTATATAAGCTAGTAGTAAAGGTAATGGTATTAGGTTAGACTAAGTTCTAGTAAAATCCTACGGCACCAATATAGCAGATATTAACTGGTAGAAGGTCCGTAAGTTTCTTTATAGACTTTTATTAGGCCGCATTTTGCGGTATAGGGTTTATAATCTTCCTTAGCTTATATTCCATTTTCTATAAGTTGTCCTTTTAGTCTATAAGTTTAGTATAGCGTCTAATACTCCTTGTTATTCTTTATAGCTATATAGAGCCTAAGTTCCCTACGGGAAGCTTAGCTAGCTTTTTACTAACTTTTTTAATTTTTAGTGCGGGTAGTATAACGTAGGTAGTCTAGAGGCGGTATAGTATATAGATCTGTTATAGGTTAAGCTATACATCCTTTTTTAATTCCTAGTCCCTATATATAGCATCGGCCTAATAAATAGTGCTTATTTATAGCCATATAAGGTTTTCTATTATAATACTAATTTCTTTTATGAAGGAGGGTATTAGGGGTATAGTTTTAGGCTAGATAAGCTACCTGTTCCGTATATTTAGCTATAAGCCTAAATAGGCTAGCTACTTTCTTCCTAAGATTATATTATAGCTTCTAAGGTCCGTAATAAGGAAGGGGATATTATACTACCATTATCTATTAACACGAAGGTAAATCCGTAAGATAGTTATAATAGGTGGCCCTACCTATCCGTTATACCTATAAATAAAAATTAGTTTAGGTAGTTCTTTTAGGGGTATATTTACAAAGTTAGCCAGTTTTATAGCACACCCCATATTAATTAAGGTAAAGGCATTTGCTCCTAAGTTAGCTAAAGTAAAGGTTAAAACTTAATATCTATTATAGAATAAAATATAAGGAATAATGCAGCTTCTTTTACTAACTAGCCAACCCAGATTAATATATAACATATTAAGCCCTTTTAACCCTAAAGAGGAGTTTTTCTCTAGAATTTCTTTTTCTTAGCTCTATACTATTCTCCTGAATTAATAGGACCTTATTTATCTTTAATACTATTAGGCAATCCTTTATAAAGTGGTTTTTTTAGCTATATAAAAAGCAAGCTCCTTAATTACTAAGGGCTTATTTATAGGGTTTGCTATATATAGGCTAAGTATACACTAGGCCCGTAATAGGACTAGCTATATAACTAACTACTAGATTGAAAATAGGCTAAATAGTTACGGCCGTAGGAGTTACGGCCCATACTAGGGCACTATTAGCTGTTCTTATATTACTTATAGTTTAGTTTAAAGGGTTCCTAGTTTTATACTACTTAGCATATACCTTAATTTAATAAAGGCCTTAGTTAATTACTAGGTATTAGTCTATAAGTTCTTTTAATATCTATAAAGTAGTAAAAACTGGCAGTATAGCCCGTTGTAGGTCTAAAGTAAGCTTATTAAAGAGGTTTAGCAATAGGTCTTTCTAAGAAATTTAGGCCTAACTAGCTAGGTATTAAAAAAAAAGGGTCTAAAAGGCTAAAAAGGTCTTTATTATTTTATATTTAGGCCTTTATAATTAAGACGGGCGTTCTATACCTTAAAGGGGTCCTTATAAATAGAAGATAGGTAGTTAACTATCTCTTTTTTAGAGAGGAAGAGGTCTACTAAGTTCTAGGCGTATCGCGGGCGTAGATATATCTATACATCCTTACTAGTACGGCTGAAGACATAGGCTATTTTAGCATAAGTAGTAGGGAAGTGGTTTATATTAACTTTAAGCTTATCTTATAGTTAAAGCTTCCAATTATTAAACATAGGGTTAGTTCCGTCTATAAGTAATAGGGGGTCTGTAACCTTTATAGATTATAATAATGCTATATATTAGGCTAGGGCCTTAAGGATTATAGCAAGTCTATCTAATAGGTTATCGCTAGATATAGGGGTATCTCTAGTTTTAAGCAGTTCCCGCAGCCATTTAATTTTAGTATTAGCTGCTGTAAGTTCCGCCTAAGGGGTTAAAATATTAATTATTTCTTTATCTAAGGTATTTATGGGTCCTATAGCTGCTTTACTGGCTACTATATTTCTTAGCATAATAGTAAGGGTTCTAGTCTATACGTATCCGGTTCTTAGGGTCCTTTTTTATATTCCTTTTATATTTTTAGGGTTCTATCCTATCCTTATAGTCCTAGTAGTATCCTTAGGGTCCTATTCTGTGTCCTTGTCCTATTTATAGTTCTATAGATATTTTTTAAGTTCCTTCTTAGGAAGAAAGAGTAGATAAGCTTTAGATAATATTAGCAACTTAATTAATTAAGGTATAAGCACAGTAAGAGGGACGCGCAAGCCTATATAATTAGATTGTCTATAAATAAGGATCTAAAGCTAGAGAAAGGAAAGGAGAAAAAGAGCAGCGCCGGTCAAAGTAGGGTTCTTTTATACGGTCCTCTAGTCACGTTATCTTAAAGTTCTACCAAGTTCTGCTAGCCAAATTCTACCATTTTCTGCTATTGCCGTAATACTTACGCCCTATAGGTATAAGGGGCTTTAAGGGCGCCTACCTTTTTCTAGTATAGAGATAGCGTTTACGCTATTAAGCGGCGGCTAGTACTATTACTACTCTAGGCATTATCGCCACTAATATCCTAGTTTACTATAATTTTTATAGTTCTTATTAGATGGAGTTAAACTCCCAGTACTATTACTTCGCCTCGCTGTTAAGTCGCTAGCAGTAGTTTTAAAGTCTATTTTCTCTAAGTTACTTAATAGAGTAGTCTTTATATTTAAGGTCACGGCGCGCCTATTACTCCTAGCCTATAGGAGGCTTACACTCTTCTAGTTTTTCTTTAATAGGGTAGCTAGGGAAACTAGCTCCTTTTAAGTTTATAAAAATTCCTAATAGTTAGTAATAGTAAGCCGTAGCTTTAGCCGCAGCTTCGTAAATAAGTGTATTATTAGATGCTTTACATTATAAGAAGGGTTAATTTACGCTTTTAAGGAGGTTAGGTAAGTAGTAAACTTATTTATAAGTCAATTAGTTTGCTGTATTGCTCTTATATAGGTTAGAGCTATATAAAGTTCTTAATTAATAGGACTCTTAATCTAATTAAGTAGGAATTCTATACGATTCTCCTAGGTAAACTATATATCTAAATGGTTATCTTTATATTATAGCTAAAGGGTTCTATTAGTCCCCTTTATATATTATATAGAAAATATAACTTTGGTATCCTTATTTATAAAGGCGTTGGGTTCTAAATAGAATACTAGCTTTAAGCTATTACGGAAGCCTTAGTGCTCTTAAACAGTTTTACCATTATATAAAGAAATCTTCTTTATTTTAACGGCCTGCTTTAATAGAGCGCCTAATATATTAATAGCCTTTTATTTAAGGTTTAGGTACATTAAGCTATTATCTAAGTACTTTAATAAAATACTCTAAGGTAGTAGATCTAGGTTAGAACCGGAAGTTAACATTACCTTACCGCGTTAACGCCGTCTTAGCATTTCCACCTCCTCCCTAAGCAACTATAGTTTTCCTTACTCTAGGAGTTATAGCATCTTATTCTCTAGCCGTCGTATTTCTTCTTATATATTGCCTAGGTATATAATAGGGAGTAGATAAGCCAAGTATAAGTTATAAAAGAGTTAATAGAAGAAAACGATATAGTAAAGAGTAGATATAGTAATGCCCTAGTATAAAGAGAGACGAACTAATAAGGAGGGAAGAGCTGTAAGCTCGAGGTGCTTATAAGGAGGTACTAAGCCTAGCCTTTAGCTAGGCTTTAACTACCACTAAGCGGCCCTTAGGTAATATACCTAAGTAAGGAATAAAATACCTCTTATAGTATTAGTTTATATAGACCTAGATAGGGACTATATTAAATCTTAAATAGAATTAATATATAATAAATTTACCGTAGTATCTATTATAGTGCTTTATTATACTTATCTTTTATATTAATTTAGGCTTAAGAATTATATATTATTTTATAAGCATATATTACTTAGCGGCCTCTTCTATAAAGAGATATAGGTTATTTTAACTTTTATTAAATATTAGAAGATTAGGGAGCTTTTTAGATTAAATAATAGGTTAAGCGACTATTATTAGTTTAAGGTTTATATTTAATGGACTAGGCTTAAATACGGTTATTTTAATTTTGTTTATAAGCGATATTAATATTAACGTCTTTAATATAAACGGTTTAATATTACAGAGTTCTTTACGGATTACTTTAATTAATTACTAATACTAGGCTTCTAGTATAGCCTAATACTAGGCTAAAATATCTATAAAAGACTATTATATTATAGCTAACTATTCCCTAACTAGGACTATAATACTCGTAGTTAACGCGGGAGATTTAAGTTTGTTTACTATTTTAATAGTAATTAAATTAATATATATAATATAAGGGCGCGAAGAGGCTTTAGAGTAGATTTAAAGGAATAGTATAAATCCTATCTAAATCTGAGAATATAGCTCTTGCTAAAAATAAGACGTTATATAAAGAAGAGAAAAGATTATTATTATTAATTCTTAATTAACGTTTAATACGGTCCTAATTAAGGTCTTATAAACTAATTCCGCGAGGTAAGGTATAAAAAACCTCTAAGGGAGACGTAAGAGATAATACAGTATATACCCTATTAAGTAGCACCTATACTATATTAACGGGAGGAAAAATACCGTTAGGTTACTACTATAAGACTCCTATCCCTTGCAACGTTGGGTCTTACTAGAGGTGGTCCGTGCGTGAATACTAGAATCAGAGCTACATAACTCCAAGATTCTTACGATTTGATTGGCTAGAGATTATTGAAAAGAATAGGGCATATTTCAACGTTGTAAGGGATAAGGGAGTGTCCTAATCGCCTATCTTACCCTGTCTATTACTTATACCATACTTCCACTTAAATTAAGAATATCGTAAAATTAATATTATCCTACCCTTGCTCCCATTTAAATGCCCTATATATATATACACGTCTACGGTCTTTCTACTTGTAGTATAATTTCTACCCTAAAGGAATAGCGGGATAAATATAAGAACTAGGTATCTTTTCCTAGGGCCCTAACCTAGGTCCCCTATATATCCCTAGCTAAAAATATAGAGGAAGACAGAATACCGCGCGGTAAGTCTAGGCTATTAGGTAGGATAGGGAATAAGAGGCTTATTATAGACTTCCCGGGGCGTATACGGTTCGCTTAGTTACCGTGCCATATAGGTGCTATATATATAATTATATACCGTATTGGAGGAAGGGAGGACGCCGAATATAGATGCCGTGACTCAAGTAGTAGTTTCGATGTATAGACGTAATAGCCGTTTTTGAAGCTTCCGCTAGGGCTCACCCTCCCAGCGAAAAATTCTCCACGCCACCACCACGTCGCAGCGCCAACGCTACACAGCTGTACACACATCTCTGCGTTTGCTCTGGTAGTCTATTAGCACGATCCTAATGGAACGCCAATGTAACTGCCAGGTTCCCGGGCTCCACCGCGTGGAGGTGCAGAGGCCGATTTTTGTGGAGCCCAGAGAAAGGAATATAGGAATCTTATAATTAAGTAGTTAGGGGTCTTAGCTAAGGGCAAAGGAGCTAAAGTTAAGGCCTTAAAGGGTATTAGGTAGAAAGGCCAAGGCCGGTATATTAAGTAGCACATAGAGGGAGAGGATTAATTTGGTTTGATCAAGCGTAGATTGCTTCAAAAGCGGTGGTACTGGATTGGGTTAAGTGGCCGAGCTCTAGGGGCCCGAGTTTATATAAACTGTAGGCCGGATAGCGAAAGAAGCGCGATGATGGCCCTCAATAACAATTGACCTCTGAGTTGGGGCAACGCAATTCCCAATGCACACGAATCCATGCATTTGAGCTACATATAAGAGCTTTAAGTAAGCTGGAAAAGCTCACCAAGGGAAAAGCTCTACTGAAGGAATCGACCAAATATAGCCAGCATTGGTCCAGTGCGTCCAACAGAAAAATGTCTCAAATCCAAGCGTCGTGAGAGCCGTCCAGCGCCGTCAAAAGGTACGCATCAGCTCGCGAACTAGTGTATGCAGTTTATGTAATCCCATAGCGTTGTCAGATTGTCGTGACTGAGGAACTCGGTTAAGGCAGGCAAATTCAAGTAGTCTGACGTGCGGGTGTTTGAGAAAGACAGCTTTAAAGTTCTGTTTATTATCTTTTCCTTCGCAGGTTGAAAGAGGCCCATTCTCTCCAGTCCTTCCTTCCCCCCCGTATCATCACATTCGTTAATCTCCCAATAAAACCCAATCCCACCGAGAATCCGGTCAATCGCCCTCGCGCCTTGCTGAATCGCTTCCATACTTCATCGTCACAACAGCAGTCAACAGCAAAGCCGACCACCCAAGCTCAAGAGTCCGTGTGACGGTCATGAATAACGCACGGGCGGCGTTCCACGTCCTTGTCCCTTTCCAGGGAATATTCACGCATCACGAGTACCGCGGCACGCCGGCGCTGCCACTCGAGCTGGATCCGGCCCCCAGGCCCGGGTCGCCGAAGGGATCGCGTCCGCTCGGCGAGAACTGGTTGACGCCGCCGGAGCCCGACACGTGGCTCGACGGTGCCGCCGAATGGTAGTCGCCGAGCTCAGGTTGCCAGATGGGGAAGCCATCGAGTGGCTGGCTCTCCCCGATCGGCTTGCCGCGAGAGTAGTCGGCAAGGCTGCCGTTGATGCCAGTGAGGGCCCATGCGAAGACGGCGACGTCGCGGATACTGTTCATGAAGTCGACCTGCGATGGGCCGGCCTGGGCGTGGCCTTGTTGCGGACCGCCGTAGCCCGCAGGCATGGTGGGATGCACGGCACCCAGAGGAAAGGGCGGAGGTTGGGGCAATGGTGGGAGGAACATAGGCTCTGGAGCCCAGGGTGCCGCGAATGTCCCGTTGTGGTATTGTGGTTGCGCGGCGGGAATCTGAGGCTGTGCTGTTGGTGGAATCATCGGACGCGCCCGGCGGAGACAAACCACGAGTCCGTCCGAGGTGCACGAAACCACTGCTTCGAGTTCCACGGGCTCGTTATGGTCTGATGCTGCGGATTCTGGGGACGTCGACGAGTGCGGGTTGCTGGCGTTCCTGAAAACACCCTCGTGCGAGTCCGAGGGATTGGTGTCGTCGCCCCAGTTTGTTCGCAATGCGGAGGGGCCTTCGTCACTACCGACATCCATATTGTTAGAAGGATTACCATGGGAATTCAGTTCATCAGATGATGTTCCCGACAGGCCTCTTAGGTCAATTCCACCCTCGTCTTCATCATCGTCAGATATGACGTCGGTCATGGTCTCGTCCTCACTCTCCGATGTGTTAATATCGGTGTCGGGCGCGTCGTCTTGCCGCGGATCGCGGAAAAAGAAGCGGAGATAGGCAATGGAATCATTACCCTTGGCCGTCTCCAGGCATCTGACGGCATCTTCCAAGCAGTTCTCCTGAATACAGTAATAGAAGCTTCGGCCTTTCATGGCCTCGCCAGAGATGCCAATAATCTGTTCGATGCCATTTGTGGCGTACATAACAGTCAAGGTCCGGGTAAAACGATTAAGGAAAAGCGCGGCACGAGGCTCGTGGGTCTGTTCCTGCGGGCCGAGGGTGAATTTGCTGGACAGGTGAGATAGCATATGGTATCGAGGGTCCTTCGGAGAGGAAGAGAACAAGCGCCGCACCATTGGCGCCTCGACAGCCCTCTCTGTGGCCAAGATTAATGGGTGAGGTAGAAACGGGACGGGATATGCATACTTTGGCTGCTCATTCCACGTCGATAGACGCTGGTGCAGCACACCATCACGTCGTAGACGACCGAGAAGCAACACTCGCAACCAATCCACTGGCCTTGGCGGTTCTTGATTTGGCAATAGGCGAGGACAGCAGCTTTGTCGAGCTTCACACCTCGACTGTGGAGCTGCCTCGCGAGAGGAATCTCATCGGGGTGGAAAAACTCCCAGCAAGACCTGTTGACGACTTCGTCAGGAGTGTGTCCGAGAATGTCGACAACAGAGTCGGAGCAATAGAGGATTCGTGCATCGTGGGTGAGGTCTGCAGTCGCGCGAATCAGCAACCTTTCTGATATCTCGCTAACCGAGTGCTAACTAACCGTGAATTGTGATGAAGGTGGTGTCCATTTTTTCTAAAGTGTACCCGTCGAGCCGGTTGGGCTGGTCGAGGTGTGGCGTACGGGACGAATTCCGCGAAAGACTTCAAAGACTTCAAAGGCTTCCAGGCTTCCAGGCTTCACTCCAGACACTTCACGACTCCAGGCTTCACGACACCAGGCTTCACAACTCCAGAGCTGCTGTTGTCCAGAGGTCGAATCTAATAATTCGCGCAGGACCAGCGGTGTGAAAAAAGGGACAGATGTGTCCGGTTGATGTATTTATAAAGGTACCACGAGGGATCTGGTCATGTAGTGGTCGTGTTCTACAGTCACGGTATGCGGTATGCACCGTCTGTTCGCAAAGTGTCAGGATAAGGTTGTTGGTGTGACGGGAGACAGCGTAGTACTGGTGGAGGGTTGGACCCGTTTCCACAGTTGAGTTGGTCAAGGGGACTCGGGGTCACTGCCTGGTCGCCGTCGGAGGTCGGAACTGTCGAGACATACATAGTCGGATTCAAGTGTTATACGGGTTATGAGGATCTGAGCAGGGATTGGACGGGAAACTGTGATAACTAGATTATCTCGACGAGGCGTCCATTGACGTATGAAAATTGAGAAATTGGCGTGGCCTCGTTGGTCGCTAGAGTTTGGGTTGCAATGCCTGTCAGATGGATGCGCATTGCAGGCCGAGTCCTTGCTCCTCGGACGAGTCCATGGGTGGTGGGCGAATGGGATAGCGGGGTGCCTGTGGAGTGCTTGCCCTACTCTAGAACGCAAACGGGCAGAAGTTGCCGGGGGGGGTTTGGGGGGGGAGGACTTGAAGGGGATTTGGGGAGGGCGCAGGGTGCAGCAAGGCGTGCGACAGTTCTGCAAAGTGCCAATTGAGCAATTGAGCGGAAGAGAGCTCTAGGCCGGCTCATAGCGTGCAGTTCATACTGGTGCGTGATGAGGCAGGGCGAGAACTTGCTTCTACCAAGCCGCCAAACCAGGAATTTGGGGGACTTTGGAGCAGCTTCACTGACGGCGAGCAAGCCCGCCCGCACGCGCTTAAAATATATCTTGGCGCAGATCATAATGCAGCCGTTGCGCCTTGTCAACGCCTCAGTGTCAGCTCACATGGTGGACAAGATGGCCGTCGCAGGTGCCCATTGCCGTTCTAGCCTGACGGCTTCGCGCGGCACGGCTGCGGAAGTCGTGCCAGGTAGTCCGGCGTGCCAGTAGTCCAACGTGCCAGTAGTCCAACGTGCCAGTAGTCCAACGTGCCACAAAGCCCAAAAGCGTGGGAGACAGAGCCAAACGCCTGGGGTTTGCCGGTGAGCCCAGCAGCCGGCTAGTGGCATACCGTAGTCTTTCTTCCCTCTAACCCAGCACTTTCCACTCACGTGTACCTAAGATAACTACGTAGAGAGTCTAGCCCCGACAGGTGGTATCAAGACGCCAGGGAACAAACCGTAAGCAGAAGTAAATAAATGAAACGCCTCTAGCTCGTACAAGCAGTGAAGCCAACGCTCTGGCCACAGGCTGCCGTAATTCGGACGTCGGAAGAGCGCTGGGTTGTGGTGGGTTGTGGTGGGTTGCGGTGAGTTGCGCCCGGTTGCGCCCGGTTTAGGTAGCTGGTGTGTACCGCAATTCGCAGTGACATGCAAAGTTGAATCGCCGATGAGACGAGAATGATCGACAGATCCGCCTCCAGCATTTCGGCGCTAACCCCCAAAATCGCCTCGGCGAACGTCCACAATAGCCAAAGCCAACAACCACCCGGAGCCTATCGTGCCCAACACACACACACAGACACGCAAAACAACCTGCCCGCTACCAAGTAAACAAGATAATTCTCAATTCCCAATTGGACATGCTTTGACCCATCCGTTGTGGCTTGGGGCGAACATTGCTTCCTCTTACACTTTTCGCCACCCTCGCTCCGCACAACCCCCTCCCCCCAAAGATACTGGTTATACTCCCAAAGTGCCCTCTTCTCCGCCCCGCCACTGCAATTCGCTCGTATTCGTCTGCAATATTGGCCAGGTGCAGGCTTTTCCACCTCACCATCCTCTTCAAGACCCAACTGGCTTTCTGCACCCTGCATTAGTGACCACACATCTGCAAAAGGCCCAAGCAGACGGCGCTATAAACGAGATGCATACACAAGGCGACTTGCCCTCGCTTAGAGCGTCAGTGAGGCTGGGTGTACGTACCCACAATCTTCCCCTCCGATAGGTAGAGTCTCTAACATTGTATTACCTGATAGGGTAAGGATTCGAAAATCGCAAGTCAGTCGCTATATCATTTTTATTTTTATTTTTATTTTTTACATCGTGTCAATGCGTACTCATTCTATTAAGCTCCTTGGTATGACGTCAAATTTTATCCCTATACATCGGCTGGCGTTGGTCCGGTCTTTGCCGTCGTAGGGGATCGAGATGTTCGTCCTCCACTTTCTCTTCCTCTCCGTGTATAATCTTATACTGTCTAGACCGTCGTATGTCGCTGTGTCCTTGAAAAGGGTAAAGCCATCGAAGTCATTCGTTGGTTCAAAGATGACGATGAGGTAAAACTTTGCCTTCCCCATACCTGAAAGAGATCGCAAACTTAATCAATTCTCCGGAGCTAGAACGCCTCGTTGAATAGTGTCGAGTGGTCACAAAGCCACAGTGGAGACCCGTTAGTATGCATTGCTGGCGGTGTTCCGAAAATTAAGATTCTGAATGTCAAGACTGGTGAGCTGGTTACGGTATGTCCGACAGTGAATTCACTGAGATCTTCTTCCTGTCGAGGAATGGGCTGATGGGAAGGTAGACTCTTACTGGACATGGCGCTGTGAGTATTTCCATTCCACCGATCGAGTTTACAACGAGTCAATCTTCTGTTTTAACATGATTCTAGTTAATCAATGATCTGGCTATTTCGCCAGTTTCCCCTCGAATACTTGCATCTGGGTCTATGGACCATTCGATACGAATATGGAGTCTAGATCCTGCTCATGCGAAGAGTCCTACAGCCGTGAAATGTGGTGGAGAAGGACACAAGGAAGGCGTGTTGACTGTGGTATGTTATGGAACTCAAACAACTTCTTAAGCAGCGACAGCTTACCTTCATCAGGCGTTTCATCGTACAGGTCGATATCTCCTTTCTGGTGGTATGGACACCATCGTCAATCTTGTCAGTTCATATTCATGGATCATACCCAGGAATCTAGAACTCGGTCACTAATTCAGACAGTGGGTAATACCTGAATTACCAGACGGGAACACTGGAACAGACAAACCAACCCTCATCCACTATCCACACTTCTCAACAACAGAAATTCATACAGATTTTGTTGATTGGTGAGTGGTAGTTAGAGCACTCTTCTATTCCTTCAACAATGCTGTTTTTCGTAGAGAGAATCTCTTGTCCTTTTCTTTCGCAATCACTGTTATAAACCACACCCGCTTATCCCGAGCAAAACATGTCGCTCTAAAGATACGATTCCACCATCACCGCTCTCACAAGCCCTTCAGCACCCAAACGCCATTCCCCACCAACCCTCCAAACCCACCCAATACCCCCCTTCCTCTCTCACCGCAAAAAATCCCCCAAACCCCAAACCCCACCCTCACAACCCAACTAACCATCTCCACCCACCCGCAGCGCTCGCTTCTACAACGACCTAATCCTTTCCCGCTCCGCCAAAGAAAACAAGCTCCTCCTCTGGCGCATCGACCACTTCACCAGCTCCACGCCTCCCCCCCCGCCCTCGGCGGCCCCGATCCCCTCCTCCGCCACCGCCACCTCCACCGCCAACGACTCCAGCGGCACCCGCTCCGCCTGGGGCGGCCGCTTCCAGCGCCTACTACAGTTCGACGCCCCGCACACGAACCTGTTCTACATGCGCTTCGGGCTGTTCCATGAGCACGGGCAGAGGCCTGCGCTGGGGCTGGGGAACGAGCGGAGTCGGGTTTTCTGGTGGGATCTACAGCGGCTGGAGGAGGGGCCAGCGGAGAGCGAAGGCGGGTTTAAGGTGCCGGGGAAGAAGGGGAGGAGGGATGGGCCTGGGGGGGGGGCAGCCGGCGGAGGGCTGTTGGGGCTGGGAGTGGGTGGGGGGAGCAGGCCCGGCCTGGGGCGCGAGGAGAGCATTGCGAGTAGCGTGTCGCATGCGAGTTCGGCGGCTGTGTCGTCGGCGGCGGCGTCGGCGGCGTCGTCGCTGTCGGCGGATAATGGCCAGGCGGCGGCCGCAACCGCGGTGGCTTCGGTTGGTAATCCGGCTGCTGCGCCTGCGACTGGGTCGGGTGATTTGGCTAAAGAGAAGGAGAGGGAGAAGGAGAAGGAAAAGGAGGTGGCGGCGAAGGAGGGCAGAGTCGTGAAAGCGAGTGTTGGCGTTGGCGATCCGTTCCATCCCATCCCTGCGCATAAGAGTGTTGTGGTGGGGAAGGTGACGTTTGCGACAAGGCAGATTAGTTGGAGTCGTGGTGGGGAGTGGGCAGTGGCTGTTGGGGATCAGGGCATGGTGTGTCTGTTCCGGCGGCTGGAGGATGGGGTTAGTGGGAGTGCTTTATAAAGGAGAGGAAGTGGAGAATAGATGGGAAAGGGGAAAAGAAGGGGAACAGGAGAGAAAGGTAAAGGAGGGGGGTTGGATGGGTCACGTTGAGTCAGGAGAGTATTGGTGGTCTTGGTTAAGTCTGGAGATGGCTTGACATTCTCAATCTAGACCCGCGCTTTTCAGGCCGAGAGAACATGCCAGCTAGATATCCCTCCCTTTCATCTGATATGTCCGACTCGTCTATCCAGCCCAGATTTCACCCTTCCATCCTCTTTCCCCACTCTAACCTCTTCGTCGTCCCAGATGCAGTGCCGATTTCCAAGGAGAGTAACCATTCACATATGTAACCAAATGCGGAAGTTAAGAGACAGCTGCGAAAACAATTCCCGGAATTTAGAAACCGAATCCCATGATGATGTCCCCCCTCTCTAAAAGATAAAAATACCAGAACGAAAACGCATATGTGACTGCCTGGAAGATGCTGTGTCCTTGCCAATCGCAAGCACACCACCTCTTTACACCTCTTCGTGAGAGCGCGCCGAGCTGTAAAGAGGTGGTGTGCTTACTCGCGGGCGTTGGGTTGGCTTACACTGACCATCATTGCTGGAATCGTTCTTGATGCTCTTCTTGATTACTGCACGAGCCATTTTCCATAAATTTTCATCCAGCTCAATCTCATCAGGATCTACTTTCTCGAGAAAGTATATCATAATATCGGAAACATTCTTGACGTCTTCCCAATGATTGTTCATGTAAAATGAATCATCTATTAAAAATACCTAAATAGGTCAGAATGGAGATAAGGAGCGGAAGAAGTTACGTACATGATTTCGTCTTTTCAACTTCGACAGATAGCCTTCGTAAGTAAGTTGCATTGTTGCTGCTCTTGCTTTGCAAGCGGCTATCTAGTTCTAAGATTTGGAAACGGACACCTGAGGCGGATGAGCACATGGGAGCCTTGTATTGCGAATGATCCGACCATATTCCAGAAAGTGGTTCTTAGGTGGCGAGAGACAGCATGGGAGCGACTATTCCCACCCGACGCAAAGAGATCGTCTACTGGGGGAATGTTTCAAATGGTGATATCGGAGTTTCTTTCCCGCATCTTGGAGAATGCGCCTTGACTGGATCCAGAATCGTTCACGCAGCAGGTGTTTCGACGATCCTCGTTTTCTCGAAAAACCGCTCTAATAATATGGCTGGCAAGTGTCGACTGAGATGATTAGATTTTCGGAGCAGAACCTGGTCGAGATGCCATTCACATGACGAATAATAAGCTTTCAAGCCACACCCCATCGCGCCAAGGCTTAGCATCGGCAACAGCTGTGGTTCCTGACGTGTTCTAATTTATCAGTTGTAAGCTTCCAGCTTTCAGCTCGGGGTACAGCTGGTCGTGGTCTCGGAAAAGTTGAACGTGGTCACCGATAAAGGTCAGCTGTACCCCGCACATTCTCGAATGCCTTGTCCTAGTCACTTGGACGGTTGTCTTATGGGGCCAAAACGCCCCTCAATATCCCCCTCTTCCTCGAAAAGCCCGAACACATTCAAGTTTTAGTTCTGATGCCGTTAGTGTTAGTCTTTTTTATTCGCACGCCCGCAACCCACTCAGCTGTTCGCACGCGAGCCTTTTGTAAATAATGACTGCTCCAGCTACACACGAGAAAAACTTCAATTTTGAAAAGTTAAATTGGGACAAAGCAAGGAAAATCTTCAAAGATGGCCGAAAGGGCAAGACTGACGAGAAGAAATTGGATGAGTTTCTTAAGGAAAGAGCCAGCCTTCAGGATGCCAAAGAAGCATGCAAAGCCACGCAGAAGGCTGCTGGCGAAGAATATGCGCCAGCATTAGGTGGTATCCTCGAAAAGATTGACATCGCCATGTCAGTAGGTGACTTGGCCATTAAGAGTGCTCCTGAGAGTGTTGGGCTGGTGTGGATGGGAATTAGACTGTGTCTTCACTCTGTTGCTGACGATTTTAGTACCTTCAACATATTCGGAGCTGCATGTTCTGATATTATTGGAATTCTTATTTCTTGTGCAGTTTATGGACGGATGTATGGGGTTCCTCGGGGTCCTGAGAGTTTTCAAGAAATCCATGGCCAAGTCTGCGATCGGATACCCAAGATCTACGCCGAAATTCTGGATTTTTCCCTCTCAGTGAAGAAACATATGGGCAGGAACAAGGTCATTCGGATCGGAAAGGGGATGATTACTCAGTCATCAGCGAACTTCTCTAGCAAAATCAAATCTATTCGCGAGCACGAAACTGTCATGAGCGAGTTTGCTCGTAAAGCGCACGAACAACTTTCGGACTACTATCTCAAATCAGGTCAGGAACATCAAGCTTCAATTATAGGATCCCTTTCCGATATGAAAAACAAAATGGAGCTATCTCTAAAAGTCAACCAAGATTGCTTGGCTCAGATCCATTTCTTAATTGAAGAGCGAAAGTCAATGAAGAAAATGAGTCCGCTTGAGATTGCAATGAAAAACTTCGAAGAGAATATCAAGCAACTTAATGCTTCCAGCGATCAAAAGGAAGCGTTTGCTACCAAGATTGCAAAACGGTCTCCCCCCCAGACCTGCACCTGGATCTTCAAACAAAAAGAGTACGAAAACTGGTTGGCATCTAAGGAGAGCCGACTTCTATGGATTTCAGGTGGTGGTGGTATGTACCACACGCCTTGCTTGGTCTAGTTATATTAATGTGTATACCAGGCTTCGGCAAGTCAATCTTGATGTCTGCCATTATTGAAGAACTCCAGAAACAATCCACCGACAATGGATCTACCGTCAATTACTTCTTCTGCAATGCCGGAGACGAAGCCACTAAGATGACCATACGTATATTAAAGCACCTGCTTTTCCAACTGTACCAGCTTGTGGAAAGCCAACCCCTTGAGATGGTCGAAAAGGCAAACAAGATTATGTCCAGTTTTCTTGGGGGAAAAACCGGGGCTAGTAAGTCCCAGACCAGCTCTGCTGGGAAAGATCATGAAGGCAAGAAAGGCGAGGTTGGCTTCGGTGAAGCATATTGTGGACTAGCGGAACTCTTTGGAAAGCCTGTGTTCGTTGTCATTGATGCTCTTGACGAGTGTTCTGACAGGCAGTCAGAGGGTTTGGTGAGGTCAATACGGGATATGATCAATGAGCCCGAGCTAGGGATTAAGGTCCTAGTTTGTAGCCGTCCAGACCTCGCAAGTGAATTGGATGGCGTTCCGACAGTTAAGGTTGAGGATAACAATGGCCCTGACATCAGACTGAATGCGGAAACAGAACTGAAAAAGTTGCCAGGCTGGACTTCCAGGGAGCGAGAAATAGCCAGCAAGAAGATTGTAGAGAAAGCTGGCAGCTTCTTTCGATATGTCGAGTTAGCCGTCGAGTTTTTGAAACAACCGTGGCAACGCCCAATAGAGAAGTATCTCGAGCAACTTCCTGAAGGACTGCAAGCGTTCTATGAGCAAATCATACGGAACACTGATCCTCTCTATATGGGATTACTGAACACCTGCCTCACATGGACGATCCTTGCGAACGGTCAGATTAAGGTGGCTGAAATTGTAGATGCTTACAGTCGTACTTATACTGAAGGCGACGACTATACCATTGAAGATTGCACTCCTCAATCTTTTGATGCAGGAGAAGATCTCCATGTCAAACAGATCCGAATTGCCGGCTCAGCCTTACTTGAAGTGGATGCTAAGTCAAGAGTCATCAAACTTCGACACAACACAGTGGCAGATTACTTCCTAACAGCGAAGTTGAAGACTAAGCCATCAGCGGCGGAGTACGCATGCGAATGCGAGAATTGCAAAGTTAAACGACAAACTAGTAATGTCTTCGAATTATCGGAAAAGCAGGGCCATCTGGCCATTGCAATGACTATCTGTGAGTGTTCAGTCCGCGAAAATAACGCAGAGTTTCGATCATTAATGCTTCAGCTAGTACGACATCTCACTAGCGAGCCATTCCGCAAGAAGTATTTGGTGCCATTCGAGAAGACAGAAGTACTAGGAACTTATACTGGAGATGACACAGAGTCCGACGTTGAGCCTGAGAATCCAGAGAACCCAGATATCAAAGATTCCGATCCTCAATCGAATACGACGTCCTCGGTAGAACAGCCTGCAATCGAGGAAACAAACACTTCAAATGGCGCAGGAGTCAGTTCTGGGGATGGCGATGCCCAAACAGCCATGGCCGTTGAATCTTCCACTGATCCTTCAGATGTTGTCGTGTCGGGCATTAGTGAACTTGAACTCCAAGTCAATGGCATAGAACCACCCTTATTACCGGAGCAGAAGGCAGAAGACGCTACTACTGAAGAGACTGACAACAAAGCTTCAGTAGAAGATGACGCAGCCTCTAAAGATGGGTCAGACGATGACAGTGATGCAGGAGTCGAAGATCGGGAAGACCGATATTCTTGGGAGGAGCCAGCTGACCCATCTGTTAAGTTTAGGTATGAGGTTAATCATTGTCACTATCACCTCAGAAAGGTGGAGGAGCTGTGGGAACCCGAAGACCGCCAGGGCCCTGACTGGGCTGAGTTCGAACAGTTGCGCGATTCCTTCTTCCAAGACGACTCATTAGCTTTCCGGTCATGGGTAAACTTAAGATGTCAAGCGAGGCGTTCGGAGATATCATGGGTCGACGATGCCACTACAGTTAAACCTATCCATCTAGCTGCTGCGTATGGACTGACTAGCATTGTAACTAAATTGATAGAGCACAACGTAAACCTGCACGCCAAAACTGATGAGGGATACTCGCCGCTCCAATTTGCGGCAGAATATTATGGATCCTCGGAGGAGCCGAGAACGCGCGGCATCGAGCTTCTGGAATTACTACTCAAGAACAAAGCGGGTCCGAATCAGAAGGCTAGAACTTGTCCAGCACTCTGTGTTCTTATCTTCCAAAACCCCAAGGTTGACGCAATAAAACTCTTCCTGAAATACAAAGCCGACGCTACCTGGAAACATCGCAACTGGAAGCAGGGCATATTACATTACTTCGTTATGTGTTGTAGCAATATAGAGGTTCTCCATGCTCTCATTACGGCTGGGGCTGATCCGAATGCGAAAGACTTGTGGGGAGAAACGCCGCTCCATATGTTGATGAAGGAGCAAGACCCTTCCACCGAAATCCTAGAGGCTTTAATTGCAGCAGGCGCTGATGTCAATGCTGAGGACAGCAGCTCTCAGCGTAGGTAGTCTCCTACCTTCTACACTGCTTTACTCAACATTTCTAGGCCCTTTGTACGAAGCCTCGGTGCACGGCAACGTTAAGGCAGCATGTGTTTTGATCGAAAATGGCGCAGATATAATGGACGATGATGTAAGGAAACACTGTCCTTCACTTTCATCGCACGAGGTGTCCGAGCTAATCACGCTTCTATGGTTGCAGCTTGATAAGATGACGGCATTACATATGGCTTGCCAATTCGGTCACCGAGAATTCACATGGCTTTTGTTGGATAAAGGCGCTAGAATTGCGGAGCTTGATGCGCGTGGTCGAACGCCGTTTTATCTAGCTTGCGAAGCTGAATCTGATGAAACGGCACTCTCTTTGATCGAAGGGTTAGATCCAAAGGATCATGCGATTTTTACTTTGGCAAATTCAGATGGAAAAACTCCCTTGCGAAAAGCTGCTGCTAGAGGGCACAAGAAAGTAGTGGAGATGCTTTTCGAAAAATTAGACTACGATCTTACGAGTCTCAGCACTCAGGACACGAAGTTTGGGCAAACTCCCTTACACGCTGCTGCTTACAATGGCCAAAAGTCTATTGTGGAATTCCTGATAGGCAACCAAGCCCCGACCAAAATCAAAGACAAGCACGGGAACACGCCGTTGAAATCTTGCTTTGACGGATGGACGGAGGATAAATCCGAAGACTACGAGGCAATCTGTCTTCGTTTGATGGAAATTGGTCCGAAGGTGGCAGTCCAGGATCCGGAAATTCTCAGAGCCGCAGCGATGAGGGGAAGCATACCAGTAATTAAGAAGCTTCTCGAAGCGGGCGCCGATCCTATGAAACAAGACGAGCACGGCTGGACGTCAGTCCAGCTGGCTCAGCAATATGCGCGCATCGCAGCAGTCGAAGTGCTTTCGAACCATCGTGCCGTAGTTGGACTTCAACCTAGCAGGTTTAGGAGCACTCTCCCGAAGACGTTTCGTATGTCCGAGGATGGAAACGAGGTTGAATTCATATCGACTAGTGAGTGGCGTCTGTTTCCCCCGTTCTTTAATCTTGGCACCTATCCGCTAATGTTGTGGCCAAAGAGGAACATATCGCCGCAAGCGTCCTCAGCGACCATCCGATCCCGGCTGGGGTTCGTGGCCACTACTACGAAATTGAGGTTCTCGACCCCGGTCAGAAAGAACCTGGGTGAATGGGCAACTTCCTTGCCACCCCTTAGTCTTTAATGCAGTTCCATGCTAACTTTCTGTTTAGCGAGGTTGCCTTTGGATTTTGTCACAGGCCTGCGCGTCTCCGGAAATGGCTGCCCGGCTGGTCTGAGCCCAACCCCAACATATCCAGCTGGGCTTATCACGGCGATGATGCGGGTCTATGGATGCATCCCAGGAAGGGATACACTGCTGTGTACCTTGAAAAATACGGCCATGGCGATATAATGGGCTGTGGTATCGACTTCGAGAAGAACGCCATCTTCTATACACGTAACGGGGAGCTAATTCTCGTCACCCGGCAAGGCCAAACACCAGAGAAATGTAAACTGATTCTACAACAAAATAAAAATTTAAATAGTTCATTGCTTACATGTGTAATGCTGCAGCATACTACGCATACGCCAAAGTCACTGGTCGTCTGCATGCGGTCTTGGGTACATCTTACAAGACTATTATTCGTGTCAACTTCGGCAACAACCTGGAGGTGCGGCCTTTCAAATGGGAATCTGCGAATGGCACTAATTTCGAGGATGGTGGGTTCGTGGATGCTGTAACGTCTGCGGAAGAGGAGTTTGCGAAAACTTCGGCAGACAAACCGCTGGTCGAAAACGGGAAAGCCGCAGGGGAAGAAGAGCAGAAGGTAGTAATTATGTCAAATCCTCTAGGAGCTGACGACGCTACTACTGGAGCTTAGTTATTGGTGATATTAAATATTTATATATACACGCTAGAGACATAAAATTTAAGTTTATTACCGGATTTACTATTATTTAAGCCGTATTTTATCTCTATAATATAATTGGCTAATTAAGATAGTTTAAAAATGCTATATTAG